>Ga0315281_10006564_pt1 | contig 16527 bp, 14 predicted proteins | sample YL17G07_0_MG_FD_204540 | JGI IMG/M metagenome (GOLD analysis project Ga0315281, IMG submission 204540) | Sediment microbial communities from Yellowstone Lake, YNP, Wyoming, USA - YL17G07_0 | ecosystem: Environmental > Aquatic > Freshwater > Lake > Sediment | place: USA: Wyoming | collected... | reverse complement strand
GTGGTGGTGAAGGCACGGCGTCTGTCGGGGAGCCGCGGGGTGATCCGTGCCGATGATGCCGAAGCGCTGCTGCGGGCCGTGAACTGGGTGCGCGCTATCCAGTCCCGGGCCGACCGCGACGCCCAGGAGCTGGGCCTCATCATCGAGGACTTCATTGCGGGACGCGAGTACGCCCTGGAAGGTAGCTTGGATCGGGGCGAACTCACCACTCTTGCCTTTTTCGACAAGCCCGATCCCCTGGACGGGCCCTATTTCGAGGAAACGCTGTACGTCACACCGTCGCGGCTGCCGCAGGCGGTTCAGGCCCGCATTCATGAGGACGTGGCCCGGGCCTGCCGGGTGGCCGGACTCGCGATTGGACCGGTCCACGCCGAAGTGCGCGTCAATGACCACGGTATCTGGATCTTGGAAATCGCGGCTCGCTCCATCGGTGGCCTGTGCGGGCGCGTTCTCACCCATTCCCTGGGCATGAGCCTGGAGGAGATGATATTGCGCCAGGCGGTGGCCGAATCTCTCCCAATTTCGCTCGCCCTCATCGGCGCGGGCGGCGCCGCGGGAGTCATGATGATCCCGATCCCGCGGCGCGGTATTTTCCATGGGCTCGAAGGCTTGGCCGCCGCGCAGTCGGTCGCCGGCGTCACTGGGGTGAGCATCACGGCGGAGCCCGGCCAGATCGTTGCGCCGCCCCCCGACGGGGCGAGCTACCTGGGATTCATCTTCGCGCGGGCGGAGAACCCCGCGGAAGCGGAAGCGGCGCTGCGCCTCGCCCATCGCCGGCTGCACTTCGATATTCGCGCCGAGTATCCGGCGATGGTAGCGCCAGTCGCCTAGATCCTGACTCAGAGCATTACGGCACAATTCGTTCGTCGCGGAAGCGCGTCAGCAGCCGCACGAACATCGCTTCGCTGTCGACCACCTCGTGAAATCCGTGCTGGCGGGATTTCGTCACGTTCGACATTACGTCATAGTTGCAGTTAAAGACGTAGTCGCCGAAGGGCCAGGCGACGACTTCGTCGAATCGGTACGGCTTGAGACCATGTTTCTTCGCCATCGCATCCCATAGCGGAGCCTTGTCGGCCATGAATTCGACCAGCGACAGCGGTTGCGGGCCCGCCGGCGCCATGCCGAACACCGCGGCGATCTTCGGCCACAGGTCGCGCCAGCGGAAGTAATCGCCGTTGGTGATGTTGTAGGCCTGGTTGGCGCAGCGCGCCCCGGTGGCGGCCCACAGCGCGGCGTTCGCGAGATGCGACGATTCGGTGACCTGGTAGAGGCTCGTCCACGCCGTGCCGGGGAAGGCCAGCGGCCGTCCCAGCTCCTTGAGCAGCGCGGCGTATACGGCGATCACCGGCACGATGCTCATCGCGGTGCCGGGCGCGAATCCGCACAGCGTCTGCGGCCTGAGCTCGGTCCAGTTCCAGTGCTTGCCACGCTGAATTGCGCTCAGCCAGTCGATCTGGTCGAAGTAGTAGTTCGGCCCGTCGTGGCGCGGATCGTCCTCCCGGGCCGGGGTCTTGAAGGGACCGAGGTGCGAACCGTAGTACTTGGTGCCGGTGACCAGCACCACGCGCTCCAGGCCTGGCGCCGCTCGCTCGATCGCCGATACGGAATTCACCAGCATGCCGCGGTTGGCGGCGATGTTCTTCGCGTAGTCCGCCGCCGGGCCGTTGCCGGGCTGGAATGCGGCGTAGAAGACATGGGTGGCGTCGGTAAGGTCTTGCAGTTTTCTTTTTGTGTCTTCCAAATTTAAAAGATCAACGGAAACATGGCGCTGACGCGGACCGTCGGTGCCGCGCCGGCGTGAGAGGCCCACGACCTGCCAATCGGCAAGCGAGGAAAGTTTTTCGACGATGTATCGCCCGATGACCCCCTGGGCGCCGACCACCACGGCGGTTTTCATGCGCGCAATTATCGCGTCTAACGGGGTAAACCCTTTCGGTTCCTGGCCGTTATCAAAGAACATGAGCTTCATCCGGCGCATTCTCGCAATCCTCCGTCGCCCCCGGGCGCGCTACGGCGAGGAAGTGCTGTTTGCGGGCTGGGTGCAGCTGCCGAGGGCCATCCGGGAGATAATCCGCCGGCGATGAGCCGGGATCGGGCGATAGCCCACGCGGAGCGGTACTTCGACGAGGGCGGGTTTTTCGCCGACCTCGCGCGCCGGGTCGCCATCCCCACCGAGAGCCAGAACCCTGCCCGGGCGGCCGACCTGGCGCGCTACCTCACGGGCGAAATGCAGCCCAGCTTCGAGCGGCTGGGGTTCAAGTGCCGGACCCTGCAGAACCCGCTGCCCAGGGGTGGGCCGTTTCTGCTGGCCGAGCGCATCGAAGCGGCCTCGCTCGTCACGGTCTTTTCCTATGGGCACGGCGATGTCATCCGGGGACAGGAAAAGAGCTGGAAGGTCGGGCTCGATCCCTGGAAGCTGACGCGCGACGGCGACCGGCTCTATGGCCGTGGCACCGCCGACAACAAGGGCCAGCACTCGATCAACCTCGGCGCAGTGGCAGCGGCGATCGGTGCCCGGGGCAAGCTGGGTTTCAACCTGAAGGTCCTGATAGAGACCGGCGAAGAAGTGGGGTCTCCCGGCCTGCGCGAGCTATGTTCGCAACATCTTTCTGAATTCAAGGCGGATGTTCTCATCGCCTCCGACGGCCCGCGCCTGACGCCTGAGCGCCCGACCATCTTTCTTGGCACGCGCGGTGCGCTCAACATGGATCTCGTAGTGGACCTGCGCGAAGGCGGCCACCACTCGGGCAACTGGGGTGGGCTGATCGCCAATCCCGGCATCGTCCTCGCGCAGGCGCTCGCCGCGATCACCGGGCCGCGAGGGGAAATCAACGTGCCGGAGTGGCGCCCGGACACGCTCACCGATTCGGTGCGTGAAGCACTGGCGGGCCTGGAGGTGGACGGCGGCGCCGATGGGCCGCAGATCGACGCCGATTGGGGCGAGCCCGGCCTCACTCCGGCGGAGCGCGTCTTTGGCTGGTCGAGCTTCGAAGTGCTCGCCTTCGTCTGCGGCAACCCTGACCAGCCGGTCAACGCGATCCCGCCGCGCGCGAGCTGCCACTGCCAGTTGCGCTACGTGGTCGGCACCGACCCTGCCGACATCGTCGCGGCGCTGCAACGCCATCTGGCAAAGTCCGGGTTTCCGATGGTCAAGGTGACTGCGGCGCGCGACGGATTTTTCGCCGCGACGCGGCTCGACCCCCGACACCCCTGGGTTGTTTGGGTTAAAAAATCCCTGGAAAAAACGAGTCAAAAACAAACCGCGATCCTTCCCAATCTGGGCGGCTCGCTGCCGAACGACATCTTCGCCGACCTGCTCGGCCTGCCGACCGTCTGGATCCCGCACTCCTACGCTTCCTGCAGCCAGCATGCTCCAAACGAGCACCTGCTCGCCCCCGTCGCGCGCGATGCGCTGCGGCTCATGGCGGGGTTGATGTGGGACCTCGGAGAGTCCGCCGGGTTGCCTGAAAAGTAATTCTCAAAAATATATATAAGGAAGACCCCATTGGCCAAGTACGTCTACACGATGCGCCGGGTGAGCAAGACGGTGCCGCCGCAGCGCGCGATCCTGAAGAATATTTCGCTCAACTTTTTTCCGGGCGCCAAGATCGGCGTGCTCGGGGTGAACGGCTCGGGCAAGTCCACGCTGCTCAAGATCATGGCGGGCGAGGACGACGGCTACGAAGGCGAAGTGATCCGCATGCCCGGTATTCAGGTCGGCTTCCTGCCGCAGGAACCGCAGCTGGAGGCCGCGAGAACGGTGCGCGAAACAGTCGAGCAGGGCCTGGGCGATGTCGCCACGGCGAAGCAGCGGCTGGATGAAATCTACGCCGCCTATGCCGAGGAAGGTGCGGACTTCGACAAGCTCGCCGCCGAGCAGGCGACGCTCGAAGCGCTGGTGAATTCCTCGGATTCGGCGCAGCAGCTCGAGATCGCCGGCGACGCATTGCGGCTGCCACCCTGGGACGCCAAAGTGGAAGTCCTCTCGGGCGGGGAGAAGCGCCGCGTGGCGCTGTGCCGACTGCTGCTTTCGAAGCCGGACCTGCTGCTGCTCGATGAGCCGACCAACCACCTGGATGCCGAAAGCGTCGACTGGCTGGAGCAGTTCCTGCAGCGCTTTCCGGGCACCGTGGTAGCGGTAACCCACGACCGTTATTTTCTCGACAACGCCGCCGGCTGGATCCTGGAACTCGACCGCGGCATGGGCATCCCCTGGGAGGGGAACTACTCCTCGTGGCTGGAGCAGAAGGAGAAGCGGCTCGCAATCGAATCCAAGCAGGAAGAGGCGCGCATCCGGTCGATGAGGGCGGAACTCGAATGGGTGCGGCAGAATCCCAAGGGCCGGCAGGCGAAGTCGAAAGCCCGCCTCGCGCGCTTCGAGGAGCTGTCCGAGTACGAGCACCAGGCGCGCAACGAAACCCAGGAGATCTTCATCCCGGTCGCCGAGCGCCTGGGCAACGAAGTGATCGAATTCAAGGACGTGTCCAAGGGCTACGGCGAGCGGCTGCTCATCGACAAGCTCTCCTTCATGGTGCCGCCCGGGGCGATCGTCGGGATCATCGGGCCGAATGGCGCAGGCAAATCCACTTTATTTAAATTGATATTGAAGAAAGAAAAAGCGGACGGCGGCAAGATCGCGATCGGCAAGACCGTGAAGATCGCGCACGTGGACCAGTCGCGCGACGCGCTGCGGGCCGACAAGACGGTGTTCGAGGACATCTGCGGCGGCCAGGACATCATCACGGTGGGCAAATTCCAGATGGCGTCGCGCGTCTATCTCGCGCGCTTCAATTTCCGCGGCGCCGACCAGCAAAAACCCGTCGGCCAGCTCTCCGGCGGCGAGCGCGGCCGGCTGCACCTCGCCAAGATGCTGGTGTCGGGGGCCAACGTGCTGCTGCTGGACGAACCGTCCAACGACCTCGACGTCGAGACCCTGCGCGCGCTGGAGGAGGCGCTGCTGGAATTCGCCGGCAGCGTGCTGGTCATCTCGCACGACCGCTGGTTCCTCGACCGCATCGCGACGCACATCCTTTCCTTCGAGGGCGAATCGCAGGTGGTGTTTTTCCCGGGCAACTATCAGGAGTACGAGGCTGAAAAGAGGAAGCGCCTGGGCGAGGAAGCCGCGCGGCCGCGCCGCATCCGCTTCAAGGCCCTCAAGTAGCGTTCACCAACCGTGATGGCGGACTAAAGAGTGATTGGGCCGCTGGTAACCAAGAAAGTACATGAAATTCTGCGCCTAGCCGCGCGCGCTGGTGCGCCCGCGGTCGAGTGCTCGCTGGACCTCGAGCGGACGCGGACGACCGTCGAGGCAGGCGTTGCAGGGTGGATCTGGCAGGGCCGGCGATTTCCGTATCTGGAAAGTTGCAAGGACAGGACCATTTACCACTGGCTCGGCGACGTTTTCCAGCCGGTGGCCCGTTTCACAACGTCGCTGATCAAGTTGGTGCCAACGCAGTGGGGGCCGCCGACCTTCGAAATCGATGGCATCAAAATGCTTCCCACGGCGCGTGTCTCGCCCTATGCGGATGCCGAACGCAAGGTCGGCTTGATTCAACCGCGCGGCAAGGTGATTCTGGACACCTGTGGCGGCCTTGGTTATTTCGCTGCCTGGTGTTTGCTGGGTCAGGCGAAGCGGGTGCAATCATACGAGAAGGCCGCCGACGTGATCTGGCTGCGCAGCCTCAATCCCTGGTCGCCCGGGATTGGCAGTGGATTGACGTTAACCCAGGGCGACATTGCTGAGCAGATCATCATGCTGCCCGGCGGTTCGGTCGACGCGATTTTGCACGATCCGCCGCGTTTCGGAACCGCCGGAGAACTCTACTCGCGGGTTTTTTATGATCAACTGGCCAGGGTCCTCAAGCGCAAGGGCAAGCTGTTTCATTACACCGGCGCACCGAACAAGCTGACCAGTGGTCGCGATGTGCCCAACGAAGTGGCGACTCGTCTGCGGCGCGCCGGGTTTGTCGCGGAATTGATCGGCGATGGGGTATTGGCGGTGAAGAAGTGAGCGTAATCAGGGTCCGTCAACTGTCCGAGAGGGTGACAATTGCGAGAGCACCCAAGAACTCAAGCCCGATAATTGCCAGCATGGGCGAAGTGAGGGCTCGAAGCAGCATGCCAGATGTCATCCCGGAAAACGGGGTGCTGAAGAAATCCGCAGGCCACAATGCGTATGAACCGCTGAAGAATAGAAATGCAATTACCGCAAAGAAAAGCGGGCCCGCGACCGATTTTATGACCCGTTCCATCAATCAAAATCCCTCGCCGGTTCCGGATTCAAACAGTCTACGCTCATCAAGTTGCCACTGTCCCGGGAATGCCTGGACAGCTCACCTGGACACCGGAGGAACATCATGACGCAGCTACGCATAGGCGCCGCAGTCGCGGCGCGCATCGAGGAAAGCTACGAGCCGAACTTCAACGCAGTGAAGTTCTTCCCGGACTGGGATCCCGCGGTCGTGCAGGAGCATGGCGACTGGCTCGCGCCCGATCATTTCGACGCGGCTTCCGGTTTCCTCAAGCTCAGCGTGCACAGCTGGCTGCTTACGGTGGGCGGCAAGCGCATCCTGATCGACGCCTGCGTGGGCAACCACAAGCCGCGTGCCGCGCGGCCGAAGTGGAACATGATGGATACGAAGTACCTCGAGCGGCTCGCGGCGGCGGGCGCGAGGCCCGAGCAGGTCGACATGGTGATGTGCACGCATCTTCACGTCGACCACGTCGGCTGGAACACGCGGCTCGTGAACGGCCGCTGGGTTCCGACCTTCCCGAATGCGCGCTACGTCTTCAGCCGGGAAGATTACGAGCACTATCTCGCCGTCGACAGCGATCCCGAAAAAGGTCCCGCGAACCTGGGTTCGTTCCGCGACTCCGTGCTGCCGGTGGTCGAAGCGGGGCTCGCGCAGATGGTCTCGGGCGCGGCGGTGCTGGACGAGTCGCTCTGCGTGGAACCCGCGCCCGGCCATACGCCGGGCACCATCGCCATCAAATTCGAGTCGCGCGGCGAAAGGGCGCTCTTCTGCGGCGACATCCTGCACCACGCGCTGCAGGTCTACCGCCCGGAGTGGAACAGCTTCGCATGCGCGCACGCTGCGAACGCGCGCCAGAGCCGCCGCGGCGTGCTGGAGCAGTGCGCAGGCGGCGCGCTGCTGATGCCGGCGCATTTCGGCGCGCCCTTTGCCTGCCACGTCGAGAGCAAGGGCGGCCGCTTCGTTCCGCGCTTCATAGATTGAACATCGCGATCAATCGTCCGGCAACTCTCCGAGCAGCGGAAAGGCGCTGAAGACGTGGTGCTCGCCCACGGGCGGCGCAGCCGTGACGTGCGCGGGTGTCAGTTCGGCGAAGGACGTAACGCCGAGCAGGCCGAGGCAGGTCTGCACCTCGTTTTCCAGAATTTCCAGGGCGCGCACCAGGCCGGCGGGTCCCGCGGCGGCGAGGCCGAGGCAGGGGAGGCGCCCCATTCCCACGGTCTTGGCGCCGAGCGCGATGGCCTTCACCACGTCGGTGCCGCGCATGAAGCCGCCATCCACCCATACTTCGGCGCGCTCAGCGACCGCGGCCACGATCTGGGGCAGTACGCTCATGCTGCCCAGGCCGTGATCGAGCTGGCGGCCGCCGTGGTTCGAGACGTAGATAACCTCGACGCCGTGCTGCAAGGCGATCTCGGCGTCTTCAGCGGTGGCGATGCCTTTGATGATTAAAGGCAAATCGTGTTTGTCCTGGAATCGCTTCACCTGGTCCCACGAAAGTCCGGACTGGAAGCTGCTGCCCGCGGGGGCGGTGGCGCGCCAGGGCTTGATGAAGCGCCCCACGAGATCTCGCTCGCGACGGCTGTACATGGCCACGTCCACCGTGAGGCAGAATGCGGTGTAGCCATGATCGAGGGCGCGGCGCACATGGTCATCCACCCAAGCATCGTCGCCACGCACGTAGAGCTGGAATATGCGCACCGTGGGCGCGGCCGCGGCCGTCGCTTCCAGCCCTGGCTGGCAGACCGACGAGAGCATTTGCGGAACGCCGAACTTGGCCGCGCCGCGTGCCGCGGACGCGGCGCCGCCCTCGACAATGGACTCCAGGCCGCCGATAGGCGCGAGCATCACCGGCAGGCGCACGCGCTGCCCGAGGAACGTCGCGGTGGCGTCGATCTTGGTCACATCGCGCAACACGCGTGGGCGCAAGGCTATCGAATCGAGGGCCAGCCGGTTGCGTCGCACCGTGGTTTCGGTCTCGGCGCCGCCGATGAGGTAGCTCCAGGGGCCGGGCGCCAGTCTGGCGCGCGCGGCGGCAACGATTTCCTGCAGGGTGAGAAACTCTTCGCGTATTTCCGTCTTCGGGGGCGCGTTCATGGGGCCCCAAGGCTATCACTCAAGGGTAAACTCGCCCACTTCAACATCGAAATGGACCGGAAATCGCGATGCGACTGCTGACCTTTGTTGCCAGGAAGAAGGGCGCCACGCCGCGGGTCGGCGTGATGTCGGGACCCGAGCACCTGATGGAAGTGAAGGTCCCTGACATGATTTCGCTTATTGCGCAGGGGAGCAAAGGATTGGCCCTTGTTCGTAAGTCCTTGAAACAGAAACCCGGAAAAGAAATTCCTATCTCATTGGTCCGAATCCTCGCGCCGATCCCGCGGCCACGAAAAAACGTCTTCTGCGTCGGCTGGAACTATGTCGAGCACTTCGAGGAGGGCGCGAAGGCGCGCGCCAATGTCACTGAAATGCCCTCGCATCCGACCTTCTTCACCAAGGCGCCCACGACCGTGAACGGTCCTTACGAGCGCATCCCGCTGCACGCGGGCGTGACCGAGAAAGTGGACTGGGAAGTCGAGCTGGGCGTGGTCATCGGGCGCGGCGGCATCAACATCAAGGAAGCCGACGCGATGAAGCATGTGTTCGGCTACACGGTGATCAACGATGTCTCGGCGCGCGAGATACAGCGCCGCCACGGCCAGCAGTGGTTCAAGGGCAAGAGCTTGGACGGTCATTGCCCGATGGGCCCGTGGATCGTCACCGCCGACAAGGTGAAATCCTGGTGGGACCTGCGGGTGGTGACGCGCGTCAACGGCGTGGTGAAGCAGGATTCGAACACCCGGCATATGTACTTCAAGATCCCGCGCATCATCGCCGAGCTTTCTGCCGGCATGACGCTCGAGCCCGGGGACATCATCTCCACCGGCACGCCGGCCGGCGTAGGCCATGCGCGCACGCCGCCGGAATTTCTCAAAGCGGGCGACATCCTGGAAACCGAGATCGCGGGAATAGGGCTGCTGAAGAATCCGATCGGTTAGAGCATTGCTCCCGGCTTGCCGAGCGCATGCTCGGTGAGCTGGCGCACCATCCAGTCGTAGGCCTCGTCCACCGAATCGGTGCGGTGGACCAGGCGCACGTCTTCCGGGCTGATGGTGCCGTGGCGCACCAGCGCATCGAAGTTGATCACTTCATTCCAATAGTCATTGCCGAACAGCACGATCGGCATCGGCTTCTTCATCTTCTTCGTCTGCACCAGCGTCAGCGACTCGAACAGCTCATCCAGCGTGCCGAAGCCGCCCGGGAACGCGATCATCGCCTTGGCGAGGTAGGCGAACCAGAACTTGCGCATGAAGAAATAGTGAAAATGGAACGACAGGCCGCGCGTGATGTAAGCGTTGTCGGTCTGCTCCATCGGGATGGAGATGCCGATGCCGGCGGTCAAGCCCTTCGCCTCCGACGCGCCCCGGTTGGCCGCTTCCATGATGCCGGGGCCGCCGCCGGTGGCGACAACGAAGCGCCGTTCCTTCGATTCCAGCCCCTTCGACCATTGCGTAAGGCGGAAGGCTAGCTGGCGCGCCGCTTCATAGTATTTGGAGTCGGGCTTGGTGCGCGCCGAACCGAAGAACACAATGGTGTCCTCGAGGCCGTGCTCCTCGAAGCGCGCTTTCGGCTCGAGGTACTCGGCCAGGATGCGCAGCGCGCGCGCGTCCTTGCTGTTGAGAAATTCTTCGTTGTTGTAGGCTTTGATTCTTTTTTTCAACCGCGTCCCTCAAACGGCATTTTCGTCGCCTTGATCGTCAGGAACAGGACGTTGGTCTCGATCGGAAAGCCGGCCATGTGCAGCACCGCCTGGCCGACATGGTCGACGTCCATCAGCGGCTCGGGCTTGATCGAGCCGTCGGCCTGCGGCACGCCGTTCGCCATGCGCGCGGCCATCTCGGTGCGCGCGTTGCCGATGTCCACCTGGCCCACGGCGATGTCGTATTTGCGGCCGTCGAGCGCGCCGGTCTTGGTCAATCCAGTGACCGCGTGCTTGGTGGCGGTGTAGGCCACGGAACCGGGCCGCGGCGCGTGCGCCGAGATCGAGCCGTTATTGATGATGCGGCCGCCGCGCGGGGTCTGGTCCTTCATCACCTTGAAGGCTTCCTGCATGCACAGGAACATGCCGGTGAGGTTGATGTCGACCACGTTCTGCCATTTCTCCAGGCTCAGTTCCTCGAGAGAGGTGCCAGGCGCGTTGACGCCGGCGTTGTTGAACACCACGTCGATGCGGCCCCATTTGTGCTTCACCGCGGCAAACAGCGCTTTGACGGAATCCTGCTTCGCCACGTCGGTCGGCACGCAAAGCGCGCGCTCGCCGGCGCCGGATTCCTTGGCCGTCTGCTCCAGTGCTTCCTTGCGCCGCCCGGCGAGTGCGACTTGCCAGCCGTCCTTGAGGAACGCCAGGGCGGTGGCCTTGCCGACGCCGCTGCCGGCACCGGTGATGACTGCTATTTTGCTCATGAACGATTCTCCAGGCACGCGAAAGAGCGCGCATGGTAACGCATTCAGGAGCGCTGCCTGCCTTTGTGCCCGTGCTCGTTTCGCGGCGCGCCACGGTTCACCTGGTGCGGTACCTGATGCCGCGCGTGCGGCTGCTGTGGCGCGCTTGCGGCCGGCATCCTGGCCCGCGGTTGCACTTGCGGCCGCGTCGCTGCGGGGGTGACAAGGACGCGATGCGGTGTCTCGATCGCGCGCACTTCGCGCCGCCGCGGTTCATGCTGCCAACGGGGCGACGTCACGACGACCGGCCGGTTTACGACCACCGGAGGGCGGTAATAGTAGACGTCCGGGTGGACGATGCGCACATGGCGATGGTGCCAGTCGAAGTTGCCGAAAAAGAAGCTGGGAGACAGATAGACCCTGACAGGGCGCGGCCATGGCGCCCAGTGCACCGGCCGGTACGCCGGCCACCACCACGGCCCGTACACCACCCGCGGGTCGTAGTAGGGGACGTAGACATACTGCGGCGAGGCCGGTTGGACCACGATGGCCTGACCCTGCTGCTGAACCCGGATCTGCTCGCTCGACTGGAGATTGCCCGCTGCCTGCGCCCGCTGGCGCAGCTGCTGCACCGTCTCCATCAACTGCGGTTCCTGCAAAAGGAACGCGTCGCCGAGCGACCGGGCCCAGCCGTGGTTTTCGGCCATCTGCGCGAGGATCTGCGGGAACGCTACGAGGGATTGCACGCTCGGGTCCCAGTCCTGATTCTGCGCCGCGCGCACCGCATCGTCGCCCTGCAGCCCGGGATTGGCCAGTGACCAGCGCGCGGCCTCGGCCACCTCCGCAGGGTAGGCCGCAGCCATCAGGACCTGCGACAGCAGCGGATCGGGATAAAGCGCGATCGGCGCGAGCATCTGGTCGAGCTCGGCCTGTGAGTTAGCCCGCTGCGCCTGCGCGAAAACAGGGAAGGCGACCAGCAGTACGGCGAGAAATTTCAGGGCTTTCGTCATGGCGTCTCCTTCTTGCCTGTGACGATTGGACACCTTCTATCGCATCTTTACCGATACAAATTGAAACAGCTTGTAAGTGTTGTAACTACTCCACTCTGGCGCCGCACTCGCGCAACGCGCGCTCGATCTCCGGCGCCTCGGCCTTGATTTCGGCCTCGAATGCGGCCGGCGATGCCGACGGCAAGGCGTCCATGCCTTGCGAGGCGATCTTTTCGCGCACTTCGGGCTTGGACAGACCCTTGAGCGCCGCTGCGTGCAGGCGGCGCACGATCTCCATGGGCGTCCCCGCAGGCGCGTAGAGGCCGAACCAGAACGTCGACTCGAACCCCGCCAGACCGGCTTCTTCGCCGCCCGGAATGCCGGGAATGGACGGCGAGGCCTTGCGCATGCTGATCACGAGGGGGCGCATGCGCGCGCCCCTGATGAATCCCATTACCGTAGGCGAGGTGGCGAACATCATCTGCGTGTCGCCGGCGAGCAGCGACAGCGCCGCCGGCCCGCCGCCCTTGAACTGGACCGAGGTGACCTTGATTCCGGCGGCGGCCTCGAAAGCGCAGGCCGCGATCTGCGGCGCCGAGCCGAAGCCCGCGGACGCATTGAACAGCTTGCCGGGGTTCGTCTTGGCGTAAGCAATCAGGTCCTTCAGGCTCTGGAACGGCGTGCCGTTGTTCACCACCAGAACCGTAGCGCCGTTGGCAACCCGGGAGATGGGAATGAAATCCTTGTCGTCGTAGGCAAGGGTCTTGTACAAGCTCTTGTTGATCGCGTGGTTGCCCTGGTTGAGCAGGGTGTAGCCGTCGGCCGGCGACCGGGCGACAAACTCGGAGGCGATCGAGCCGCCCGCGCCGGGCTTGTTCTCAACCACGACGCTCGCGCCGAGCTCCTTGCCGAGCTCGTCGGCAATGAGGCGCGTGGTGAAATCCCCCGAGCCCCCGGGTGGGTAACCGACGACCAGGCGGATCGGTTTGGTCGGGTAGTTTTGAGAAAAAGAAAAACCTGAAAATAGAAGAAAAGCAAAAAACGCAGCGGTTCTCACGCCTAGCGCCCTTTGAATTCCGGTGCGCGCTTCTCCATGAAGGCCTTGCGGCCTTCCTTGTGGTCTTCGCTCGCAAAGCAGGTTTCGACCATCTTCATCGCCTTCGCGAGATCGCGCTCGCGCTCGTCCTTTTGCCACTGCTGCACGGCGAACTTGGCCGCGGCGACGGTGAGCGGCGCGTTCTCCGCGATCAGCTTGCAGTAATCGGCCAGCGTTTTTTCCAGTTCCGCGGCCGGCACCACCCTGCTCACGAATCCCATGCGCAGCGCTTCCTTGGCGTCGAACTTGCGCGCCGACATGAAGATGTCCGTGGTGTTCGCCGCGCCGAGCACATTCATGAAGCGCCGCACGCCCGCCGGGCTGTAGCCCAGCCCCAAGCGCGCCGCCGGCATGCGGAAGATCGATTCTTCGGAGCAGATGCGCAGGTCGCAGGCGGCGGCGAATCCCAGCCCGCCGCCAATGCAGATGCCGCGGATGCGCGCGAGCACCGGCTTGGCGCAGTTCATCGGCGCGAGGTAGGCCTGCTCGACGGCCCTGTTGTATTCGATTTGCGCCTCCACTGTGCCGCGCACTTTCTCGAATTGCGAGATGTCGGCGCCGGAAATGAAGGCCTTGTCGCCATCGCCCGCGCACACGATCACGCGCACCGCAGGATTGCGGTCCAGCTCGGCGAAGACCTTCGGCACCGCCTGCCACATGTCGAAGCTCATTGCGTTGAGTTTCGGCGGATTGGAGAAGATGACCGTCGCCACCGCGCCGTCGATGCTGGTTTTCAGTTCCGCCATGGATTGTCCTAAATCACCTTTTTTGCTTTGAATTCAGAAATTTCCGATTCCCCATAACCGGCTTCGCGCAGCACTTCCTCGGTGTGCTCGCCGCGCTCCGGCGTCGCGGTAACGACACTGGCCGGGGTGCGCGAGAGCTTGACCGGTTGGCTGATGAGCCGGATCTTGCCGAGTTTCCTGTGCTCGACCGCGGCCGCCACCTGCATGTGCCGCACCTGCGGATCGTCGAACACCTCATTCATGCGGTAAATCGGGCCGCAGGGCACGCCCGCCTTGTTCAGGATCTCGATCCAATGGGCGCTGGGCTTGGCCGCGAAACCCCGGTTCATGGCTTCGTTCAGCGCAGCGCGGTTCCTGGCACGGTCTTCCGCGGTCTTGAAGTCCGGATGCTCGAACAACTCGGGCCGGCCGATCGATTCGCAGACGCTGCGCCACATTTTCGTGCCCGAGGCGGCCACGTTCAAGTGGCCGTCGGCGGTGGTGTACGCCGAAGTCGGCATGCTGGTTGGATGGTCGTTGCCGACCTGCTCCGGCACTTGACCCGACATGGTGTAGCGCGCGGCCTGGAAATCAAGCAGCTGGATTGCCGCCTGCAGCAGGTTCGATTGCACCCATTGCCCTTCGCCGGAGGTTTCGCGCTCGAGCAGCGCGGTCATGATGCCGAGCGCGGCGAGCAGCCCGCCCCCGACGTCGGCGACCGCGCAGCCGACGCGCATCGGCCCGCCGCCGGGATGGCCGGTCACCGACATGATGCCCGAGAGCCCCTGCGCGATCTGGTCAAATCCAGGGCGCTCGCGATAGGGCCCGTCCTGGCCGAAGCCCGAGATGCTCGCGAGAATGATCCGCTTGTTCACTTTTCTCAGCGATTCGTAGTCGATGCCGAGACGGTGCTTTACGTCCGGGCGGTAGTTCTCGACCACCACGTCGGCGCTCTTCGCGAGGCGCATGAAGATGTCCTTGCCCTGCGGCGACTTCAGATCGAGCGTGATCGAGCGCTTGTTGCGGTGCAGGTTCTGGAAATCCGGACCGTCGCGCGGCCCGCCCATGTCCTCGGGCACCGTGTTCTCGATTTTGATCACGTCGGCGCCGAAATCGGCGAATTGGCGCACACAGGTGGGTCCCGCGCGCACGCGCGTGAGATCCAGGATGCGCAGCTTGGAAAGGGCGGGCGAGGCGGAGATGGCAGGCATGGGGGGGCGGGGGGTGATTCGAGCCGCGATTCTAAACGGGTCTGCTGGCCGCGTGTACCAGCGTTCCGCTCTGATAGTCCCGGATCGCCTGTTCGATCTCGGCGCGCGTATTCATTACGAACGGCCCGTACTGCACGATCGGCTCCCCCAGCGGCCGCGCCGCAAGCAGCAGGAGGCGCGCGCCCTCGGCGCCCGCGCGGATTTCGACCGAATCGCCCGGGCCTAGCGCACCGCCCTGGTGCGTCCCGAGCACGCGATCTCCGATCTCGACGCTGCCCTCGAAGGGATAGATGTAGACGTTGTGGTTTTCTGGAATTTCTGATTTGAAACTTCCTTCAGATGACAATTCGATGTCCCAGTAGATCGGATCGGTTGCGCCTCCCTGAATCGGACCCGGCATTTTGTCCAGGGTTCCGGCAATCAGCTTGGCGCGGCCGCCGCCTGGCAGTTCGACCACCGGGATCTCCGAGGGCTGGATGTCGCGATAGCCGGCCGGCTTCATTTTTTCCTTGGCTGGCAGATTGATCCACAGCTGGAAGCCGCGCATGCGCCCGTTCTCCTGCTGCGGCATCTCCGAGTGAATGATGCCGCGGCCCGCGGTCATCCATTGCACGCCGCCGCTCTTCAGATTGCCACGGTTGCCGAGGTGATCTTCATGCAGCAGATGGCCATCGAGCAGGTAGGTCACCGTCTCGAAGCCGCGGTGCGGATGGGAGGGGAAGCCGGCGACGTAATCGTCCGGGTTCTCGGAGGAGAACTCATCGAGCATCAGGAACGGATCGACGCGCAGATGATCGGCACGGCCGAGGCTGCGACGCAGCTTGACGCCGGCGCCGTCGGAGGCCGGCACTGAATCGATGATTTGCTGAATTTTCCGCGTGGGCATGAAAGAATCCTGGCTGCGTCGAGAAAAGGGACGGGCAATGAAATCCTGGCTTATCGCAAGCGGCAAAGATAGCACCACGCTGGAACTGCGCGATGTTCCCGTGCCGGCGCCAAAAGCGGGTGAGATCATCGCGCGCGTGAAGGCGGCCGGGCTCAACCGCGGCGAGTTCATCGCCGGGCACGGACTGTCGGGCGGCGCGGCGAAGGCCGCCGGCATCGAAGCCGCGGGCGAGGTGGTGGAGGTGGGCGAGGGCGTGAAGGCGTTCAAGCCCGGCGACCGCGTCATGGGGCGCGCCTTCCACGCCTTCTCTGAATTCGCGCTGTTCCGTATCGGCGATGCGATGCCGGCCCCGGCGAAGCTCTCCTGGGAAGAAGCGGCCGGCGCGAGCATCGCCTACCTCACCGCCTACGACATGCTGTGGCCCGGCGGCGAACTGAAGGCGGGCGAGTGGCTGCTGGTGGCCGGGGCCTCCGCGGGCGTGGGCGTCGCCTCGGTGCAGCTTGGCAAGCTGATCGGCGCCAAGGTGATCGGCACATCCGGATCAGCGGAAAAACTGAATAAACTGGCGGCGCTCGGCCTCGACCTCGGTCTGCAGAACCGCAATGGCGGTTTCGAGAAGGCAGTCATGGAAGCCACCGGCGGCAAGGGTGTCAACCTGGTGGTCAACAACGTCGGCGGCAGCGTGTTCGCCGAGTGCATCAAGGTGATGGCCTACAAGGGGCGCCTCGCCACGGTGGGCTACGTGGACGCGGTGGTGACGGCGCAACTGGATATCCTCGCGCTGCACTCCAAGCGGCTGCGCGTCTTCGGGGTGTCGAACAAGATGCGCAGCGCCGCCGAGGTCGCCGAGGGCGTGCGCGGTTTTGAGCGAGACGTGCTGCCGG
>Ga0315281_10006563_pt1 | contig 16527 bp, 20 predicted proteins | sample YL17G07_0_MG_FD_204540 | JGI IMG/M metagenome (GOLD analysis project Ga0315281, IMG submission 204540) | Sediment microbial communities from Yellowstone Lake, YNP, Wyoming, USA - YL17G07_0 | ecosystem: Environmental > Aquatic > Freshwater > Lake > Sediment | place: USA: Wyoming | collected... | reverse complement strand
AGCCCTTCCATGTGGCCGAGATCTTCACCGGCACGCCGGGCGTGCTGGTCAGCCTCGACGACACCATCAAGGGCTTCAAGGGCATCGTCGCCGGCGACTACGACGACCTGCCGGAAGCCGCCTTCTATATGGTCGGCACCATCGAGGAAGTGGTCGATAAGGCGCGCAAGATGGCAGCCGAGGCGGCCTAGGGAACGGACGCGGAAAATGGCCGAGCGGCTGCAATTCGAATTGGTCTCGCCGGAACGGCTGCTGTTCTCGCGGGCGGTGGACATGGCGGTGGTGCCAGGCGTCGAAGGCGATTTCGGCGCCATGTTGGGCCACGCGCCGTTTCTCTCGGTGCTCCGTCCCGGCGTCATTGCCGTGTTCGAGGGCAACCAGGTGGTCGAGCGCCTGTTCGTCGCCGGCGGCTTCGCCGAAGTGACGGCGCAGCGTTGCACCGTGCTGGCCGAGGAAGCGATTTCTCTCACCGATATCGACCGCGCCGCCGTCGAAACCGCCCTGCGCCATGCCCGCGACGATTTGGCCGAGGCCAAGACCGAGGCCGAGCGTGCGAGCTTTGAGAACCGCATCGCCGTGGCCGAGGCCAAGCTCGCCAGCTTGGAGCGGCCGCCCTATTAGGCTTGCCGCGGAGGTCAAGGGACGTACGGACCATGACCAACTGGACCCTCGATAACATACCCTGGGCTCGCTTCGACGCCGCCCGCGTCGATCCCGACCTGCTCAAGCTGGTGCGGGCGGCGGCGATGGTCGAATCGAACGGCAACGACTACGCCGTCTATCTGTGCGGCGTCTTCGGCGACGACGCGCAGTTCCAGCAGGTGGCCCGCGACTGGGCGCGGGAGGAAGTTCAGCATGGCCGGGCGCTCGGGCGCTGGGCGGCGCTGGCCGATCCCAGCTTCGATTACGCGGCCAGCCTGAAGCGCTTCACCGAGGGTTATCGGGTGCCGATCGCCTTGACCCAGTCGGTACGCGGTTCGCGCACGGGCGAACTGGTGGCGCGTTGCATCGTCGAGACCGGCACCAGCTCCTACTACACGGCGCTGATGGAGGCGACGGACGAGCCGGTGCTGAAGGAAATCTGCCGCCACATCGCCGCCGACGAGCTGCGCCACTACAAACTGTTCTACACCCACCTGCAACGTTATCTGGCGCGCGAGCGCATCGGCGGCTGGCGGCGCTTGCTGGTGGCGCTGCGCCGCCTCTGGGAAGCCGAGGGCGACGACGAGCTGCCGTATGCCTACTACGCCGCCAACGAATGGGTGCTGCCCTATGAGCGGGCCAAATACGCGCGCGAGTACTCGTCGCGCGCCTATCGCTATTATCGGCCCTCGCATGTGCGCCGCGCCGTCGCCATGGTGCTGAAGGCGGTGGGCTTGCGCTCCAACGGCTGGCTCAACGGCGCCTTGACCTGGCTCGCCTGCGGCCTGTTGCGCCGGCGCCTAGAGCAAGATGGTTTTGGATTGAATAAATCCAAAACCTGAATCTTGCTCTATGTATTTGAAGGCACTAAAACCGCATCGCCCTGATGTAGCGATGGCGAAAACCACTCTTTTGAGACATCGACACGATTCGCCGCCGCGCTGAACTAAGCGCACTCAGGCGGCCGCGCCATGCCGGTTCCATGGCGCGTCACCCGAGTGGCCAGTGCTGACCCGGCTATTTTCCCTTCGGCGGTATGATCTTCGATCCGCCGGCTTTTGCCATCGCCTTCATTGCCTGGGCGGGCGTCATAAGCTTGGTGGTCATCATATGGGAGACATGCCCAGCCGATGCCACGGTCATGCTGGCCGCCGCCGCCGCCTCGTCATCGGGCAGATCGATGATGGCAACAAAATCATGCTTTCCAAAACTCATGAAATAGCTGTGCAGCTTGCCGCCGAGACTCTTCGCGAGTTTCGCAGCGGCAGCCGAGCGATCTTCCGGTTTCGCAGTCATGTTCTTGATGGCTTCCGGCGTATAGCCGCCTTGAATCATGTAGAACGACATGGCGTTACCTCCCAATGGTTACTGACGGGATTCCCCAGTTGGATCCCGAACGGTCTGGCATAGTCATGTTTCCCCGGGTTCCTTGCAAGGCATAAGCGCAATTCGGACAGTTGCTGTCACCTCGGGCATCCCAAGCCATGATCGAAGAGCTGGTCTGGCCATCAGGCCGAGCACATCGTCAAGCTCGCGATAGGCAAGCGATCCCGCATCGGAGATGACGCCGGAGCCGTGGAATTCAAGTTTGAAGCGGTGATCGAAATTGAGCCGGGCAGCGTCCGATTCCGTTTCACCTCCCCTGGTTAGTTCTTCATCCGGGACATGCGGGTTGAAATAGGGCGGGTTCACGCCAGAGGTGGAATCACGATGCGATTCCACCTCAGTGCGATCCGCTCCAGCGCGCGCGCCGCGCTCGCGGCCTGATCGGGATTAACCGCGCTCGCCGGTCAGCGGCACGAAAGCCACGGGCAGAATCGCCCGCTCGCTGATCCGGCCGTCATGGTCCTTGTCGATGACGGTCAGGGTCTGCGCCTCATGCTGGCGACCGACGGGAACGACCAGGCGCCCGCCGGGTTTCAATTGCTCGATCAATGCCGGCGGCACCGTCGGCGCCGCCGCCGTCACCAGGATGGCGTCGAAGGGTGCCCGGTCGGGCCAGCCGAGGGCGCCGTCGCCGGCCTTCACCTCGACATTGTCGTAGCCCAGGCGCGCCAAGCGCGCCGCCGCTTCCCTCGCCAGTGCCGGCACGACCTCGATGCTATGGACCCGGCTCACCAATTCGGCCAGCACCGCCGCCTGATAGCCCGATCCGGTGCCGATCTCTAGCACCACGTCGCCGGGTTCGGGCTCGATCAACTCCGTCATCAGGGCGACGATATAGGGTTGCGAGATGGTCTGACCGTGACCGATCGGCAGCGGGCCGTTGACATAGGCCAGCTCTTCTTGCGCCGGGGCTACGAACAGGTGCCGCTCGACCTTGGCCATGGCGGCCATGACGCGCGCGGAAAACACCGCCCGACCGGTGTAGCCGGCGGTGGCGACGGCGTCGCGCGCGATCTCCCGCATCAGGGCTGCGCGGGCCGCGTCATGATCGTTACGGTGACGAAACATGGGCTCTCAGCCTCCGCGCAGCGGCCAGCGGTCGAACCTCACTGTGCCGTCCATCAGCGCCCGCCACAGGCCGCCGATGCCGGCCACCTCGCGGCGCACGATGGCCGCCACGTTCGGCGGCGGCGTGCGTGCCGGCGAGGCCAGCGCCAGGCGCACATGCACCATATGCGGCTGGTCGATGGGCCGGCCGATACGGCTGACCAGGAAACAGTCGGCGGCGGCAACCTCGGGCGTCTCGGCGACGATGGCTTCGGCCAGCAGCCCTGCGGCCAGGTTGTATAGCTTGCCGACATGGCTGATCGGGTTCTTGCCGGCGACGGCCTCCATGGTCATGGGCCGATAGGGCGCGATCAAGCCGTTGGCGCGGTTGCCGCGCCCAACCTGGCCGTCATCGCCGGCCTCGGCCGAGGTGCCGGTGACGGTCAGGTAGATCTCGTCGGGCAAGTCGCCATCGGCGGTATTGACCGCGACCTCGACCGACAACGGCGTCAGCGCGGCGTCCAGACTCAACGCACGACCAGGCACGGGCAGCCGGCGAGACTCGAGACCTTGTGCGAGACGCTGCCCAGCATGAAGCCCTTGATGTCGCCCAGGCCACGGCTACCCATGACGATCAGATCGGCCTTGGCGCGCTTGGCGAAGTCGACGATCTCGCGCGCCGGATGACCGCTCAGGACCACGCTCTTGACGCGGGAAAGTCCCTTCTTGCCGGCGTGATGGGTCGCCTGGCGCAACACCTCCTGCGCCATCTCGGCGACGACGTCCTCCGGTGTGCCGAGCATGTGTTCGATCTCCATGTAGCGGCGCACATTCTCGGAGACGCGCGGCGTCGGTCGCTTGGTGACGACGATGAAATGCAGCGTGGATCGATACTTGGCCGCTAGGTCGATGGCGGCGACGGCGGCTTTCATGGCGTGTTTGGAGCCATCGATCGGCACGACGACTGTCTTGAACATGTGAAACCCTTTCTTGGCTGTGGCCCCTCTTGGCTGTGCTCCCGGCAAGGTCAGGCGCGTTCCTCCTCGGGGTAGGGCTCGTCGTTTTCCAGAATCTCGACCAATTCCCCGATGACGCCGCTGACCGGATGCACGAGCGCGCCCCCCCTGTCGTCCTCGGCGGAAAGGCGCATGAACGCCTCGGTCAGTTCCTCGGGCGTGGCCCCGGTGGCGATGATGGCGGCGATGCGATCCTCGGCCAGGGGACCGACGATGCTGATAACGTCCTCGCGCGTGACCGGTTTCACCTTGCCCATGATTTGCCTCCTCAAGGCCTGGCCCGGGCGGCAGGATCGGTTGCCGACCCGGCGCTGTTTTTATGGCAGCTTGGTTTCGAGACGGTCTTGACTTGGATCAAGCGCGCCCGCCGGGTCTCAGGCGGCGGCGCCGGCGATCCATTCGTCGAGCGCCCTCAGCGTCAGTTTGCCGCTGGCGCGGGCTAGCTCGCGCCCATGCTGAAACAAGACGATCGTCGGCAGAACCCGAATATCCATCTGGGTCGCCAGCGCCGGCGCCGCCTTAAGATTCATCTCAACCAGGCGCATGCGCGGTTCGATCGAACCGGCTAGCCGCGCCAGTTCCTTGGTCACCGTCTGGCAGGCGCGTTCCGTCGGCGACCAAAACACCGCCAGCATCGGAATGCCGCTTTGCCGGATATGATGTTGCAGTTGCAGGACGCCAAGCGACAGCGGCCGGCCTTCGAACAGAAGACAGCCGCAGTGGTGGCAGCGACAGGCCATGATCAGGGCCTCGGGCGCGAAGGCGTTGACCCGGTCGCAATGTTGGCAGACGACATTCACTTTGGCGCTCTCGTGAGCCATGAGATGGTGGGCTTTGCCGTCGGGTTGGAACTTGCCGCCTGCTAGTGAGGCATGACCGGACGAACGCGCCTTGACTCAGATCAAGGCAGCGGCCGATTTGAGAGCGCAAGTAAATCTCCGCCGATCTCGGCGGAGGCCAAGGCCATGTGCCCAAGCCGGACAGCGAAATGGACGATCGCCGTGCTTCTGGTCACCATGCTTCCGGTCATGGCGGCGGGACGGGCCGCAGCGGCCGAGGACGTGGACCGGGGGCTCGCCTTGGCGCGCCAGTGGTGCGTTTCCTGCCACCAGGTTGAACCCGGCAGCGCCGCCAGCGATGCAGCCCCGCCCTTCGCCACCATCGCCAACGATCCGGCCGTCACCGAGGGCGGCTTGCGTGCCTGGCTCAGCGACCCGCACCCGCCGATGCCCAACTTCAACCTGTCGCGCGGCGAGATCGACGATATCGTCGCTTACCTGAACAGCCTGCTGTGGGACTAGTCTCGGCAGCGAACCTGGCGGGGCTCGTCGCCGTGCGGCCGATGACGCCACGCTTGCCAGCTTCGAGGGTGCTGTTGCTTACTGGCGGTGCCGACTCGGTGGCCGATGTGCTTGCCCCGACCGGGCGGCGGGATGACGGGCCCTTGAGCGCTGTCACGCAAGGCAGGAACAGCAAGACATGCCCACCGCCCGTCCGTTCGGCGCCGGCGATCTGTTAATCTTCAATCTAGGCCTGGTCTCGGTCGGGTTCGCCGTCGCGCTCAACCAGTACTATGGCCCGGGCCTCTACCCCGGCGCCACGATCTGGATCGCCACCGTCATTGCCGCCGCCGGGCTGGTGCCGGTCGCGGGCGCATTCTATCTGTGGTCGGTGGCCGTGCCTCGATCGGGCGGCGTCTATCTGGTGCTGTCGCGGGGCCTCGGTCCGGGGCTCGGTTTCGTCCTCTCGTTGGTCGAGGTGGCGGTGCTGCTCTACTACGCGGCACTGGCGGCCTCGCTCGTGGTTTCGATCGGCATCGCCTCGTTGCTTGGCGTCGTCGGCTTGCTCGGCGGCTGGCCGGCGCCCATCGCCTGGGCGCAGCTGCTGGCCGGCGATGATGGAACCTTCTGGGGCGGGGCGCTGGTGTTGGTCGCGGCCGCTGTTGTCGTCGGCGGCGGGGCGCGGCGATTTCGGGCCGCGCAGCGTCGGGCCTTCCTGCTGGCCGTGATCGGCACACTGGTCATGGCCGGGGCGATGTGGTGGGGAGATTCCGCTTCGTTCGCCGAGACGCTGCTGGCGCGCACCGGCATTTCCTACGATGGTCTTATCGAAACGGCGCGCGCCGGCGGTTGGCGAGCCGACGCCGGCGTCTGGCGGCAAACGTTGGACTTTATCTTGTGGCCGCTGCTGGCGCTGCTGGGCGCGGTTCAATCGCTGGCCTTGGCGGGTGAGACCGAACGGCCGCGCCGGGCACAGGGCATCGCCATGTTCGGCGCCTTGTTCTTGTCGGCCCTGACCCTGGCGGCTTTCTCCTGGCTGGCCGAGCGGGCCTTGGGCGGCGCCTTTCAGGGTGCCGTGGCCTGGCATTCCCTGCACCTGATCGGTGGCGGCGAGATTGAGACCGCCCTCGGCGCCACGCCCTGGTTGCCGGTGCTGGTGGCGATCAAGGCCGACAGCGTGGCGCTGGGCGCGCCGATGCTGATCGGCTTCGGGGCCTGGATCTGGCTCTGGGTTCCGGGCCAAGTTGCCTATGTGGCCCGGGTCATAACGGCCTGGTCGCGCGACGGCTTGGTTCCGGCAGCCTTGGCGCGGGGCGCGGGGCGTGGTGCGGCTCCGGGGGCGGTATGGCTTGGTACGGCCATCGCCATCGGGTTTCTGGCCCTTATCGTCCATGGCCAGGCCCTATTCTTGACCTCGGCCGAAATGCTGTTGGCGGTCTGGGGCGCCGGCCTGCTCGCCACGGCCATGCTGCCCTGGCGGCGGCCGGATTTGCTGCATCGGCTGCGCGCCGCCGGTGTTCCGGCGCCAGGTACGCTATCGGTCTTGTGCGGCGCCGGCGGGGCCGCGTTCCTTATGGTTGGGGTGGTGGCCTTGTGGTTGGACCCCGCCGTCGGCGGGCCGCTCGTATCGGGCGCCGGCCTGCTGAACGAGGCCTGGGTCCTGCTTGGGCTTCTGGTCTTGGGGCAGGTTTGGTACGTTGGGGCGCGTATCTTGATGCGCCGGCGCGGCGTCGATGTCGATAGACTGCTGCACGATCTGCCATCGGAATAGAATTGTCGGGCCATCCGACTGAAGAAATCCTGGGAGAATCATCGTGGCTAAGAATCGCAAGGTCATCATCACCTGCGCCGTGACGGGCTCGATCCATACGCCCACCATGTCGCCGTATCTGCCGCTGACACCCGGCGAGATCGCCGAACAATCCATCGCCGCCGCCGAGGCGGGCGCCGCCATCATTCATCTCCATGCCCGCGATCCAAGGGATGGGCGCCCGACGCCTGATCCGGCGGTGTTCATGGAGTTCCTGCCGCGCATCAAGCAATCGAGCGACGCCGTGCTCAACATCACCACCGGGGGCGGCGCCGGCATGACGGTGGAGGAGCGCCTGGCGGCGCCCCTGAAGGCCAAGCCAGAGATGTGTTCCTGCAACATGGGTTCGATGAATTTCGGACTCTATCCCATGCTCGGGCGCTACCCGGAATTCAAGCACGACTGGGAGCGCCAGCACCTTGAGGGCAGCCGCGACTTCATCTTCCGCAACACCTTCAAGGACATCGAATATCTGCTGCGCGAGCTGGGCGAGGGTTGCGGCACGCGTTTCGAGTTCGAATGCTACGACGTGGGCCACCTCTATACGCTGGCCCACTTTCTCGATCGCGGTTTGGTCAAGCCGCCGCTCTTCGTGCAGACCGTCTTTGGAGTTCTGGGCGGCATCGGCGCCGATCCTGAGAACCTGATGCATATGCGCCGCATCGCCGACAAACTGTTCGGCCACGACTATCAATGGAGCGTGCTTGCCGCCGGCCGGCACCAAATGGGTTTCGTCACCATGGGCGCCGTCATGGGCGGCAATGTTCGGGTCGGGCTCGAGGACAGCCTCTATGCCGGGCGCGGCAAGCTCGCCCAATCAAACGCCGAGCAGGTCGGCATCGTGCGCGGCATTCTTGAAGGCCTGTCGCTCGATATCGCCACGCCGGAGGACGCCCGTGCCATGCTTGGCTTGAAGGGTGCCGACCGAGTCGCCTTCTAGCAGCGGGCGCCTGCGACAAATTGGCGCAGCGCGCGATTTCCTTCGGGTTGGCGCTTGACTATCAAATGCGAATGAGTTTCATTATCAATTCGGATGCCAACTACTCGCATTGACAACGGAATCCGGCTCACATTGAATCGCCATTCAGGAACGGGAGAAAAGAGAGTTGATAAGAATACTGGTGGTTGCGGCCCTGGCTGTCGTCGGCGCGGCAACTTTCGCGCTGGCGGAAGAAACCTATAACGTGCGCTTTATCGATCATCGGATCGAGCCGGCGGAGTTGAATGTTCCTGCGGGTCAGGCGTTTGAATTGGTGGTGAAGAACGCGGATACGACGCCGGAGGAGTTTGAGAGCCACGACCTCGATCTGGAAAAACTGATTCCCTCCGGGCAAGAAGTGACCTTCTCCATCGAGGCGTTGGAGCCGGGACGTTACGCGATCTTTGGCGAGTTCCACCAAGCGACCGCCCAGGGCGCGATCGTGGTGGAATAGGGGTAGGAACAGGAGACCGCGACGAATGTTGGCCGCCGCTGTAATTGTTGTCCGCGAAGTTCTCGAAGCCGCGCTGATCATCGGCGTCGTCATGGCGGCGACGCGCGGGCTCGACGGCCGCGGACGCTGGATCGCGGGCGGCGTTGCCGGCGGCCTGATCGGCGCCGGGATCGCCGCCGCCCTCGCCGGCAGCATCGTGGCGGCCATGTCCGGACATGGTCAGGAACTGTTCAACGCCTCGGTCTTGTTCGCGGCCGTGGCCATGCTCGGCTGGCACAATATCTGGATGAGCCGTCATGGCCGCGAGATATCGCGCCAGATGGCGGAAACCGGCCATTCCGTTTTGGTTGGCCGGCGGCCGCTCTATGCCCTCTCCGTCGTGGTCAGCCTCGCCGTATTGCGCGAGGGCTCAGAGGTCGTGCTGTTCCTCTATGGCATGGTCCTCGCGGGCGGCTCCGATGCTATTGCCGCTGTCGGCGGCGGTGCCCTCGGCCTGGGCATCGGCGCGGCGCTGGGCACGGCGCTTTATCAAGGACTGGTTCGGGTTCCGCTGCGGGCTGTTTTCAAGATCACCGGCTGGTTGATCCTGTTGTTGGCCGCCGGCATGGCCGCCCAGGGCGCCAAGTACCTGGTGCGGGCGGATTGGTTACCCTCGCTTGGACAGCGCATCTGGGATACTTCGGCGATTCTGCCGGAAGAAAGCCTCCCGGGAAAGTTGCTGCATACGCTCATCGGCTACGCCGATCGGCCGAGCGGCATACAGCTTCTGGTCTATGTCGTGACCTTGCTGGTGATCGGCCTTGCCATGCGGCGTAGCGGAAGCAGCAATGGCAACCGGCCCACGTCAGCCGACGCGAAAGCGGTTCCCGAAATCGGCTAGCCACGACCAATCCGCACCGCTTCGAGATGTCGGGAGAAATCCGGCGAGGCCAGCAGCGCCTGGCAGCGTTTGAAGCGATTGACGGCATAGGCCCAGAAATCGTCGGCGGGGTTGCCGTTAGCCCACTGGATGACACCCCACAGCGTCCATAACAGGTCGCACATGGCCTTGTACATGACCATGCGGCCGGCCTGATCCGCCGGCGGCCGGCCCTTGAAATAGGCCTCCAGCAGGACTCGATCCTGGTCGGGGCCGAAGCCGGCCTCGACCGACAGGTCGCCCAGATCCCACATCGGGTCGTTATTGCCGGCATATTCCCAATCGACGATCACCATGCGCCGGCCGGTGTCGAGAAAGTTCTCGGCCAGCGGATCGCAATGGCAGGGCACCAACGGTGCTGGATGCATCGCCAAGGCGTCGCGCACTGCCTCGGCCTCGCGCTGGACCTGGTCGTAGCCCTCGGGAATGCGCGCTTGCTTGCGGGCCAGCAGATCGAGATAACCGTCCATCATCTGAAACAATTCGAAGCGGGTGTCGAAATGTTTGCCGCAGTCATGAATGCGCTTGAGGGCAAGGGCGGCCCGCCGCACGGCGCCCAGATCCTTGAACCGCTCGGCGTTCATGGTCACGGCGCCGTCGATGAAGCGCGTCACCTGCACGCCGCTAGCGGGATCGAAATGGATGACCTCGGCGTTGACGCCGGCCCCGGCGGCAAGGCGGGCGCTCGTCGCCTCGGCCTTGCGGTTGATGTATTCGCCGGTGCCCTCGCCGGGTAGCCGTAGCACGTAGTGCTCGCCCGCCACGCTCACCTTGTAGTTGCGATTGGTCAGGCCGGCCAGGCGCTCGACCGCGATTTCGGCCGAACCCAGGCCGGCGAAGCGGGGAATGCGAGCGAGACCGGCGGCTACCTCGTCCATGGCGGAGCCCTCATGCCTTCAGACGCAAGTTCCCCGGATCATAGAGCGGGCCGTCGTGGCGGATGGCGGGGATCGCCTCGCCGAAGGACTCGATGACGAAGTCCGTGGCGCCGGCGTCCTCGACCGGGATATAGCCGTGGACGATCGGTTTGCCGACCGTGTGGCCGAAATTGCCGCTGCTGGTAACGCCCAGAACGCGGCCCTGGCGCAGAATCGCCTCGCCCCCGTGTACCATCGCCGGCGCTTCCAGCGTGAAGGCACAAAGCCGGCGCTTCACGCCCTCGGCCTTGACGCGCAGCAACGCCTCGCGGCCGATGAAGTCGCCCTTGCCAAGGGCGACGCGCCCGCCCAGCCCGGCCTCGAACGGATTGTAGTCGGGCGTGATGTCGCTGCTCCAATAGAGATAGCCCTTCTCCATGCGCAGCGTGTCGATGGCCCGATAGCCGACATCGGCGATGCCCAAGGGTTCGCCCGCCCGACGCAGCGTCTCGTAAACGTGCTCGGCATATTCCGTGGGCAGATGCAGTTCCCAACCCAGTTCGCCGACATAGCCGATGCGGATCGCCAGCACCGGGGCCGCGCCGATGGTGATGGCCCGCGCGCTGGCAAAAGGAAAGGCGGCGTTGCCGACGTCTTCCTCGACCACCTGCTCCAGCACCCGTCGGGCCAGCGGCCCGCACAGGTTGATGACCGCCCGGGCCGAGGTCATGTCCTGCACGATCACCGAACCGTCGTTGGGGGCGTGCTGCTCGATCCAGCCTCGGTCATGTCCGCCGAAGGCACTGCCGGTGACGACGTAGAAATGGTTTTCGCCCAGCCGCGTGATGGTCAGATCGGCCTCGATGCCGCCGCGCTCGTTCAAAAGCTGCGTATAGATAACGCTGCCGGCGGGTTTTTCCAGATTCGCCGCCGCCAGCCGTTGCAAGGTGACAAAGGCGCCGGGGCCCAACACCTCGAATTTGCCGAACGAGGTCTGGTCGATGAGGGCAACGCGCTCGCGCACGGCCCGATGCTCGGCCCCGACATGCTCGAACCAATGGGGCCGGCCATAGCTGGGCCGGTCGATGGGCTCGATGCCCGGTGGCGCAAACCAGTTGGGCCGCTCCCAGCCGGCGCGCGAGCCGTGAACGGCGCCACGCTCCTTGAGCAGGCGATAAAGCGGCGACAGGCGCAGGCGCCGCGCGCTCTCGTGCTCCTGGGCCGGATAGGTCATCTTGTAGTGGTGGCCGTAAAGCTCGACCGCGCGCGGATACATAAAGGCGCGCGTGTTGTGATGAAAGGCGAAGCGGCGCACGTCGAGCGGCCACAAATCGAGGCTGGGCCGCCCCTCGACGATCCATTCGGCCATCATCTGCCCGGCTCCGCCGCCGGCGGCGATGCCATAGAGGAAGCCCGAGGCGACGAAGCCGTTATCGAGTTCGGGCTGCTTGCCCATGATGAAATCGGCGTCGGCCGAATAGGGGATCGGGCCGTTGATGAGCTGGCGCACGCCCACCCGCTCCAGGATCGGTGTGCGTCGGGCTGCAAGCTTGGCCAGCGGTTCAAAGCGATCGAAATTCGGGGCCAAGAGTTGTTGCCCGAACTCGGGCGCTATGCCGCCGGCGCCAAAGGGCACCGTGTCGGCCTCGTAGCCACCGACGGCAAGGCCGTGCACGTCCGGCTTGTAATAGACCAACAGATCGGGATCGCGCAGTGTCGGCATGAATTTGGGCATGTCGGGGATGGGCTCGGTCACCAAATACTGGTGTTCCAGCGCCAGCGCCGGCACCCGTGTGCCGGCCAGCGCACCCACCTGGCGCGACCACATGCCGGCGGCATTCACTACCACGGCCGGGCGATAGACGGATTTGTCGGTCGTTACCGCGACGATGCGCCGGCCCTCGACCCGCATGGCGATGACGCGCTCGCCCTGGATAATGCGGGCGCCGCGCTGGCGGGCACCCTTGGCCAGCGCCTGAGCGACGCTCGCCGGATCGACGTACCCATCCGAGGGCAAATAGGCGGCACCCAAGACACCGTCCGTGCTCATCAGCGGGAACAGGTCGGCTGCTTCCCTGGCCGTCAGAATGGCAAGATCGAGACCGAAGCTCTTGGCCATGGTGGCGAGGCGCTTGGTTTCCAGCATGCGCTCGGGCGAGCAGGCAAGCCGCAGGCTACCGACCTTCTTCCAGTCGATGGCTTGACCGGTTTCGGCTTCGAGCGTGTCGTAAAGGGCGACACTTCGTTGCAGCATCCGGGTGACGTTGCGCGACGAGCGCAACTGGCCGACCAAGCCGGCGGCGTGCCAGGTGGCGCCATGGGTCAGGCCGCTTTTCTCGACGACGATGACGTTCGGCCGACCCATGCGCGTCAGGTGATAGGCGATGGAGCAGCCGATGATGCCGCCGCCGATGATCAGGATGTCGGTGTCGATGACTTCGGGCATGGATCAGGGCAAAAGTCGGCGTGCGGCTGCCGGGGTTTCGGGGGGCAGGCCGAGGCGCTCCGCCAGCGCCACGATCAAGCTGTCCTCGCCCAGCACGAAGTCGAGCACGCCGCCAAGAAAAACAGCGTCGTTGAGTTGGGCCCGGATATCGGTTGGCGCCAGGCCCGAAAGGGCCAGGAAGCGGCCCAGCCGGTCGGCGTCCTCGGCCAGGAACGCCAGCGCCTCGGCGGCGATGGCCTCGGCCTGCTGGGGCGACAAGGGGGCGCGGCGGGCCATGGCGCCTAATCGACCGCCGCCGCCAAGTCGCCGTTGAGCCGGATGTCGTCCGCCACTGGTCGTCCTCGAACCGAGTTCAGGCTGGTTTCAATCCTAGGATAGCGCGCGCTTGCGTGGCCGTCGCCGGGCGGCGGCCATGTTCGGCGCATAGCCCGGCCAGGCGCTCGACCAACTCGGCGTTGCTGGCGGCGAGCCGGCCGCGCTCGAAATAGAGGTTGTCTTCGAGCCCAGTGCGGGCATGCCCGCCGCGCGAAAGCGCCCAGTGGTTGAGCGGCAGTTGGTGGCGGCCGATGCCGGCGGCGGTCCAACTGGCGCCGGGCAGAATCTCGGCCAGTTCCGCGACCAGGAAATCGAGCGTTTGCTCGCGGGCCGGGAGCGCGTTCGGAATGCCCATGACGAATTGCACATGGGGCGGGGATTTCAACAGGCCGCGCTCGACCAGGTCACGGGCGTTATAGAGCATGGCCAGGTCGAAGACCTCGACTTCCGGCTTGATGTCGAGGTCGAGCATGGTCTTGGCCAGGGTGTCCACCAACGCCGGCGGGTTCTCGTAGACGCTGGTGGCAAAATTGACCGAACCGGTGGCGAGCGAAGCCATGTCCGGGCGGTGGACCAAGGCACTGGCCCGCTCGCTCGCCTGGCGGCCGCGCCCGCCGGTCGAAAACTGCACGATCATGCCGGGACAATGGCGGCGAAGGCCCTCCTGCACGGCGGCGAAGCGGTCGGGATCGGATGAGGAGAGGCCGGCATCGTCGCGCACATGAAGATGCACCAGGCTGGCGCCGGCCTCGAAGGCCGCTTGCGTACTCTCGACCTGTTCCGAGGGGCTGATCGGCAGCGCCGGGTTCTGTTCCCTGGTCGGCTGGCTGCCGGTGATGGCGACGGTGATAATGGCGGGCGACGTCATCGCAAAGACCCCTAGAATACCAAACTGCGACACCTTAGCGCCACCACCGCCGAGCGACTAGAACTTCTCGACCCACGGCCTCAGGTCAAGTTCATGGGTCCAGGCGCTGCGCGGCTGCGCATGGAGTTGCCAATAGGCTTCGGCGATGGCGTCGGGATGGAGCAGCGCATCATCGCCGCGCTCGCCCTGACCGCGACCGGGGCGGTTGGCGTCCTCGATCTGGCCGTCGATGATGACATGGCCGACATGGATGCCCCGCGGCCCGCACTCGCGGGCCAGGCTCTGGGCCAGCGCGCGCAAACCGAACTTGCCGACCGCGAGGTTGGCGAATTTGGCCCCGCCCCTGAGCGAGGCGGTGGCGCCGGTGAAAATTATCGTGCCCTTGCCACGCGGCAACATGCGCCGCGCCGCCTCGCGCCCGACCAGGAACCCGCCGAGACAGAGGCTGCGCCAACAGCGCTCGAATTCATCGAGGCTCGTTTCCACGACCGACTTGGGCAGAAAGGCGCCAGCGTTATAGACGACGAGCGAGGGTTCGCCGGCCGTGGCGGCGACGGTCTCGAACAGGCGCCCCACGTCGGCCTCATCGGTGGCGTCGCAGGCGATGGGGCGCGCCGATCCGGCGCTGGCGGTAAGACGCTTCAGATCGCGCGCGGCCACGCTCACATCCAGACCGGCGGCGGCGAACCGACGCGCCAAGGCGGCGCCCAATCCCGGTCCCGTTCCGACGACGATGGCGACTCCCTCGCTCTTTTTCATCACCGCTCCGGCTGCCTGTTCTGTTCGCGAGTCCGGAGCCTAGGCCCCGAGCCGGCCTAGGGCCAAGCAGAAAACCGGGTGCCAGCGGTAACGCGGGTCCGCCAGTCGTTCCAAAAATGCCAGTTTTTCAAAAGGGTTAGGACTGGTACACCAACGGATACACTTTTATTCTATTTATTTACGCGGCGATTACTTGTAAAAAGCTAGCGCCTCTTGGCGAATCCTTTGCCTTACCCGGCAATAGAATTTTCATCCAGCCGGTTAACCGCGTGTTCATTTCTCAATGCGATGGTGTGCGCGTCGATGGATTGGTTTGATGATCGGGACACGGACTGAAGTTTTGAACGCGACATCCAGGAGGAATAACCAATGATTCGTTTTCTGCGCAGTTTCACGAAGGACGAAAGCGGGGCGACCGCGATCGAGTACGGTCTCATTGCCGCGCTGGTGGCGGTTGCCATTATCGTTGCCCTGACCTTCCTCGGCACCGAGCTGAACGCGATCTTCAACAAGGCCGGCTCCGAGCTCAGCAAGGCCGCCACCTAAATCGCCCGGGCGCACATCGCGCAAGGCGATGTCGCGGGTCAGAATCGGGCGGGTCCCCCGGCCCCCCGGTTCTGGCCCGCCGGCTTTTCTAGGAGATTGAGTAACGGCCGGCCGGGTCATGCCCGGGCCGGCCGTTTTCTTGTCTTCCGTCGGCGCCAAGGTTCTGGCCCTTGCCGGCGTCGCCGGAGCGGCTATGCTCGACCGGCTCTTGCAATCGGGGGAACCATCGCCATGACCGCGGCCGCCAATCGTTTTCCGCAACTGCGCGTTCTCGATCATCCGCTGATCCAGCATCGACTGACGCATTTGCGCGAGCGGCACACGCCGCCGACCCTGTTCCGCCAATTGCTGCGCGAGGCCAGTCTGCTGATCGGCTACGAAGCCCTGCGCGACCTGCCGCTGGTGACACAACAAATCGAAACGCCGCTGGCGACCATCGAATCGGCGGTGATCGGGCCAAAGGCTCCGACCGTGGTGGCGGTTCTTCGCGCCGGCCTGGCCATGGCCGACGGCCTCATCGACCTCATTCCGGGCGCGCGCATCGGCCATATCGGCATCTATCGGGACGAAGTGACCAAGCGACCGGTCCAGTATTACGTCAGCCTGCCGGCCGCGACGGGTGGCATCTTCATCGTCGCCGATCCGATGTTCGCCACCGGGCGCACGGCCATCGCCGCCGTCGATATTCTGAACCAGCACGGCGTGCCGGACGCCAATATTCGCTTCGTGGCCTTGGTGGCGGCGCCGGAGGGCGTGGCGACCTTCGCCCAGTCGCACCCGACGGTGCCGATCCATGTCGCCTCGCTCGACGAGCGTCTTGACGAGCGGGCCTATATCATTCCCGGCCTTGGCGACGCCGGCGATCGCCTGTTCGGAACCGATTGAATCAGGTCGGCCCAGAGTCGAAGTGCTCTTGCACGAGGCTCTCGAGGCGCTTGGTTAGGCGCTGTCCGGTTTCGCCACCATCGCCGGCGATATTCTTGCGATAGATGAGGGCGAGGGTGTCGAGGTGGCTCTGCACCAATTCGGGATCGGCCGTCGTCGCGCCCGGTCCGCGCAGCAAACGGCACAGGGAGTCGGCCACCCGCGTCGCCAACGGATAGCCGAAGCTGCTGCCCTGGCCCTTCAAGTCGTGGGCGATGGCGAAGAGGGCCTTGTACTGGGGCTCGCGCGACGCCGTGCCGGCGCGGACCGTATCCAGCA
>Ga0315281_10006561_pt1 | contig 16530 bp, 17 predicted proteins | sample YL17G07_0_MG_FD_204540 | JGI IMG/M metagenome (GOLD analysis project Ga0315281, IMG submission 204540) | Sediment microbial communities from Yellowstone Lake, YNP, Wyoming, USA - YL17G07_0 | ecosystem: Environmental > Aquatic > Freshwater > Lake > Sediment | place: USA: Wyoming | collected... | reverse complement strand
TCGGAGACATCCTCAGGGACACTGGCCGCGTTAAGCGCGGACTTGGGACAGTAAGGCAGGACCTCAATGTCTCAATTCGAGACGGAGCGCTGATTGAGATAAAGGGCGTTCAAGAGCTTGACCTGATCTCGAAAGTCATCAGCTATGAGGTGTCCAGGCAACTGGAACTGCTGCTGATTAGGGGTCAATTGGTCTCCCGTGGGAGTAAAGAGGCTCACATTGGCAACGAGTTCGTTGACGTTTCAACTCTCTTCTCCAATACGAAATCAAAGCTTATTCTCGAAGCTCTTGGTTCGGGAGGCGTCGCACTCGCTGTGAAGGTACCGGGCTTTGGTGGGTTGTTGGGGAGAGAGCTGGCACCTGGGCTTCGTCTTGGAACCGAGATGGCGAGTAGGGCGAGCTTCTGGGGCAGGGTCGGAGGAATCTTCCACACGGACGAACTGCCCGCATATGGCATCTCAGAAGATGAGGTCCTCTCAATGAAACGAACTTTAGGTTGCGGAGAACTAGACGCTGTAGTCATGGTTGCCGACCACAAGGACAAGGCGGTAGATGCTCTCACGGCGGTTGTCGAAAGGGCACGCGAAGCGTTGCTCGGCGTGCCAACGGAGACTAGGACAGCGGTCGCAGATGGAACGACACGATACATGCGTCCACGTCCAGGCGCATCTAGGATGTATCCTGAGACAGATGTGCCTCCGGTGGGAATCTCACAGCAACAACTCGCGCAGATCCGAGCAGGATTGCCGCCACCTCGGGAGGTGGTCATGCAGCAGCTTCTGACGAAATATCACCTGAACAGCAAGCTTGCGAGTCAATTGATCGAGTCGGATTACCTTGATGTGTTCAAGCACGTGTGTTCAGAGCAAGGGATAGCTCCAAGTTTCGTGGCAACAGTACTGACTGAGAATCTCAAGAGCCTTGGTAGAGAAGGCGTCCCGGTTAGCGAACTGACGCCTAAACACTTGGAGTCGGTATTCTCGGCTGTCCGTGCCGGGACAGTGGCGAAGGAGGCAGCTCCGTCAATCCTAGCGTGGCTTTCAAAGAATAGCAGTCGTACTGTCGAGGATGCGATCCAAGAGCTGGGGATGCGGATGCTCTCTGAACATGAGCTCCTGAGGATCATAGACAAGATCATCGAGCTCAACGCCGATTTGATCAAAGAGAAAGGCGAGGGCGCATATGGAAAGATCATGGGATTGGTCATGAGCGAAGTTCGAGGGTCGGCAGACCCAGGCGAAGTAACCAGACTGATTAGGACGAGAATTGGGGAGACGATGCGGAAGAGGTAATTGGATAGGGCGCTTCCGCTACTTCCAGAGTACTTCTTCGTCTTTTAGTACGTTGTACCCTAGCCGCTGGAACCGCCCTATGTCGTGCTGGAGGAACAGTGTAAGCGCGGTTTCAGTGAACGCCTCAAGGAAAGACTCCCCGCAGATACTGCAAACCTTCTCACTCATTCTGTTCGTCACCTGTGCCCCATAGAATCCGTTCGTGAGGATGGCCACTCCAACTTGACTGTCATCCGGGTGATTGTCAATGTTTGAGCATTCGAATACCATCCAGGTATTCCATCTCTCTTCGCCCAAGAACTCCAACCTTCACATCCGCTATGTCCATGATGGAACGATAATAATGCTTGTGTAACATGACCGGTCCCGCAGTGAGGCGGGGCCATCATTCGAGGAACTCTACGTCGTCGATCAAGCCGTCTTGGTTTGCGTCTACTCCAGACACTACGCGCGCGACGACCTCGCGGTTGAAGACATTCCCGGAGGCTATGTCCTCGGTGTATTTTACGAAAGCCATGATTGCAGCCTGGGTGCCTGCGGTCTCGTTGCCTGCGAGAACGATCACTTTGGAGTCTGGGTTCATCGGATTTCTGATCATCTGAACTGCGCCGTCTTGGGGTTCGGCATATGTTCGCTCTGAAATCGTAGACATTATCACGTCTGGCCCGGTGAGTTCGTATGTAATTGGAAGGAACTCGTTCATCATCATCGCGATCGTATTGACCCTCGGATTTCCAAGCAAGATCAGATTGCCCAAGATTTGCTGTTGTGTGAGCTCCGTGTCGAGTTTGACCACATTCGTTCTGACGAGCGGGAGAAGAGATCCTAGAAAGAAGGCGAGATAAGACGCATAGTAACCGCCCAAGTCCCTCTCTCTGAAGATGCCATGTTGATCAGGACTTCCGACCACAACATGCCCGTTGAAGATACCATTGAAAACGTATGGCGCAAGCAATTTCGCGCTCGCATCTGAGAGTGTCGTCTCTTCAGTCTCAGAGTTTGGTTTCTCGAGTTTGGACGCAATCACAGCAATCGCGGTGTGTTCGGCTCGATAGTACTTCGCTACTGCGCCCCGACGTCGCTCGCGTCTTTGGAGCTGGATGAATCCCACCTTCTCCAGCTCCTTCAGGTGATAACACACGACTTGTTGACTTGCGTTGAGTTTCTTTGCGAGTTCCCGCGCGCATTGTTCAACTGTCGCGAGCTCTTGGAGGATCTTCCAACGCATCGGCTGGAGCAAGGCCTGAGCAGGCGCAGGGTCTTCGAAAACCTTCACTGGGACAGGTTGCCCGCCCCGCCTGTCTTTGAGTACTAGGTAGGACATCGAAACCAATCAAGAAGATCATGGATCATTACTAAAGTCGTTTCTTGACTGGTCTATGCGTGAACTCTTGACAAGAAAGTCCCGTGATGTGCATGAGCTACGTCGTAGAGCGGGGAGTGTAGAGTGATCGCGACGATCTACCAGATTGTGAGTAAATACGCTTTTTCGCGTAAGCCTTATCAAGAGACTGCCTGGTATTGCGGTGGCGAGCACGCCATGAGACTCTACACAGCGACCGCCGGACGCCAAGTCGCTTTCGTCGCTTCAATGGGGGCTTTGGGCAATGTCCTAGCTCTTCTCACAGTCACCATACCAACACCGGTGAGCCAGATAGCTCCTGACCTATCGCACGTTGCCACACTGATCGTCGCACTGTATTCTGGGCCGGTGCTAGGTGGAATCACAGGGGCATTGGTCAGCATCGTACCGTTCTATCGATTTGGCGTCGCCGGATGGTACGGGCCGCTTGTCGGTTTCCTCATAATTCCGCTGAAATCATTGACCGGGATTACTGCCGGCCTCCTCGGCAAGAAATTGCGACCGGCGCTTGCGACTTTGCTAGGGTATGTGCCCGAGTGCGTTTCCACGTATGCCTTCTTCATGTTGGTGGTGCCCTTCTTCCTTCCTGAAGTCGCGCAGTATGTCACTCAGGGGTTTGTCATTCTGGTTCTCGCGAAAGCTTGGGTGGAGCTGGGCATAATCGCAGTAATCATGGAGGCCATCAAACGGCGCGACATTGTCGGCCGCATACTTGGCAAGACAAACTAAGGGCTAACAGTCTCCGTCGTTGTGTACGGATCGCCAATTTTCGACTGCGGTTGTCTTGCGTTTCCAAGAAGCGCCCAGTTCAGTAGGATTTTCTTGGCATGCGGTCGATGAGATCTTCAGTCGATGCGCCCGTCCCAATCAATGTCACTGGTATGCCAATCGCTTTCTCCACCTCGCTTATGAAATTCCTAGCCTTGGACGGAAGCTGTTCGTATTTCTTGAGTCTCATGGTGTCTGGGAACACTACATCTAGTTTGGTGATTGCTGCTTGCGTCGCTCCGTTCAGATGAACTGCCCTCTTGGCCAAGTCGAAATCGAAGGGAGCTGCTCTCCGAAGCCTACCGGTTACGGTGCCGAATTCTTGCCATCCCCTTTTCCGGGTCTCTTCCTCGCTGAGCTGCCCTTCTAGAGGCCCTTCGCCTACTCTAGTGACAAATGACTTGAAGACCACGATCACATTGTCTACTTCAGTCGGTCCGATGCCAACGTCCGAGCAGATTGCCGAGGCACAAACATCCTTGCTGGTGCAGAATGGGTAGGTTCCATGGAAGAGTGATAGGAATGTGCCTTGGGATCCTTCGAGCAGGACGTGACTTTTCGCGTGCAGTGCCTCGTTGATCTCTTCTGAAACATCGGCAAGGAGACCCGAAAGCTCCGGTGCGTCCCTCGCCAGTTTGGCAGACCTGTAGATACGGTCAGCGTTGCAGGCACCGACTCCGCTCTTCGTGACTCCTATCTTCTTCACAAGATACTCTGATCTGCTTTCTTCGTCGATGTGTTTCTGCTCAATTATCGCGCATTGGCGATCTATGCCGATTCTGTTCTTGGTCTCCGTGACTTCGATTTCCTTTAGTAGAACGCTTGGATTCACGAGTACGCCGGGGCCGATGAGAAGCCTCGATTCTCTACAAACGAATCCGCTTGGAATCATTCTTAGCGAGTATGTCTTCCCTTGCACTTGGACAGTGTGCCCTGCATTGGGCCCGACACCGCCCCGAGCGACAATTGCTGGGCGGTCTCTAAGTGCTAGGTATGCGGTGAGTTTTCCCTTACCTTCGTCTCCGAAGAATCCACCTACGACAACAGTGCAGGCCACATGCGTTCCCCATCATGGGCGAGGAACACAGCTCTTAAGCCTTTATCGAAACGCCCAGCCCACCAAATTCAGAACCGCGTTTCCAATTGGGTTCGATGGGCGAACAGAATTCAGTTCGCCCGTCGAAAGTCCTCAACGCGCCGGCTGAGAGCGCTCAGACACTTGTTCTTCATCATCAACACAGCGTTCACCATCCAATGGTCTAAAGGCTTTCTGAGCGTGTCGATAGTTCCGTTAGGTGCCGCGGTTCAGATCGCTCAGTTGTCTGTCTTGGAGTTGCCTGACAAAAGCTGCGCCCAGTGGGCTCAAGGCAAGGAGATCGCCTCCAGCTCCCTTTGTTGTGACCAACCCTCGTGCCGCGAGGCGTTTGACTCCCTCGATTACCTCTGTGTCCGGAACCTCTGATATGCGACTCGCAAGACTTCGTATGGTCACTGTACGGGTTCCAAGCGCCTTCAGTTCCCACATTGTCTGAAGGATCTGGATCTCATCACTTGAAATGTCTGGGCTCATGGCGATGGACATTCTGGGTGCCTCCATGTGGGGGTTCTTATGGGTTTGGTGCGAAACTCTGGTGTACTGCTTTGCGAACATTAATATACCTAGCCGTATCCGTATGGCTGCAGGCGCATGCAATTGGCTTCAGGTGAAGATACGGCAGCTTTCCTAGACGCTCTCACGCGTTCGCCGCAGCTGAAGGTGCTCAGCGTTTTGGCTGAACGCCCACAAGACGAACTAACCAAGACCGAGATAGCTCAGAAGGCCGGAATCGGCAGGACAACGCTCTACCGAGTCTGGAACGACTTGGAGAAGATGAAGGCCATAGCGCCTTCTCGGCACGTTGGAGCAGTCACACTTTACCGCCTGAATCCGCAGAGTTCAATCGTTCAATCCCTCATGAACATAACGAAAGGCCTCTCATCTGTAACAAGCGCGGTAGGCAAGATTGGAGAGATTCGAGAAGTCGAGAGGCTCGCTAGAGAGGAGTTCGGGAAGGATCTGCCTCCCACCGCAGACGTCCTCGTGAAGCTCCAAAGCTTCAACGCAGTTGACGAGTCGACGGGTGTTCAATCGTCAGCACTGAAGATGTCGAAGGTCGAGAGTGACTCGATCCAGAGCTTGATCGGAGCAGGCCTAATTGAGGCACACGGCGACAAATTGAGCCTCACAAAAGTGGGCTCCGTCACCGCTCAGGGTGCCTCGAAGATCTGGGGAGAATCGCAACGCGAGACCATCCAACAGACACTTGCCTCCGCAAAGGTAGCGCTTGAACTCATCAACCAAGAGATCAAGAAACTTCAGGGAATGGTCAAGAAAGAATAGTCCAGTACCCGCCTAGCGGAATTCTCGGCATCTTACTGCTTCGGCTCCCGTAAGCATAATCCGAAGCTTTAATCTGCATCCAAGCAAGCGACTGACTTGTTCCGGTGTTCTTCGAGTGGCGAAGTACGTCTTTGTTACTGGCGGAGTGATGTCCGGCCTGGGAAAGGGAGTCGCTGCAGCCTCCATAGGCAAGATCCTACAGACGCGAGGCACGAAAGTCAGCGCGCTGAAGATTGATCCGTACCTCAACGTTGACGCTGGAACAATGAATCCGGTTGTGCACGGAGAGGTCTTCGTCACTGAGGACGGCGGTGAGGCGGACATGGACCTCGGCACCTATGAGCGCTTTCTCGACGTGAACCTCTCGAAAATGCACAACATTACAACAGGCCAGGTCTACCAAACCATTATCGGAATGGAGAGGGCCGGGTCATTCCTAGGCCAATGCGTCCAAATCATACCTCACGTCACGGACGAGATTAAGCGGAGAATACGGAGCGTAACAGAGGTAAGCAAGTCCGAGCTACTCCTTGTCGAAATAGGCGGAACCGTAGGAGACATCGAGAGCCTCCCCTTTCTCGAAGCAGCTCGACAAATGCGCCTTGAAGATGGCTTCAAGAACGTAGCCTTCGCACATGTCACCTTGGTTCCGGTAGTTGGAGTCGTCGGCGAACAGAAGACCAAGCCGACGCAGCATAGCGTTCAAGAGCTGAGAAGGATCGGCGTTCAGCCCGACCTGATAATTGCTCGGAGTACCAAACCATTGCTACCCGGACCACGGAAGAAGATTGCGTTATTCTGCAATGTCGACGAGGTTGCTGTGTTCTCATCGCCGGACTCGAAGAGTGTCTACGAGGTTCCTATTCTGCTCGAAGATCAAGGGATGGGTGCTTTTCTGTGCGACAGACTCGGGCTTGAGAAGAAGGCCAGCAATTGGGATGAATGGAGTAAGACCGTGCAACGCTTCCTCAGCCCAAAGAACGAAGTCACAATAGCAGTGTGTGGCAAGTATGCTGAACTGGCAGATTCCTACGTGAGCGTCAATGAGGCTCTGAGACACGCAGGAGCTGCTGCGGACACACGAGTTGATCTAAATTGGATCGAGACTGAGCAATTTGAAGGCGAGGCCTCTAAGATGAGGGCACTTGAGACGGCTGATGGAGTTCTCATTCCTGGCGGTTTTGGTCAGCGTGGCACCGAAGGGAAGATCCGGGTGGTCGGATACGCACGAGAGAACAACATTCCATTCCTAGGTATCTGCTTTGGATTCCAGCTTGCGATCGTGGAATTTGCGAGAAATCTCGGTCTTCAAGATGCGAATAGCACGGAGATTGCCCCGGCCACGCAGCATCCGGTAGTAGACTTGATGCCAGAGCAGCGGAATGTGGAGTCCAAGGGAGCCACAATGCGGTTGGGTGCGCATGAAGTTAGGATCCAACCGGGCACGTTGGCTGAGCGCCTATATGGGCGTCGAAGAGTGTGGGAGAGACACAGACACCGGTACGAGGTAAATCCTGACTATATCTTGAAGCTTGAACAGGACGGCCTCACCTTTTCCGGCAGATCCCTAGATGGTCGACGGATGGAGATCCTAGAACTACGCTCACACTACTTCTTTGTTGCAACGCAGTTCCATGGGGAGTTTCGTTCTAGGCCGATGTCACCATCGCCCCCATACTATGGGCTTGTGAAAGCATCTCTCGACAAGAAGCTAGGAAGAGCGCGCTTTGAGCTCACGAGTGGCCCGGCAAGCACGAAGTAGCGTTGATCATTGTCGATGCCAAAATCAAGCTTGAGCGGTTCTTAGGCGATGTCTGCCGAACAGATAGGTGAACTTGTACGATCCCTTCGACCGGCAGATTTGCGTATTCTGTTGGGCGTCGAGTTGGGGATGGCGAGTCGTGAGTATGTTCCGATCTCGCGCATAGTGCGATATGCGAACCTACTGGAAGAGGAAGTTGGGAAACGGCTGCCCGAGCTTGTGGACAAGCGCCTTCTTGCATGCGGCAGCATGCAAGCACAGGGATACGCCGGTTTCCGGCTGACCTTTTTCGGCTACGACTGTTTGGCCCTGAACGCTTTGGTCAAAAGGGGCGTTGTTGAAGCGCTCGGTAGCCCGCTTGGGTTAGGAAAGGAGTCTGATGTCTATGACGCGAAGGGCAGGAGAGATACTAGGATTGCTCTGAAATTCCACCGTTTAGGGAGAATAAGTTTCCGTCAGACCAGAAGAACAAGAGGGTATGTGGCCGAAAGGACTCACACCTCTTGGATATATCAGGCGAGAATGGCGGCAACGCGTGAGTTCGCAGCTATGAGGCGCGCAAGTCGTGCTGGAGTTCCCGTGCCTAAACCCATCGGTCAGAATCGGCATCTAGTTGCAATGGAGATGTTCGAAGGATCAGAACTCTCAAGAATCAACGTCATACCAGAGCCTGGGACCACGTTGCGACGCATCCTGTTCAAGTTGAGACTATTGTTCCGTGACGCACGGCTCGTTCATGGTGACCTGAGCGAATATAACATCCTAATGGCAGATTCAGGCCAATTCGTGTTCATCGATTGGCCTCAGAGCGTTGCGACAAACGATCCTGGAGCCAACGAGCTCTTGACACGAGATATCTCAAATCTCGTGAAGTTCTTCGCACGAAGGCAAGGCGTCTCTCTTCCCGTTCAGGAAGCGCTGGACTTCGTGAAAGCGAAGAAGAGAGGGCTTGGCCGAATACAAACACGGAAGTCGCATGCCTAGCCTTTGTCGAGGAATCCAAGCGCGCCTACGGCGGGGGCAATCACCACCGGCTCCAGTCGCGCGTAACTCATCACGATGCCCTTTCTTGAGAGTCGAAAACCGAGGCGCTCTGCCGTTTCCTCGACGGTGGGATTTGAGAGGGGAGCGGACATCTCAAGCGGCCACTTCTCAGTTCGAGTGATCGAAGACCCAATTAGTGCTGCGATGGATTCTTGGTTCATTGGTTCGCAGATCAAGGGGCCTATCTCAGAACTGTCTTGATACTGCTTGACAACTGAGTATCCAGATACTCCGGCCTCGTTGACAATCCAAGTCCAGTGTTCTGGGAACTCATGATGGAGTCGTCTGAGAAGCTTGCTTCTATCGGCTCCGAAGGCGTGCTTGTCTAGGCGAAGGATCTGACGAAGAGGGATCTTTTCGGTCGTCTTCGTGAAGTTCTCTGTGCCATCTGGCATTGACACTGTAGCGAAACCGTCCGTCGTCTCAAAACCTAGTCGTTTGTACATTGCTTCGTTCTCTGGATAGGAGTACAGGCCAATTCTCTTGACGTGCATGCGTAGGAGATGTTTCACAGCGGATTGCACTAGGCTGCTTCCTATTCCGACACCGCGATGTTTCCCGTTGACCACAACGTTTCCGATCCAGCCGGCATCTCTACCGTACGAGATGGTTGTCGTGAGCCCGATGGGTCCGCCACCCATCGTAGCGACTAGGCAACCCCTGGGTTCAAGCGCCATCATCCTCTTCATGTCACGTGTTCCGAAACCCCAGTGTTCCCGGGCTGTCAGCTTGATTATTGAGCGAAGGTCAGTCTGTATCATCGGTCGGATTCGTAGCAAGCGGTTGTCGCCAGGTCACTATGGACGGATCCGGTTGATGAGTCTCGGAAAAGCCGTAGCGTCGCGAATATGTCTCAGCTTGCATATCCATGTGAGCGTGCGCTCGATGCCCATTCCGAATCCCGAGTGGGGTACTGTACCGTATTTCCTCAGGTCCAGATACCAAGAGTAGTCTTCCGGGTTCAAATGTTCCTCGTTGATTCGCTGCATGAGTTGCTCGTAGTCATGGATGCGTTGTCCTCCGCCGGTGATCTCGCCGTAGCCTTCCGGCGCAAGTAGATCAACTGAAAGGGTGACTTCGGGCCGTTTCGGGTCAGGCATGTGGTAGAATGCCTTGACGCCTTTTGGATAGTGTGTGACAAAGAACGGTGTAGTGAAGTCTTTCGTTAGGATCTTCTCTTGATTGTATCCCAAGTCCGTGCCCCATTCGAATGACGAGTCAGATTTCCGGATCAGGTCAACGGCCCTATCATACGTGATTGTCGGCAGGGGTGCCTTCAGGCCGGTCAGTTCGTCGGGGTCACGTCCGAGCTCTTTGAGCTCCTCGGGGACCTGAGCTGCCACCTCATGACAGATGTGTAAGAGAAGTCCTTCCTCGACCTTGATGAGGCCTTCGAGATCTAGCCATGGTTCCTCGAGCTCTAGTTGCCAGAATTCCGTCAAGTGGCGTCTCGTTTTGGATTTTTCGGCGCGGAAGGACGGTGCGAGCGTGTAGATCTTGCCTAGACTCGCTATCATCGCTTCAGCATAGAGTTGCCAGCTCTGCGTCAGGTAAGCCTTCTCATCGAAGTACTTGACCTCGAAGAGCGTCGAGCCTCCCTCAACAGCCGCCGAGACAAGGATCGGGACCTGGACCTCTAAGTAGCCATGCTCTTTCAGCCAACGTCGAGATTCGTCGATCACAAGAGCTCTCGCTCGGAGAATCGTCTGCATCTTCTTGCTGCGGATCCAGAAATGTCGATTGTCGAGAAGGAACTCAGGACCATGATACTTCTTGGCGATCGGGAAGTCCTCATGTGAACGATGAAGCACCAGCAGGTCTGTTATGCGGAGTTCGTATCCTCGTGGGGCCCGCGGATCTCGGACAATCTCGCCCTCGACCTCTACTGTCGACTCCAGCGGAAGGGCCTCGATCTCGCTGAACTTCTCCCCCAGTTGGTCTTTCTTTGCAGTGCACTGCAGGAAACCCGTGCCATCTCTAATGATGAGGAACAGAATGCCCCCGCTCGATCTTCTATTGTGCAGCCATCCTCTCAGTTTGACTCGTGTGGAATCTGCGTTTCCGGCAAGAATCTTTCGAATTACAACGATGTCAGTCACACCAATGCACCTTCCCTGTAGAGCAGGCGCGATCGTAGAGCCAGCACTTCAAAGGAGCGAGAATTGGTCTGAGTTAAAGCGGTCACCTATCATCGCGCGCACCGAGGACTATTTGCGGACCAGACGATATTTAAACGGTGGCATGTAAGTCACTTCTCCGAAAACCATCCCCTTTTTTCATGAAGGAGGCGACGGGCACGCATTCCAGTCCTTGCCTGCGATCGCTATCCCTTCGAGCGTTTTTCGAGAGAACTCTTTTTACGTTCGGAGACAGACAACCCACCTCGACGTTCTGACAACCATCTTTGACAGGTGATCTTGTGTTTAGAATAAGAGTCGAGGATGACTTCGACGCTTCGCACATAATCCCCGGGCATCCGGGGAAATGCAAGAATCTTCACGGGCACACGTACCGCGTCGAAGTGTTTGTGAAAGGCGACAAGCTTGACAAAAACGATATTCTGGAAGGCGCAGATTTCACTCTCCTGAAGAAGAACCTTGCCGATATCACGGCAAAGTATGATCACAAGCACATGAACGACATAATCACCGGGAACCCTACTGCAGAGAACATCGCCATGACCATCTTCCACGAGCTAGAAGCCCTAGCCACAAACGGATTGGAGAAGGTCCGTGTGTGGGAATCCCCAAGGAGCTATGCCGAATATTGGGAATGAAATCCGAAGCGAACCATCGACAGACGGCGATTGAGGAGCACGTGCGTGAAATCCTCAAGATACTCAAGGTTGATCTGAATGCCGAACAATTCCGAGACACGCCTAAGAGAATCGCAAGAATGGCTTTCGAACTGCTCGCAGGAATGGACGACAAGAACGAACCAAAGCTAACCCTGTTTGAGAATACCGGCTATCGGGATATCCTGATTGTGAAGGACATTCCGTTCTATTCACTGTGCGCTCACCACTCCCTACCCATGTTCGGCCACGTCTCGATCGCGTATGTCCCAGGCAAGAAGATTGTAGGTCTGTCAAAGTTGCCTCGCATAGTGAAGTTCTTCTCAGCACGATTGCAGGTCCAGGAAGACTTTACAAAGGAACTAGCGGACTATCTCCACAGGAAGTTGGGAGCACAGGGAGTATTCGTCATAGTAAAAGCCCGGCACTTGTGCATGGAGATGCGTGGAGCAAGAACTCATGACGCAGAGACCCTGTCCAGTGCGGTGCGTGGTGTCTTTGACACTCGCGCGTCTACAAAAGCAGAAGCGCTCAGACTGATGACGAATTGACCAGAGACAGCGCTATTGTCCTGTTCTCGGGGGGATTGGATTCCGCCGTGGCCCTTTGGTGGGCCAAAGAGAAATGGAAGACCTACGCTCTGACATTCAAGTATGGAAAACTGAATTCGAATGAAGTGAGATCAGCGAAGAGGCTCGCCAAGAGAGCAGAAGTTGCTCGTCATTTCGTGGTTGATGTGGGTTTCCTCAAACAAGTGTCGGAGTTGAGAAAAAGGCTAACAAGTCAAGGGGTAGGCCTGAGCTCCTTTCCTCCAACTTACGTGCCTGGTCGGAACACGATCTTCTTCGGCATTGCCGCTCACTATGCGGAGATCTACAATGCAAGGCACATTATTACAGGCCACATTGGACGTGACCCATTCCCCGACTCAAAACCGACCTACATCAGAGCAATGAACAACGCGCTTTCTCAAGCCAGTTGGCTTCGGAAGAAACATGGCGCCAGAATCACGACGCCCTTCGCGCGATCAACGAAGGAAGACGTGGTCAGACTCGCCCTCAAGCTAGAGGTTCCTTCGGATTTGACGTGGAGCTGCCACAGGAATGGGAAGAGGCCTTGTGGAAAATGTCAGGGTTGTCTAGACAGATCTAGAGCCCTTGACATGTTTGGATTCGCTGCTAGGCGTTGAATTGGGACTGCACAAGCAGCTCTATCTCATTACTGTCCCGCCGTCAACAACTACAATCTGCCCGTTGACCGCTGAGGCTAGATCGGATGCAAGGAACGCAATGACACATGCCACCTCCTCAGGTTCTATGAGCCTCTGAAGCGGCGATTCCATCTCGTACTGTGCCCTCTCTTGGCTTGGAAGGTCATCTAGCCATTTGGTTCTGACGTTCCCGGGTGCCACGGCGTTGGCGCGAACGTACGGTTTGTACTCGAGTGTCAGGCTCTTCACCAGCGCTCCGATGCCAGACTTCGCCACCGAGAATAGTCCCCCGCGATCGTGTCCAGAGAACACAGGTGAAGAACACATCAAAACCACCGAGCCCTTCTTCTGCTTCACCATGTACGGGACCGCGGATTTGCACAAATGGAATGTTCCCTTCAGGTCGTTGTCGAGGACGGCTCGCCACTCGTCTTCAGTGATGTCGACCATCCGCTTCTCCCAAATGTCAGCGGACCAGAAACCGTGGACTGCGACTAAGCAGTCAGTCTTGCCGAAGGTCTTATGGGATTCGGCGATGAACCTATGGACATCCTCTTGATCTGTCACATCAACGCGTAGACTAAGTGCTTCCGCTCCAAGCTCCTCACATGCCTTCGAGATGGCTTTTGCTCTGTCTGCTTCAGAGCGATAGCCGAGCACAAGCTTCGCGCCTTCTCTCGCAAAGAGTCTTGCCGTGGCGCTGCCTATTCCGCCTGTGGCACCGGTTATGACTGCGACTGTCCCGTCGAATAATCTCATTGAGCAATCAACCCTTCGATAACCGAGATCAATACAATGTGTTCTGCAAGCTAAGATATGATGTCTGCTGCTTGCGCCCGCCTCGACCGTTTTCCGGAGGCGTTCTGTTAATAGCCAGAACGCTCAACATGGTGGTGTGCGAGTGGCCATGTTGTCCAAAGAAGAGGATTCCGATCTGAAGCGACTCGCCGAGATGAAAGCATACCTCGAGAAGAAGATCTCGGACTCTGAACATGAGACTGAGCGACTAAGATCGTTTCTTCAAGCGGTCGACTCGGTTCTCGCGGAGAAGAGCTTCAGACACGTGAAAATCCCCTCGGAGGCTCAGGCAGCTGCTGCACCAGAGATGTCTGGGGGAAAGGAGAGGCAGACGAGCGAGGTCTGGTCGATAACGACACCTGAGGGAGTTCATCTAGCGGATCTTCAGATCACCGAATCTGAGCTTATGCTCGTTCCAGATCCGAATACTAAGTACGATGTGGCATCTCCACCCCTACGAGCGTTTCTCGTGGCACGTGTTCTCGATCCCATGCACATGAAAGATGAAGAGTCAACGCGAGCAGGCCAACTAAGTGCCGACAAGGTCTTGACGTACGAAGTAGCCGAGGACGGAGGTGCCTTGAAGTCCTTGCGAGTGTGGAACTATGGGGATCAGAGAAGGCTGACAGAACTAAGAAATGCCATACGGTGGACGGTTCGCCGCATGTACGAGAAGACCCTTCAGACGCGGTGACCGCATCCCAAGAGAACTTGGCTCCGCTACCCTAGGTGATTTCATCCTTATTCATTTCTGAGAGTATCGTCATTGCCAGGCATGGATTCGCAAGTGGGACGAGTTAAACTGTTCCCTCCGATTCACTGTAACAGCCAGAAGATTCCACAGGCGGCGAAAGCAGATATAACCCAGGGCCTCCGTGCCGGATATTGTTGTTAGGCCTCTTTCTCGCTCCGGGGTGAATCGAGAGGAGGGCTGACCGCTATCAACTCTGTGCGTTGCAGGTGTTCTTCAGCTTTGCGAAGTGTCTGTTTGGCGTTCTTGTAGGTGAGTCGATCAAGGGCATCGCGATAGGGTAGCCAGTCATATCCAATATGTTCCCCGGATATTTTCACCTGTTCTTCTCCTGTGTTCTTGACCAGGTAGAATATCACTTCCTTCGATACCGTTCCGCCGTGTCTTCTGTAGAAGTAATCGATTCTTTCTCTGAAATCGTCTAGGAACGTGTTGCTTTTGAGCCCCGTCTCTTCGAGGATTTCTCTCTTGACCGTCTCTTCCTCAGATTCTCCTTTCTCCACATGCCCTTTCACAAAGTCCCAATGTCCAGCTTCGTAGTGGAGAAGAAGATATTCAGTGCCATTCCCGACTCTGAATATGACCGCCCCGCATGACTTTTCATGTTCCATCGGAGGTTCGCATCCAGTCGGAGGCTACCATCGTACCCTACACCACTAGGTATCATTTGTGCTTTGAGTCGCGATAGGACTTCGCAAGCTAGAATGCGATGATTCCTAGATCAGCTTCATGAGTAGAAACGACACTATCGCCCCTGCCAACGGGCCAATCGTCCAACCGGCAATCACTTGTTGAATGATGCGCTTGTTTGTGATGGCCATTCGCTTAGCTGAGGCAGCGCCACTCATACCGCCGATGACTACCTGCGAAATGGAGACAGGCAGACTCAGTTGTGTGAAGAGATGCGCAGACATCGCCCCGCCGAACTGGGCCGACAGTGCCATGGACGGGCTCAGACCCACGAGGTTGTCAGCGACGCTTCTCACGGTGCCCTTGCTCAGGAACATGATGCCAACAATTGTTGCAGCTGATAGCACGATCGACAATGGTAAGCGATCTCCGAGGCTTGACGAGAATAGTCCCACAACGAGACCGAGTGTATTCGCACCGAGCGTATACGCTGCGTAGAACCCGGCGATCAGAGTAAGGCGTGCGTATGCCCGGTTCAGAGCCAGTACGTCCTTCGCCCTGTGGCCGAACCGCAGCATGACAGTCTCGATGATTGCCGACACACAGAACCCGAGGACTGGTGACAGGACCCACGATACAACAACCGTAAGAGAAAAAGTGTTGGCAACTCGAACTCCGTTCGCAAGAGCTAGTCCCCATCCAGCACCGACTAGAACTTGTGACAGCGAAAGTGGGAGGCGAAAGAGTGTCACGACCGCCATTACCGATAAGCCGGCGAGGAGAATCACAACAAGACCAGAACTCGAAAGCGCCGGCAGAATTTGCCCACCGAGTACATTCGAGAGCTTGTATCCTTCGAAGAGTGTGCCCGCTAAAACGCCCACTGACGCTATCAGCATCGCATCCGACAACTTGACGATTCCGGCGCCAAGACTCGCGCCCAGGCACGTCGAGAAGTTGTTCCCTCCCAATACCGCGCAAAGCACTGCGGCCAAGGTCAGCGCCGCATAGAGATAGAAATCAATCGCCAAAGGAACGCGCCTAGATCTCTAGCCGATCAGAAGAGCTCGGGATTCTGGAGACAGACTCAATCCGAGCGAAGGCGACGAGGATGCTTCGCGATTTCACTTATGCTGCCACTTGCGTCTACAGGCCGGTTCAATACTCCGTGCTTCTCACAGTAGTACACTCGCCCGCCTGCTTTTCTCTGGTCCAATTCGCCGAGCGTTGTCATTTCGCGTCCGCAGAGAGGGCATCGCATTCAAATTCGACCGAAGTCTCGATCTCATCTAGTGATCGTGTTCGCATTCGGTCGTGCTCTGTCTGGCGTGCAAGCTTCTTAGGTCTTTCCTTGAAAGGGTAGTGCATGCACCAATAGTGCTAATCCATGACCTGTGTCACGAGACTGCTTTCACAACGATTGTTATGACGAGGTCAGAGCAGTTCTCGGCTGCATCTGCGACTTCGTCGAGCTTGAGGATCGTCTCTTTGACTTGGAGGTACGTGAGCGTATCCATATGCTGTCTATGTGCGGAAAGCCTCGAGATCAGTTCTGACTTGATCTGATCGGCCGCTTCCTCAGCTTTCTCAACTTCAAGTGATTTGTTAACGGCAAGCTCAGCGTTCGTTCGAAGAGACTCGACCGACTCCACGAGGGTTGTAACGCATCTGTCAATGCAGTCGACAAATTGGCGAAGCGTCGGGTCTCCCTTCTGTAGGTACTCTAAGATCTTGGGTT
>Ga0315281_10006560_pt1 | contig 16531 bp, 16 predicted proteins | sample YL17G07_0_MG_FD_204540 | JGI IMG/M metagenome (GOLD analysis project Ga0315281, IMG submission 204540) | Sediment microbial communities from Yellowstone Lake, YNP, Wyoming, USA - YL17G07_0 | ecosystem: Environmental > Aquatic > Freshwater > Lake > Sediment | place: USA: Wyoming | collected... | reverse complement strand
GAATTCGAATGTCGTTGGCCAGAAGAGTTCGAAGCTCCTTGTTGAGAAACTCGCGAAGCAGAGCCATGAGCGCCGCGACTTCGAGCCGCGGGCGTTTCCAGTTTTCGGTCGAAAATGCGTAAAGGGTCAGTGCCGTCAGCTCGAGCCGGGCCGACGATTCCACCGCTTCTCGGACCGCTTTGACTCCTGCGCGGTGCCCCTCGATTCGAGGGAGTCCCCGCTGCTGCGCCCAGCGGCCGTTGCCGTCCATGATGACGGCCACGTGCCTCGGAAGGCGTGCGAGATCCACACTGTCGAAGAGAGCCTCTTCGGCGGTGCCCGGAATGACGAGTTTGGTCCGATCGATCACGGCGGTTCCGTCGCAGTCAGGGGAGCGAGATCAAATTCACTCTCCCTCGCAAAGTATCAGGCTACCACAGCCCCGGCGGAGTCGGAGGAGGGGGAGGGCCCGGTTCGCGGTAGTCGATCTTCCAGAGAAAAAGACCCGAGGCGGGAGCCGCAGTGCCGATTCGTCCCGCGCCGGCATCTCCCTCGAGAAGGGCGAGCGGAACCTCGACCGCGAGCCGTCCGCGGCCGGCGTCGAGCAGAGTTCCGACGAGAAGGCGGACGGTTCCGCGCAGAAACCCGTCGGCCCGGATGACGAAGGTCACGAGCGTTCCGTTTCCTCCACTGACGGTTTCGATTCTCACTTCGCGAAGATCCCTCACCGTCGTCTTCACCGTAGAACCGGTTTTTCGAAACAGCGCGAAATCACGGCGTCCGGGCAGGAGGCGGGCCGCTTCGGACAAGCGATCGAGATCGAGATCGCGGGGCCCTTCGGCGGTGGTTCGCGCGAGAAACGGCGGGCGCACGTCTCCGATCCAGAGCCGATATCGATATTCCTTTTCGAGGGACGAGGCCAGAGCGTGAAAAGTTTTCGGCACGGGACGGACTTCGATCACGCGAATATCGTCCGGCAGAGCGTCGTTGACGCCACGCAGAAGCCCTTCGGTCGGGATTGAAAAAGGTGGGTCGAAATGGGCGACCTGCATCCGGGCGTGGACGCCGGTGTCGGTGCGGGCCGCGCCGTGAAGCCGGACCACGGGAATGTCGCAGGTATACAGGCGGGCCAGGACTCGCTCGATCACCGTTTGAATGGCCAGAGCGTTGTCCTGCGCCTGCCAGCCCGCGTAGGCGGTGCCCAGGTACTGAATCGTGAGTGAGAGTCGCACGGGCAGCGTCGCGATCAGGAGGCGATTACCGGGTTTCCCAGCGGTAAAAACCCTGACCGCTCTTCTTGCCGAGAAGTCCGCCAGCGACCATCTTTCGAAGAATTTCCGGCGGACGGAAAGCCTCAGCGCCGAGCTCGCGGTGAAGGGACTCTGCGATTCCGAGGCGAACGTCGAGGCCGACCAGATCAGTCAGGCGGAGCGGTCCCACCGGATGGTTGTAGCCGAGCTCCATGGCGCGGTCGATGTCTTCGGCGGACGCCACGCCGGACTCGACCATTCGCATCGCTTCGAGGCCGAGAAGCACGCCGAGGCGCGAGGTTGCAAATCCGGGCGAATCCTTCACGACGATGGGCGTTTTTCCCAGTGAGAGCGCGAATTCGATCGATCGCTCGACCGTCGAGTCGCTCGTCTTCTCTCCCCGCACGACCTCCACGAGTTTCATGAGCGGTACGGGGTTGAAAAAATGGACGCCGACGAAACGAGAAGGGTCCGCGGCGTGGACAGCGAGCTTGGTGATTGGAATTGAGCTGGTGTTCGTGGCCAGGATCGTATCCGGGCCGATCGACTCGCGGACGGAAGAGTAGGTCGATGCCTTGATCCCGGGATCCTCCGGAACCGCTTCGATCACCCAGGCGGCGCCGTTCGCCGATTCCGGCGCCGACGTCGAAGTGCTTAGCCTTGCCCGGGCCGTGCGGGCGTCTTCGGCGCCGAGCTTTCCTTTCTCGACGCTCCTGGCCAGCCCCTTCTCAATGTCGGTGATCGCAGCGGACAGAGCCGGCTCCGAGACGTCGACGAGACGGACGTCGTACCCCGATTCGGCCGCCACGCGGGCGATTCCCCGCCCCATGGTGCCGGCTCCGATGACGACGACGGTCTGGCTCATGGTTTGATCGCAGGTTCCCCGGGTTTGGTTCGGCCCCCGAAACGTACGGTCACCTTGAAAAGGGCCGGAATCTGGTCTTCGCCGAATCTGCGCGGTCGATAGCGCCAGGCCGAGATGGCGTCTCTCCAGACTTCGACGACGGGGGGACAAGTCCCCGTTTCGAGCTGAGACATCGCGACGACCTTTCCTTCCGGGCTGAAGAGGATGTCGAAGGTCGGCGCCGTTCGAGGTTCCGGACAAGGGTATTTCGGCTGCTCGGCGAGAACCTGCACGTCCGGCTCGCGATACGAAACGAGGTCGAGCTCGTCCTGCGATTTTTCGACCCGTTTGGGTTTCTGGCCGTTGGCTTTGGTCCATTCCTCGATTGTTGGAAGTTTCGTGCGCGGAACCACCCGGGCCGAAGCGGAAGCCGGACTTGCGGCGGACAGCGAAGTCAGAGTTGGTGCGGAGTTGCCGGCCGCTGCGGATACCCGGGCGAAACCGGGAGATTGGAATTCCAGGGAAACGACGAGAAACGTTACCAAACGAACAGCGAGGAGTGTCTTCAAGTCCGTACCCTCCTGAACGATGGCGTGCCGGCCGTCATCGTCGCGAAATTTGATGGGACGTGTCGTGGGCGAAAGAGCCCTTGGCCAGCCCGTCATCCGAGGCGAGCTCCACCTCGAGCTCTTTGAGCAAATCGCGACCGACCGACCGGGTCACGAGAATCTGTTTCAAAAAATTGAGAGAAGTGATCGCGGCCGGGAGCCCCGTGACATGGATCGGAGCGGTCAGCAGCGTCACGATCAGGTGCCGGGTCTTGTCCCGGACGGTGCGCTCGGGATCACGGACGTCGATGACCGACGCGAAGTGTTTGCCCACCATTTCGTAAACGGCGGCGAGCAAATCGGGAAAGCCCATCTCGACTCCCCAGGCGAAACATTCTCCCTTGCGGATCGAACCGAGAAACTCTTCGACGGTGGCTCCCGGAGCAATCGTGAAAACCTGGGCGAGCGGCGCCAGGTTGTGAGCATCCGACCCGCCGACCAAAGAAACCTGGCCGCCCCGTTTCTTGAGCAATTCCATGACGTCGGCCACGAGGCGGTTGTGGGACGGGGACATCGATCCGTTCTTCACTTCGAAAACGGAAAACATCCGGCTGAGCTCGCCCAGATACCGTCGCGGATGATTCGCCATCCGGTAGTTCTGGAACATGTGATTGACCGAAGCGAGGATGTTTTCGTCTCGAATGTAGGCGGCCAGCTCACGAATGTCGGGGCGGAGCCGTTGAAGCTCCGTGTGCTCCTCCTCCGTGATGCCGAAGACGTTGACGTGAATCCGTTGCTTGGTTTCGGGAAAGTACGTCTCCACCTCTTCGGAGATGAAAAAATCCGGGAGCGGGCCCATGTGATCGAGCAGCGCCTTGCACCCGTCGATCGAGTCGTGATCGGAGATGGTCACGAAATCCATCCCTCGTTCCTTGCACGTGCGATAAACCGCAAGCGGATGGTTGTAGGAATCGCGGGTGTTGGCCAGACGGGAGAGGTATTTCCATTTTGAATGGAACGTGTGACAGTGAAGATCGGCCTTGCCGAGGACGGGCCCCTGGATTTCGTTCAAGAAGCGATTCCCTTCTTCGCTGCCTGCCGGTGTCACGTTCGGCCCAACGAACCGGCGGAATGAAAAGCCGCACTGGAGCGTTCTTTCTGGAGTCGAGGAGCCTCGGCGCGTATATTTGACCGGGAGGCCTCTTCCCAACTCGCAGTCTAGGGCAGGGGGGAGGCATCGTCAAAGCGTGCGAGACGAGCTGCGCGTTGCGATCGCCGAAAAAAGGGGGAACCGTCATGCCTCATCGGGGTGCCACAGCGGCCGAGGTTCCAATTCCGAAAAAGCTCGCGGTCCTTCCGCTTCTCTCGTCGGTTCTGTTCCCTTCCGGGGTGATTTCGCTTCAGGTTGGAATCTCCCGCAACATCGCCCTCCTGAAAACTCTCAACGAGGATCAGGACATCGTCGGGCTGTTTTGCCAGCGAGGCGGAAACTCGAAGGATCCTCGTGCCGAGAATCTTTCGAAAATCGGCGTAGCCGCCCGAATCGTCCAACGACTCAAGCTCGGGGGGGACCGGCTTCAGGTTTTTCTTCACGGACTTTCCCGCATCGAACTGCTCGAAGTGGTCAAGGTCGAGCCTTTCTTCGTTTGCAAGGTCCAGCCGGTGGTCATCGTGCCGATTGGTCGCGGACTCGACGTCGACGTCCTGATGGGCAAGGCCCTGTCGCTCTACGAAAACCTGGTCGAGCTCGACGGCAAGTATGCGAAAGAAACGATCGAGGTTCTCAAGATGAACCTCGAGATGGGCCCGGCCCTTTTCTCGGATCTGCTGGCGACGTACCTGAACGTCTCCCTCGATGACAAGCAAAAGCTCATTGAAATGCTCAACCCCCGTGAACGAATCCACAGGGTGGTCGAGCTGATCGAGGGCGAAATCGCGAAGATCACCGTCGAGCGCGACATCAAGGGCCAGGTCAAGGTCGACATCGAGAAAAAACAGCGGGAGTATTTTCTCCGGGAGCAAATCCGGATTATTCAGGAGGAGCTGGGCGAAACGCGCGAAGCCCAGCGCGAGGCGGCCGAAAATCTGGAGAAAATCGAACTTCTTCCCATCGAGGAAGAGTCGAAGGAAGTTCTTCGAAAAGAATGCCAGCGGCTTGCGATTCTTTCGGAACAGAGCTCCGATTATCCGGTGATCCGAAGTTATCTCGAGACGGTTTTCTCTCTGCCCTGGAAAGCTCGGACGCGCGACACCGGAGAGCTCCGGAAAGTCGAACGGCTCCTCGAAAAAAACCATTTCGGCCTGGGCGAAGTGAAAGACCGGGTTCTCGAGTATCTGTCGGTCGCGAAACTTCGAGGGCATCTGACCGGACCGATCCTTTGTCTGGCCGGCCCTCCCGGCACGGGGAAGACGACGCTCGGCCGCTCGATCGCGGAGGCTCTGGGGCGAAAGTTCATTCGAATCAGCCTCGGCGGCGTTTCCGATGAGAGTGAAATCCGGGGGCACCGAAAGACGTACGTCGGCGCGATGCCGGGAAAATTCATTGCCGCCTACGCCCGGGTGGGTTCCAGAAATCCGCTCATCCTCATCGACGAAATCGACAAGCTGGGAAAGGATTTTCGGGGTGATCCCGCTTCGGCGCTCCTCGAAGTTCTCGACCCGGAGCAGAACAAGGGTTTCCTCGACCGCTACCTTGGAATTCCTTTCGACCTGTCCGAGACGCTTTTCATCGCAACCGCCAACATGCTCGAGACGATTCCGCCGGCTCTTCGAGACCGGTTCGAAGTGCTGACTCTGGCGGGATACACCGAAACGGAAAAACTCGAAGTGGCCAGGCGGCACATCCTGCCGAAACTTCTCGAGACTCACGGTCTCGACGACGACGCGATCAAGTTCACCGATGCGGCGCTGGTGGCGGTGATTCGCGGTTACACAGCCGAGGCGGGCGTGCGCGAGCTCGAGCGAAAAATCGCTTCGATTTGCCGGAAGATGGCTCGTCGTCTCGCTTCGAGCGGAAAAGCAAAGAAGAGGGCTCCGAGCCAATGGAGTCTGGGCGATGACGAGGTTCCCGAATTTCTCGGGCCGCTCATTTACGAGTATGAGTACGCCGAGCGGAACCCGGAAGTGGGATTCGCCACGGGCCTGGCCTGGACCGCCGCCGGCGGAGCGATTCTGTTCATCGAGGCGACGAGGATGATTGGTTCCGGGAAAGTCGAGGTCACCGGTCAGCTGGGCGACGTCATGAAGGAGAGTGTCCAGGCCGCCTTCTCTTACGTCCGTTCGCGGGCCGCGGAGCTCGAAATTCCGTCCGACATTTTCAAACAATACGATGTCCACATCCATTTCCCGGCGGGAGCGATCCCGAAAGATGGACCGTCGGCGGGCGTGGCGGTCGCCACCTGTCTGGCTTCTCTTTTCGCGGAACGCCCGGTGAGGCACGACGTGGCCATGACGGGCGAGATTACGCTTCGCGGAAAGGTTCTCTCGGTGGGAGGAGTCAAGGAAAAGATCCTCGCCGCTCATCGCGCGATGATCAAGACGGTCATTCTCCCGGCCGGAAACCGGAAAGATCTCGTGAACATTCCGGAAGCCACGAAAAAGGATTTGAAGATTCTTTTCGCCGAGAGGGTGGAGGACGTCTGGAGAGAAAGTCTCATGCCGATTCTGGTTCCGAAAGTCGCGGAGCTGTCGAGGCGATTCGACGAGGCGGAATACATCGCCGAGCGCCAGGAGATCGACAAGGGCGGTCGGACGGCGCGGGACTCGGGAACGACCCGCTGAGCCGGCCGGCCCGGCGCCTGCAGCGCCCCGGACGACGAAAGGCTTGGTAATATCGTCGTCCGTGAGAATTTTTCGTTTCATCGGAAACAGTCTCTACGCCCTTCTTCTGGCGGGAATCTTCGTGTCGGCTTCCTGGATCGCCTTTCGATTCTTTCTCCAGGGCAAGTCGGTCGGAGTTCCGAATCTGGTCGGGAGGGACGTCGAGGAATCAAAAAGACTGCTGGCCGACAAGGGGCTCGATTTTTTCCTCGAGAGCGATCTCGCGGCTTACGACGAAAGCGTTCCCGCAGAGAGAATCCGAACTCAGTCGCCTCGATCGGGTGCGCCGGTGAAGCAGGGAGCGACGATTCGAGTCGCCCTTTCTCTCGGCCCCAGAATTCTCGAAGTTCCGGATCTAACCGGGGCGTCGAGCCGAACGGCCGCTCTTCAACTGGAGCGTCTCGGTTTGAAGCTGGGCTCGGTGACGAACATTACGATTCCGGGAATCAGCGGAGTCGTTAGCCAGGATCCTCCTTCCGGGCAGCGGATTGGTCCGGCGGAAAGTGTTTCGATTCTCGTGGCACGAGAGGTCGGATCGATCAGAAGGATTCTTCCCGATTTCGTCGGACGCGACCTCGACCGGGCCCGGGCGGATCTCGAGGCATTCGGTTACCGCGTCGGGACCGTTCGGGCCGAAGCCTACGAAGGCGTTCCGGAAAATCGGATCCTCCGCCAATTTCCTCTTTCCGGCTTTCCGGTCGCTGCCGGATACGCGGTGTCCTTTGTCGTCAGCCGCGGGTCGGCGATCGAGGCGGGACGCCCCTGACCTCAGTCGACCTCGCCATCACTCGGACGGAGTAAACTAGCCCTCTCATGGCGCACCTGGCTCCATCACTTCTTTCCGCTGATTTCGCCGAACTCGGCGGGGCCCTCGCTCTTTGCGAATCGGCGGGAGCGGATTTCATTCATCTCGACATCATGGACGGGCACTTCGTTCCGAACCTCACGATCGGACCGGTGGTGATTGCGTCCCTCCGAAAGCGATCCCGGTTGCCCTTTGACGTTCATCTCATGATCGAAAACCCGGGCGATTGGATTGAGAAGTATCGTGAGGCCGGCGCCGATCGAATCAGCATTCATGTGGAGGCCGAACGGCACTTGCGGCGGACCCTGGGAAGGATTCGTGACCTGGGGGCTTCTCCGGGAATCGCCGTCAATCCCGGGACGTCTCTCTCCTTGCTCGATGAAGCGCTCCCTTACGCTGATTTCGTGCTGGTCATGTCGGTCGACCCCGGATTTGGAGGGCAATCGTTTCTCCCCAGATCGATCGAAAAAGTCTCGAGACTCCGCCGGATGGCGAGAGAATCGGGATGCGTCCTCGAAATCGCGGTTGACGGAGGGGTCAGTACGAATAATTCTCAAAGGCTGGCGGACGCGGGTGCCGACACGCTGATTGCAGGCAATGCGTTTTTCGGGGCCGCCGACCCGTCGGCTTTCACACGTTCGATTCACGATGCTGGAGGTTCACGCGCATGAGAATCCGGTTCCTGACCGTCCCATTTCTGGCGTTGACGGTCCTGGTTTCGACCTTCGCCTGTTTTGGGCCTACCGCGGAGGAAAAGCTTCGGCAGGAGTTGCTCTCTTTGAGCAAGGAATCCGCGTTTGAAAAAGGGAAGCAACTCATCGCCGACAAGCGCTGGGAAAACGGGCGGAAATATTTGAGCTACGTCTACGAGAACTATCCGTCGGAATCGATCTCTCGTGACGCGCTGCTTCGACTCGCCGATTCCTATTATGAAGAAGGTTCGGACACCTCCTATATCGAGGGGTTGTATCGATATCGCGATTATCAGAATCGATTTCCCAATCGCCCGGAAACCGATTACGTCCTGATGAGAATCGGCGACTGTTTGCTCAAACAGAGCAAGGATCCGGACCTCGACCAAACGAACAGTCGAAAAGCCCTACTGCAATATAATGATCTTCTCCGGCTCAATCCGTCGACGCTTCGGCGTGACGAAGTCGTCGAAAAAATCAGGAAATGCCGAGGCTTGTTGGCGAGTCACGAACTGGCGGTTGGCCGGTTTTACGTGCGCCGCGGATTCACGGACGCCGCCATCGGGCGTCTGTCGAATCTGCTTCGCGATTTTCCCGACTTCAAGAAAACCGACGAGACTCTCTACTGGCTGGTTCGTGCCTGCCGGGATCTCGATCAGATCGACACGGCGAGGTTCTACCGTACCCGCCTCGAAAACGAGTTCCCCCAAAGCCAGTGGTCGAACAAAGCCCCCGAGCTTCCGGAACCCCTCCAAAAAGAGCCCGAACCTGCTCCAAACACGAAACTGTAATTCGAGTCCAGAGTGCGTAAGCCAAGGGCATGAGGGAAGGTTTCGCTTGACAGTCGACCTCATAGCCGGTTATTTTTAGGCGGCAGAGCCTATTTCCCGAATTTTTTCAGGAGCTCATATATGAGGAACGGTCAGGCGGTCTCAGTTCTAGCCTTCGGTGCGCTGGTGGGTTTCCTGGCATTGACCGGTTCGGTCTCCGCCGAGAAGCACGGTCCGCCGCCCCAGCCTCTTCATCAAGAGGCGGATGGTCATTGGACGCCCTACGAAGCACCCAAGGAAATCGCAGCCGGGCCGGATATTCAGGTCTACACGATTGCTCCGGGCGACTGGCTTTCGAAGATTGCACAAAAATCCCTGGGCGACTGGAAGCTCTGGCCGCAGATCTGGGAAAAGAACCTCTGGATGAAAGACAGCCACTGGATCTATCCCGGAGACAAGATTGTCATCGCAGGCGGCAAAGCCGAGGGTTCGGAATCGACTTCGACGGGTCGTGAAAAGGGCGGTGCCAGCCGCGACGTCGAAGGACGCGCAGCGGGTGTGGGCGAAGGGCGGGAAGGGGCCGAGGGAGAGCTGGAAAGCGCTTCCCTCGCCGGGGAGCCGACGCTCCTGGGGACCGAGGACGACATCTACTGCTTTGGCTATCTCGATGACTCGGCGGAGTCTTTTCCTCACAAGATCATGTGGTCGGAAGATCAGGGTTTCAAGATCGACTACGCACAAGGTGAAATCATGTTCATCGACGCCGGAAGCGCCGATGGAGTCAAGGCAGGAGACGAGTTTTTTGTTATTCGTCCGGCCACCGAAGTTTTTCATCCGGACACCGACAGCTCCCTGGGCTGGTTTCTCTCTTACATGGGGCGCGTAAGAATCCTTTGTGCTCAGGAGCAGACGTCGACGATCGAGATCGTGTTGTCGTGTGATGGCGTCCGGGTTGGAGACAGCCTCAAGCCATTCCAGCCCGTTCCGATTCCCATTGCGCGGAAAACTCCGCCTCGGACGGTTTGCGATCCCGCTTCCGGAAAGGCGCGCGGCGAAATCGTCTATGTCAAAGACGAGCTCGTCTCGTTCGGCCAGGGTCATGTCGTGGCCATCAACCTGGGTAGCGAGGATGGAATCAAAGCCGGCGATTTCCTGACGGTTTTCAGTGTTTCGCCTGACGATCGGTTGCCGCGAAGCGTGTTCGGTGAAGTCGGTGTTCTGACGGTCGAAAAACATACCGCAACGGCCAAGGTGCTCGAGAGCCGGCAGAATCTCTGGCGTGGTCTCTCGGTCGAGGTGAAGTAAGAGGCGAACCCGGCCCGGGTGCGGGCGGCTCATCCTCTCGAGCGGTTGACGCGAGGGGAGCGCTCAGCACCCGGATGGCTGCTCCCTGCTGTTTGACTTGATCCCCGGTTATCGAAAAGAATCGGCACCCGTTTGGTTCTGGGGAGTCGTCCAATGGTAGGACTCCAGATTCTGGATCTGGCTATCGGGGTTCGAATCCCTGCTCCCCAGCCATTTTTCTAAAATTACGGATTCCGGGGCATTCGCCGCTTTCGCACGCTCGACTTCGACGTGCGTAGCTGCAAGTAAATCAAAGGGTTGGCGGAAGCTTACGTCGAGTTGTCCCGACTTCCAGGACGAGTTCGAAAGTACCGTTTTCAGCAATTTCCGCTTTTCGGCCGGTGATTGCGAAACATAGAGCTGGCTGGCCTGTTTCGCGAGTTCGAACAATTTCGTGGCATCGACCGCCCTGACGGGTGACAGCTCCCGCGATTCGGTCAGCGCACGTTGGACCCGCGTTTGTTCGGCCATCCAAACCGCCGCTTTGCGATCGAAAAATTCCGGCGTGATCCGATGGGCGAGCCGGTCATCGTAGAGGGTATCGAGCTTGGTGGTGATCTCGGCGAGGTCCGCGTCGAGGCGTTTTACCGCTTGGGTCTGCTGAGCCTGGGTCGCCTGATCGAAGGTCGCCAGATCGTCGGCCATCAGGGCGAGCACCTCGTCCGGGAACGTGAGCTGGTCCAGAAACGCCACGAACCGCCGCTCAAGTACCTCTTCCCGCACGAACCGGTCCGGACATTTGCCCTTGAAGCCGGCACAAAAATAATAGCGGTACTTTCCTTTCTTTAAATCCCCGGTCATGGCCCCGCCGCAATGGCCGCAGACGACCAGCCCCGCGAACGCAAACTCGTGTTTCCGGCCACCTTTCCGGTTATGCCGACGCAAGAGCGTCTGGACCTGCTCCCACACCGCGCGACTCACGAGGGGCACATGGGACCCGGTGTAGAGGACACCATCCCAGGTGAAGTCGCCGGTGTACACGAGGTTTTGCAAGATCCGATGCAATGTCGATCGCGCAATGGATCCGGTATTCCGCCGAAATCGTAGGCCCTCGGCCAATGCGATGGTGCGGAGTTTATCCAAGGAGACTTCGCCGGTTGCATACGTTTCAAACAGTGTCGTGACGATCGGTCCCATCCGTGGATCCGGTTCGATGACGCTCTTCCCGTCGGGGTGCCGGACATTTCGATAACCGATCGGGGCGTTACTGGGCCAATGGCCGGAGGCGGCTTTTTCCGTCATGCCTTTCCGGACTTCTTCCGAGAGATTTTCGATACAGTTTTTCGCCATCAACACTCGAATGCCGTGCAGGAATTTGTCGGCCGACTTCGAGTCTTTCGCCACCACCATGTTTTCTTTCACGAAATGTAATTCGGCGTCGGCCTCGTCGAGCAAGACCCAATCTTTCAGATTGCGATAGAGCCGATCGACTTTTTCGCATAGCACGACCCGCCGACCGGGGCGCTTGGCGAGCAACGCGACGAGATTCGTAAACCCAGAGCGACCGGGATCTTTCGCGGTCTCCACATCCACAATTTCCTGCGTGATCGCCAACCCCTGTTCCTGCGCATAGGTTCGCAATAATTTTAATTGCGCGGGAATCGAGAAGCCTTCTTTTTCTTGCTCGCGCGAACTGACCCGAGCGTACAGGGCCACGAGGGTGGGAGTGGATGCAGCGAGGGATGCGCGGGTCAGTTTCATGATTGTCCTCCATCCGGCGACGTCTCAGATTCTAGCGCCGTTGAGTGCAGCGGGATACGTTGCGCGGCCTCCCACTTCAGAAGAATCGAAAAAAATGTGACGAGGTTTTTTCGGTCCTCCGGTGAGAGCTGCATTCCACCGCTTGTCACATCGTCGGGTCCGTCGTGGAATGTCAGCCGGTCGTTCGTCACGCCGTCTACGATGTGTCTCGATTTCTAAGGAAGGCTACGGGGAGACGTCAGGGAACTGGCAGGAGTCCGCTGCCCTCGGAGAATCTTCTGTGGGTTCTTTCTGACGCAATCTCGTTCGGCGTCTCTCACCCGGGGCCTTACCCGCCGCCCTACCCGATTCGTGGGTAAGGGATCGGGTAGGGGGCCGGACGTTTGCCCAACGCGTAACGGTCTGGGAGCACGCGCGTTTGGGGTGCACCGAGGAGCAAAATTTCGATCAAGGTTCGCCCGGCAGTATCACTTGTTAATGTGTGTTTTTGAGGGTGGCTGGTGGGGGTGAGTTGGTGGAGGTTTGGGAGTGGTGGAGGTGGGCGGTTTCTCGCGTCCGAGGCGGGCGGGCGTTGCGAGATTTCTTTTTTTTCGGGTGGTGGGTGGTGTTTCAGTTTGGGTGTTCGCTCGGGTCGATGGGCGGGTGGGCGACCCGAGGGTGTTGATTTTAGCTGTCTACACCAGGTGTCTATTCGACTAGACGGGGTCCGCCCCCCAAGTGCTGTCGTGCGAGCATTTTATAAATCTCAAAGCCCGACAATCCTCTGGCTCCGCCGAGTGCGACGAGCGTCGCCTGAAAATAAAGATTACAGATTCGTCTCGCTGAAACGTTTAACTTAAGTAGGAGCAGCATGTGACAAGTCATTCGCCTCAGCCGATTCATAAACCGGTGTCCGCTTCCTCAGTTCCCTCAAACCGGGCGCTATACTGCCCGTCCCAGGGATTCGCGGAACGGCGTGCGCGTGCCTCGACCCGCCAACCCCAGGAGAGAGGGACGCGACGGATGACCCAGGAGCCCCCGCGCGATGGCCCAGGACCCGAGACGGACGCGACGGCGCTCTACCTCGAGTACAAGCCGTTCTTGCTTTACCTCGCTGGCAAAAAATTCCACATTCCGGCTCCCGATGCCGAAGGCGTGGTCCACGACGTGTTTGTCAGCTATCTCGAACAGCGGACCAGGATTCGCACGCTTCGCCCGTGGCTCATTTGGGCCACGGTGCATGCGTCCCAGGATTACTGGCGCCGACGAAGAGGAACTGAGCCCTTTTCCTCCGAGCAGGAAGACCGCCCCGATGAAGCCACGGTCCGGCAGACGGCCCGGATTGAGGAGTCGTTCAGCGTCCGAGAGGTCTTCGGACACGTCCGGACCCGGTGTCGAGAACTGTTGATTCATCGGTTCCTGGAAGGGTTCACCATCGCAGAGATCGCGGCCCAGCAGTCCATCACCGCGAAATATGCGAAGAAACTCGTCTTCGGCTGCGTCACCAAATTGCGGCGGCTGTACCGGAAAGGAACCAAGGTGCTCTGATGCCTTCGTCCGCCCACCTGTCGATGGTGGACCTGATGGCCTATTTCGACGCGACGGTGTCACCCGAGGAAGCGCGCACGATCTTGGCTCACCTCGAAACGTGCGACTTGTGCCGAGCCCAGCATGATGAATTTTGTGCGTTCCAGGATGAGCTGGAGGACCCGGAGTTCGCGCACCGTCCCGTGCCCGACACCATCCCGGAGCCGTCTGAGCAGCAGGTCGAAGAATTTCGTGCCCTGGCGTCCCGTCTCGACGTGGAGGACGCGGAGGCCGGACGGCTCCTCCCATTCCTCCTGACGGGCTCCCCCGACGACTGGCGCACCCATGCGGCGCAGCCCTCCGTCACGATGACCTGGGCCCTGATCCACCACCTGTTGGATGAAGGGCATCGCTTCTTGACGATCCAACCCAGTCATGCCCTTGATCTCGCGTTGTTCGCCGGAGATTGCTGCGCCTATTTGCCTGACGCCACGTCGCGGGAGCAGGACCACAAAGCCCATTTTACGGGGCTCGCGTTCAAAGAGAAGGCCAATGCGCTCCGCATGCTCGGACGCCTCCCCGAAGCGACGCACGCCACCGAAACCGCGACCCTCTGGTTGCTGATGAGCACGAACGGGGAATTCGAAGTGGCCGGGGTGCAATACATTCGGGCCGCCATTCTTTGGAGTCAACGCGATCTGGTGAGCGCGCGTCGGGTCGTGCGCGCCAGTGCCAAGACCTTTGCGCTGTATGGCGACAGCGAGCAGTGCCGAAAATCCGAAGTCCTCGAAGCCGGCATTCTGTATGAAATGGGGCAGGTGGCTGAGGCACGAGATCTCGCGCTCCGGCTCTTGAAATCGGCGCAGACCGACAAAGATCTCGCCCTTCAGGCCCGGCTTTGCGCGAACCTCGCGCAATGTGTTGGCGATCTCGGCGACCCCGAGGGAGCCGGCAATTATTATTTGACTGCCATGAGCCTCTACGACGAACTCGGCCTGAAAACGGAAAACGTACGCCTGCGCTGGAGCCTCGGAGACCTCACCGCACGCACGGGTCGGCCGAACGACGGACTCATCCTCCTCGAGCGGGCCGAACGCGACTTTGAAGACTTGGGCATGCTCGGCGAAGCCGGGATGGTGGCCCTGTCCCGCGCGGAGCTGCTTTTGACGGCCGGTCATTTCGCGGAGGTCGCCACCATCTGCCACACGGTCATCGCCCGATTTGAAAAACTGGGCGCCGCAAAAAATGCGCTCCAGGCCCTCGAATATCTCCGAGAAGCGATGGTCGCGGGACGGTCGACTCCCGTGCTCATTCGCGAAGTGCGCGAGTTTCTCCAACATCTGCCGACCGATCCCAGTCGCGCGTTCGAGCCCCCACCTCCGATCGCATAATCTTTTTTTCGACGACTGAGTTCCGGACGACGTGTCTGCGTCGGCGGCGTCGTCGTGTCGGCTTCCCCCGGTTACTCCTCATAAGAAATCCACACTGACCTGTGTGAGGGTGCCCTCCTAATTTTCTTATGGCTTTGCAGCCAGAAACAGGAGGGGGTATGCCGGAGGTGTCGAAAAAAATAGCGGTGCGGGTCGTAGCTGTGCTTGCACTACTCATCGCGTCGGGACTTCACGCGGAATCCACCGCGCCACCGATCATCAGCAAAATCGCCGTGGAGGACGGCACGTTCCGGGAGGTGACGAATACCGGAACCGTCAACGCGCTCAACCGGATTTTTTATAGCGCCCAGATGCCGGCCTCGGTGAAGGCCTTACCGATGACCGAGATCCTCGGCGGGGCGGCGCACGCGGGGTCGTTGATTCTCACCACACTCGTCGACGGGGATTGGTTTTTTGCCCTGGATCCCGACACCGGCGACCCGATTGCGGTGCAGTTCTCGGCCGCGGACTTTGTACTCCCCGGTACCAGCACGGGATTCTCCAAGTGGTCGATCCCTACCTAAGAACAAGACGCATCACCGACCGGAAACTTGCGTGCATGCACGGCGTGGAGCAGCGAGCCTCAGATTGCTCCACGCCGTTGTTTGATGGAGCCGACCGAATCACAACGCTTCCAGCCCCGGAGGAGCGTCATCATTTTTTTCAAGCAGTGCAGTGTTCGGTTGCGACTACTTTGCCGCCCGTCGAAGAGTTCGGTATCGAGCTCGGCCCAGCTTTTTTCATCGTAATAATGTTTGCGGAGTAAGGTGCGGCACGAGGGGGCAATCCGGAGCAGGGCGCACCGCACATCCCAGATGCCCGCGTCGATCGCCTCCTCGGTGAGCGATGCGCTGGATTCAGCATTCACTTCCTGACTGAGGTGATCGAGGGCCTCGCCGCGGGTCTGCTGTTTGCGCAACAAATCGATGCACGCATGACGGGCGGCGAGAAACACCCAACTCGCCAAGGGCGCCGACAGGTTAGCCCGTATTTCTCACCCCTCGGGAATTAACGAGCGGTCCGATCCGTTGAAGACGTTGTGTGCATTGACGTTTTCGACGAAGGGAGGACCGCCCGTTGAACTCAGAGTGTAATGGAAATTCGGTGTCGTTCGGGAAGCTTGGGGGCCGTGAGGTGGTGGCAGATTTCGGAGGGGGTTGGCTCAGTTCCGACGGTGGGAGCCTGCTGCTGGGCCAGCTGGAGCGCCGAACCGGAATCCTTGCTCGGTTCGCGAAGTGTTTCGTCGATCATCGCAAACCGGATCTGATTGAGCACACGGTGGGCGAGTTGGTCGCGCAGAGGGTGTTCGGGATCGCACTGGGTTACGAGGATCTCAATGACCACGACCAGCTCCGGCTGGATCCATTGCTGGCAACGGTCGTTGGAAAAATAGATCCAACCGGATCTTCTCGTGGCCGATCTCGCGATCGAGGCAAGGCACTCGCCGGCAAGAGTACGCTCAATCGTCTGGAGCTAACGAAACCAGGTTCTGCGGCCCAGAGTCGATACAAGAAAATCGCCGTGGCCGGCGAATCGGTCGACCAGCTCTTTGTTGATGTTTTTCTCGACAGCCATTTCAGCGCCCCCGATGAGATCGTTCTGGATCTCGACGCCACCGACGACCCCGTTCACGGGAATCAAGAAGGGCGATTCTTTCACGGCTACTACGGACAGTATTGCTATCTCCCGCTTTACATCTTTTGTGGAAGTCATCTCCTGTGTGCCCGGCTCCGGACGGCCGATCAGTGTTACCGCCCGCCCCCATTGTCAGCACTCTGCTTGATTCGGCTGTCATTGGGGGGAAGGGTGCGGGAAGGGGGGGCGCGGTTGAGGTCTGGGAAGT
>Ga0315281_10006559_pt1 | contig 16531 bp, 11 predicted proteins | sample YL17G07_0_MG_FD_204540 | JGI IMG/M metagenome (GOLD analysis project Ga0315281, IMG submission 204540) | Sediment microbial communities from Yellowstone Lake, YNP, Wyoming, USA - YL17G07_0 | ecosystem: Environmental > Aquatic > Freshwater > Lake > Sediment | place: USA: Wyoming | collected... | reverse complement strand
TTTAACTGTCCCCGAAGGGGCAGAATTCCACGGGCATGCCCGTGGATGAATGAGTAGGCGGCGATATGGCATAATGAAGATGTGGAAACGAGAGTATCAGGACACGGAGTATATAAGACAGAGTACCACATTGTGTGGATTCCAAAATATCGCCGCCGTATCCTGAATCCTGGCGTACAAGGATACCTACGCAAACTTTTCCCGAAGGTCATGAGGAGTTTGCCCGGGTGCGAAATAATAGAGTTCAATATGCAGGTTGATCACATTCATTTGATCATGCTGATTCCGCCGCGATACGCAGTGAGCGAAGTGATAGGCAAGATAAAGTGCTGGACGGCAAGCAAGCTGCGGGAAAAGTTTGCGTGGTTGGGGAAAGTGTATTGGAAGGAAAACATCGTGTGGTCTCCCGGCTATTTTGTTTCAACCGTTGGCATAGATGAGGCAAAGATCCTGAAATATGTGAAGTGGCAGCGGAGCCAGGATTCAGGTCAAGCGAAGCTTGAATTGTTTTAGTGAAGCGCCCCTGAAGGGCGCTTCACAAAGTGCCACGGGCATGCCCGTGGGTATCTACTAATTGGTGCTTATTTGGGGTTTGGGGTTTGGGACCCGCCATGGGCGGGCAAGTTTGGGACTTGCCTGCCGAATGGCAGGTTTGGTTGCGGCCGAAGGCCGCCTTAGGGTGCGGGTATAAATCAGGTTAATCAGGTGCTCATCTCAAACTTTATTGAAATTCCGAGCCAGCACGTTACCGCACTTCAAAACTGAAATGAAACTACTGGTGATTTGTTAAGAATGGCTCAAATTGAACCGCCCCGGCCAGTCGAAGTGAATGAGCTTTAGCAGATGACTTATTATTTGGGGTGTGACCCTTAGGTTTTCGGGGACGGGCTTGGTAGCCGAGACTCGTAGCCGAGACTTTAGTCTCGGGAATCTCCGCAGGCTCTTGGTTTTGCGCGCGCTCTAAAAGCTTCTAAACGCTGTTTAAGAGGGGCTGCCTCTTTGATCTTTATAGTCGTTGAACGGAGTTAAAGCACACTTCGATGGGTTTTAATTATTCTGATTAGTTCAGATAATTTAATATCACACAACCATTGCTTAATTGGCACAAGCCTTCCCTCTTTTACCCATGGCTCGTACCAGTGCCACATTCCACTTTTTGATTTATCGCGAATTTCTGATTCAGGATTTTGATGCAATAGATAAAGACGTTTATCCATTGAAGAATTAAGCCATTCTCGAAGGCGAAGAGATATCCCCCTATCATTCCAGCCATAGCCGGACATAACCATCAAATCACGTTCCGCGAGAATAGACTGAAACCTGAGGTGTACCTCTGAAAATATTCCATAACCATAATTTGGTATCTTGTTATAAGTCCCTATAAGGAGTCTGGGCCCTCCCAGCAAATTGTCAAGATCCTCACCTTTTGCATTTTTGCAGTGCCAAATGTCATTATTTATTGGGATGCCATATTCATCAATAAAAATATTATCCTCATGGCGTCTGAACCAAAACCAGTTTATCGAGCCATGAAGTTTGAAAAGGCGGACCTTGATATTCTTATCATATGTTGATGGATTTAAAAACCTTACATCACCATCGGGCAGCCCAAAACCATCGGCGTACTGGATACTGTTAAGGCTAAGGAATTTCTCTACTAACGTGTCATGATTCAAAGTAAAAATATCTAAAACATCAACCTCTGGCGACAGCGCAAGCTCTCTAATGAGATCCATTCCTTCTGGCTTTTTAGTTGTACCCAGAAGATGCATCAATGCACATTCAATGAATGTGCAAGCTTTCCAGCCTAGCTCTCTAAAAGTTAAGTCTTTGATACCATACTGTTCTCGCCCGCACAATGCTACGGTCTTGTTTTTTATCTCTGCTACAAAGGGCAGTATGGCCGGGTTATGTATCTCTCCCAACTCCTCATCCTCTATCTGCTGCGCGAGGTAATATAAATCTTCGTAATTCGCCTCTGGCCTATGCTTATTTGAATAATAAGCGTCAGCATATTCCTTAATCAATTTTAGAAACTGCTGAAGACGAGGCGCGAGGTTATCGGCTCGAAAATGCTGATTCGGTTCTGGCCCTGGGCGAAATATCTCATCACTGCAACTCTGCCATTCATCGCTGAGAATAGAATCTGTTATCTTTTTCGCACAGGGCAATCCCGTCGGAAACGAAATTCCTGAGCCCAGAATAAGTATGATTTTCATATCCATGCAAAATAATTATTGCCTGACATATACTCTCAATGAATACATAGTGTGCCTGCCCTACTTAGCCCAACCTTCGCACAATACCTCAGCCTGCTCAAGCACGGTCTGCGTGGCTTTCTCCTGCTTATCAGGCGGGTAGCCATATTTACGCAGGATGCGTTTGACGATGACGCGCAATTGAGCACGCACATTCTCGCGGATCGTCCAATCAATCGCGACATTATTCCTCACTGCAACCACAAGCTCTCGCGCGATAGTCCGCAATGTTTCGTCTCCGAGGACTATCACAGCGCTATCATTTGTCTCCAGGGCATCATAGAATGCCAATTCATCGTCTGACATCCCCAACTTATCTCCCCGAGCATCAGCCTTGCGCATCTCTTTTGCAAGAGCGATCAGTTCTTCGATGACTTGCGCGGTTTCGATAGCCCGGTTTTGATAACGGCGGATAGCCTCTTCCAGCATCTCCGCAAATGAACGTGCTTGAACAACGTTTTTTCGGCGTCGCGTTTTGATCTCTCCGGACAATAGTTTCTTCAGCAATTCTACTGCAAGATTTCGCTGAGGCATGCCTCGCACTTCGGCCAGAAATTCGTCCGAGAGGATGGAAATGTCTGGTTTCTTCAGCCCGGCAGCAGTGAATATGTCTACGACTTCTTCCGATGCTACCGCTTTTGACACTATCTGGCGGATAGCATGGTCGAGCTCCTCGTCCGTCTTGGTATCATCGGTAATACGTTTTGCCATTACCGAACGCACCGCCTGGAAAAAAGCTACATCATCACGAATATTTAAAGCCTCTTCGTGAGGCACCGCCAGCGCAAAGGCCTGAGAAAGTTCCGTAACCGCTCTCAGCAGCCTTGCTTTCCCGTCTTCCTGAGCCAGGATATGCTCCTGTGCCGCCGGCAAAATCGCTACCCTAGCCTGGGACTTCTCACTGACCCATTCTGACCAGTCAAAACCATGGAATAATGCTCGACAGATCTCGTATTTCTCCAACATAATCGCCACAGCCTCAGCCTGGTCAATAGCTGTTTCACCCGTCCCCCCGCTCTCTGTATATGTAGCCAATGCCTGCCGGAGTTCATCAGCCAGGCCAAGATAGTCTACAACCAGTCCACCAGGCTTATCGCGGAATACCCGGTTCACACGGGCTATAGCCTGCATAAGACCGTGGCCGCGCATCGGTTTATCAATATACATGGTATGGAGACTCGGAGCGTCGAATCCGGTGAGCCACATATCGCGCACAATAACTATCTTGAGGGGATCACTGGGATCACGAAACCGATTCGCCAGAGCCTCGCGCCGCTTCTTGTTGCGAATATGCTGTTGCCATCCGGGGGGATCAGATGCTGATCCGGTCATTACTATCTTGAGTGAGCCCTTGTCATCATCCTCGGCATACCAGTTCGGACGCAGGGCCGCGATCTTGTTGTGCAACTCTACGCAAATACGCCGGCTCATACATACAACAAGAGCTTTGCCATCCATTGCCTCAAGTCGTCGCTCAAAATGTTCCACGAGGTCTTCGGCAATGAGCCCTAAACGTTTATCGGTGCCTACTATCGCCTCAATCTGCGCCCACTTTGTTTTGAGCTTCTCCTTACGATCAACTTCCTCACCCTCTGTGACCTCTTCAAATTCAGGATCTATTTTCGGGCGCTCTTTTTCATCCAGGGCCAGTTTGGCAAGGCGGCTTTCGTAATAAATAGGCACTGTCGCACGGTCGATGACCGCGCGCTGAATGTCATAGATGCTGATGTAATCACCAAATACGGCGCGGGTATTCTTGTCGGTAAGCTCAATAGGGGTGCCGGTGAAACCGATAAACGAAGCATTCGGGAGGGCATCATGCAAATGCCGGGCAAAGCCGTCAATAAAATCGTACTGGCTGCGGTGGGCTTCATCAGCGATTACGACGATATTGCGCCGCTCCGAGAGAATGGGATGCCTGTCACCTTTCTCTTCGGGGAAAAATTTCTGGATGGTTGTGAAAACCACACCCCCTGAATCCACTTTCAGCTTCTCCCTGAGTTCAGCCCGGCTTTCCACCTTTACGGGCGGCTGCCGCAGTAATTCCTGACATAGTGAAAATTTGCCGAAGAGCTGATCGTCCAAGTCATTCCGATCGGTCAATACCACAATAGTCGGATTGCACATCGTCGGGTGAAGGATGATTCGACCGGCATAAAAGGCCATGGTCAGCGACTTGCCGGCTCCTTGCGTATGCCAAACAACACCGATGCGCCGATCCCCCTCCGCTCCGCCATGCTTCCGCCCTGCTTCATAATGCCCCAGGTCTTCACCGGCTGCCGGTATACGTGAAGCCCGTAATGTCTCATCAACCGCCACATTGACCGCATGAAACTGGTGGTAACCGGCCATCTTTTTAATCAATTTGCCTCCGCCCTCATCTTCGAAAACGATAAAGTAGCGGACAAGATCAAGAAACCGGCGTTTTTCAAATACCCCGTTCAGCAACACCTGTAATTCCGGTGTATGAGCGCCGGCAAGCTTGTCTCCGGTGATGGTACGCCAGGGGAGGAACCATTCTCGATCTCCAGTTAGGGTGCCGATGCGCGCCTCTACACCATCCGAGATGACGAGCGATGCGTTATAGTTAAAAAGAGAAGGGATTTGCTCCTTGTAGGTTTGGAATTGCTTAAACGCCGTCCAGATGGTGGCATTTTCATCGGCGGGATTCTTAAGTTCGATCACCGCCAGAGGCAGACCGTTGACGAAAAGCACAATATCCGGGCGGCGATTGTGTTTGTTTTCAGAAACGGTAAACTGGTTGACCGCCAGCCAGTCATTGTTCTTCGGGTTGTCGAAATCAAGCACCCATGCCTGCGCTCCGGCAATGCTGCCATCGGGTCGGCGGTACTCTACCGTGACCCCCTCCACCAGATAACGGTGGGCAAGGTGATTTCGGCCCTCAAGTGCGGGTGCGTCGATACGAGTCAGCTTTCGGAAGGCATCAGCGAGTGCCTCGGTGGGCAGGTCTGGATTGAGTCGGGAGAGGGCATCCTTCAGGCGCTGAGCTAATACAACTTCGCTGTAGTCGGCCCGTTCTGCAAACAGCTCGCCCGGAGCAATGGTCGGACCGGGCAATAACGTGTAGCCAAGCCCCCCCAGCCATTCTAGGGCGGCGTCTTCTACGACGGATTCGGTGAATTTCATATCTGCCGGGCAATAACTAATGCCATTACCTTAACATTGCTAACACTTGCTAACACTTTTTAACCATTGCTTTCCAAAAATATAAATTATTGTTATTTGTAATCTACTCATTACCAGCTTGTATCGTTAAGCGGTGAATCGCCCTCTTGCTAACGCTTGTTAAGACCCCTTGTCTAGTTTGCGGAGAAAATAGACCACTTTAGGCGGTTTCCCACTGCGGACTAAAAACCCGTCGTGACCACTCCATTTACGCAGGAACCTAGATATTTCTACTCGTGCCGATTGTGATTCTCCTAAATGTAGAAGCTCCCGGCATTGTTTTGGGGTAATTGAGTCATGGTCCTGCAAAAACATTTTAATCATTTCGATATAGCGCAAAGAGCTAATCCCCCTGCCCTCTGTATAAGCTGCCTTGCCCAACAGATCTATTGCGACGCCTTTGGTCAAATGATATGTGGCTGCTTTAGTTCTACCACGCCCTTCCAGAAGAGCTGCGGGTACTTGGGTTAGCTTGTCAAGTGCGTCTCTTGACTCATCACGTGATAATTGGAGAAGTTGCGCCGCTCTGCGCGAGTCGATAAATCTGTGCTCACGTAAGTAAAACAACACCAGTAAACCATCGAGATCAATTTCTATCCCGTCTTGCTTCCATTTGGCTACAAGAGTGGCCATGCGAGTATCGTAACTGCCATTAAAAATACGCAATGTGACTCTACTCCCATCCGTCTCATACACAGGAGGGCGCTTCCCATAGGCCAGCGTCGGCAAAAATATGCGCCGCCTTCCTATACCTGCCCGTTCTACCAGCCTCAGTTTTTCAAACGACTCTGCCAGCGTTCGGTTACGGCTTATAGGTTCTTTGCGGAGGATATTGTCAGGGGTGATACCGCCGATAAAACCGCCAGGACTCGTAATCACCAATTCGTGTTTGGTATGACGGATCAGCACCTCTCCGGAATCCGAGTAGTCGCGATGTGTTATAGCGTTCAATAGGGCCTCGCGCACAACTTCCAAAGGATAAGATGGGATTCGCAGTTTGAACAAACCTAAAGACAACTCTTGCTCAGGATTTAATGGCCCTGCGAAATGCTGCTCAATGCGTTCAAGGATATTAAGCAGCCCTTGGCAGTAGGATTCATTCCGCGGGAGTGATACATCTGACGCTTGATAAACATAATGGATTTGATGTTGGGGGCACTCCCGTGACAAAACATCATCTCGTCCGAATAGCAGTAATCCTGCATGAGTTATTTTCCCACCCCGAACTGCCCCTAAAGCAACGAGAAAGGCCTGATCATTCAACTTGAATAGATCAGATTCAGGATTGATATTCCTAACGATATTCCGTGCGCGCGCAATCTCAACGCCATCGAGGTCAGTTCCTGTCACGTTCTCCGCCGGCTGCCCACTCCAATCTAATGCGCCCGAGGAGATGCGCGCCTTGATAAACGCCTGTGGGTCAAGCGGCATACAGTTTTTGCCTATGCGCATTTTGAAAAGGCCTTGTGCCGTTCCATAAGCCATACTCGGATCACCCTTCGGCACGCGGACAATAAGAAGTTTTCCGGTTCCTTCCGGAACATCTAATTCATAAACTTCAACTTTCAAATGAGGGCGAATACTGTCAAAGATACCTCTGCGCCATGTGTCCAAGTCGTAACGGCTCGCTCCATGGATTGCTGTTTCTCGTCCCTTTACATCATCCTCGACCCCAAAAACAATTACTCCCCCATCGGCGTTTGCCAGGCACACAGCGTATTCTATCGCTACTTTCATATCTTCCTTCGGCCCATACCATGGTTTAAAATCCAGCCATTGAGTTTCGAGCTGATCAGCCGTAACAGAATTTAGGTGATCAAGCAATGCCAGGATCTCCATATCGCTAGGGATACTCATATCAATTCTCCACATACTTTATTGCATCTCTAATTCTGATCTCACCCGACAATTACCCCAGTAACAGAACATCTCCATGTCCCTTCAGTCATTCGAGGGCAGCATCTTCAACGATGGATTCGGTGAATCCATTCATCCGCGCTCTGCCCCCTTATGGCAAATACTTCGAATCCCGCTTATCGAATGCGGGCCGCGTCCCTTCTAGTACATCAACTATTTTTTTGTTAATCACCGGATCTTCGATGGAACCACTGATATAGGTTACCTCATTATCTAGCTGCTTGTGAATTTCGGCATAGATTATTTGCTCCGCATCGCATACAACCGCAAGATTTGGGTTGTGAGTAACCATTATAATTTGCCGGCGCTTCTTTGCATCTTTCATACATGGGACAAGTGTTCGAACTACGGTCTGATTGTCCAAATTCTCTTCTGGCTGATCTATTACAAGCGGAATATCATCTCGATCTACCAAGAGATAAAAAATAAGTAACAAATTCCCTCTCTCTCCAGGAGACAGTTGCTCTAACCCCTTTCCTTCCCATGTTAAACGGTAAATTGGCGATAAGTATTCGAAGGAAAAAATGAGATTGTAAATATCCTCTGGAGACTCGCCTTGTTTAATCTGATTCTTAATTTCCAGTTTTCTACCCTGGTATTCATTTAGCTTTTTAAGCAACTTCCGCGTAAATCGAAGCACACTATGCGAAGAGTTCCAGCTAGTTGCATCCAGTAGTCGTTTTAGTTCCGCTGCGCCTTCCTCAGTACCAGCAAAAGACCCTGTCTTTCGCTGATTAATCTTACTTAGAAATGCATCTAAAAAACCTGCTTGCATAATTGCAGCATCGAAGGTGACCTTGAAGCGTTCATCTTCACTCATGGGGTGTTTGCTTAGAAATTCCTGAACTGACCTATGGTAGCTTTCGTAGTACCTGCGCAGCCTTTGTTTCTCACGGCAAATCTCTAGAGCTTTCTTGTCACGAGCTCGCGAAAGCTCCTTGAGGGCTTTTGGTATCTCGACAAGCTCTTTCAGCAAGCTTTCAAGATGAGCAATTGAACCAACGAGTTGCGATGATCCTACGATCTTCTCTTTCGCTGCTTCCCATTCCTTTAATTTTTGCAAGTAGCTTTGATACTCACGCTGCGGCGCAGTTAATTGCTTATTGAGTTCTTCAATTTCTCTCGTTATTGCGACTTGCCTATACGATAGGCTGTCTTTTTCATTTGGATCAAGCTGCTTACTGATAGCGGCCCGCTGGAGTTCCACCTCTGTGCTTATTGCATCAATAGGCGATGTATCGATTTCGAGCGAAACAAGCTGTTTTGGATGTAAACCAAGGTCGCGAAGATCTGCGGTCACATCGAGTAAGATACTGTCAACTTGTCTCCTCAAATTCTTGAGTTTCTCTAGAAGTTTCTCAACTATTACGCGCCTTTTCGCTAGCCCAGCGTCTTTCTCACGAAGTTTTCGGATATCACCTTCAATCTCATTCAGATTTTTCTGTTTCTGATCGAGCACTTCAGAGTATTTCTTGGATCGCTGTTGTATCGTCCGATCGATATCTGGCTTTTTAACCTCCTTTGGCTTCGCCTGCTCATGAGCATGAAGTTCTCTGCGTCGTTCCGCCAATTGGGATTCGAGGTTTCTTTTATATTGTGGAGATAATCTTTCCTCATAGGCCACAATTTGTTTGTTCAGATCCCTCAGTTCTCCAATTAAAATGTCAATTGCCCTAGCAACTTCTGTGCCCCGATGCTCCAAAAGCTCGTCCAGAGTGTCAAACCCAAGCTGCTCAGATATTGGGATATGTGAAAATATTACCTCTTGCAACTCCGAGTAAAAGCGACTCCCTTTTCCGAGCACAACTTCGTTACATATTTCCTCTAAGTAGTTCTGGGGGATGTATCTAATCTTTTCAACGGCATCGACATCGGGATTGCGATCCAGCGTTACCGGACCTTCTTGTGTTTTGTCAATCCATTTAAGTAATGCCTCAAAATGCTTAGCTTTGTTGTTCTTTGGGTCGCGGAATCGATCGTCTTTTAGGAAACTGAATGAGCTGTATCGGTGGGTATTCCCTAGAAGCCCCAGAATGTCAGCCAGCGCACTCTTACCGCTACCCTTATTCCCAATGATTGCCACAAGTTCTGGATTCAGATTTAGAGAGCAATTAAACCATTTCTCTGGAAGACAGGAACCTTGAATTTTGGAAATCCGCAGCTCATCAACAACCCTTGTAGCATGAGACGCGACTCTCTCGATACTGGCTGGAATCATTCCAATAAAAACTCTGTCTGCAGGCTCATTCAGGATTTGGCATAACCCTTGGAATGTCGGATCTGCTTTGATCCATGTATATCGTCCTTCTGCTGGCTCAAAAAGCGATTCATAAGCATGGGAATCCGATCTGTGAATAGATGGTTTTTGAGACTGAAACTCAATGATGAAATCCTGAACTGACGAGTGCCTTTTACCAAGACCGAACTCTCTTGTACCCGGATTTCCAGAGAAGAGCATGTGCGACTTTTGGATGTAAAGTTTCCGTGTGAGATGGGCTTGCCCGTCCCAATTGCATTCGGAAAGGTCCTCATCCGCCGGTACAGCCATCAAGAACCTGTCCTTGAAACGAGAAGATTGTCTGTTCAGAGCTTCCGTTACATTCTCATGTGCAACAACAGCATTCATCATTCCAATATAGAGATCACTCTTCCCTTGGAAAGTCTTGTGCTGTTTTTTCAGCCTCCGACCGAGCTCTTCTAGGTTCGCAAGGGTCAACGACCATCGCTCATCCTGGCTGTCCGGATTGGACTCTGCCGTGAATTTAAGCTCACGAAGAAAGTGTTCTTCGATTATAAATGGATCAATCTCATCAGAGAAAATAACGTGGAAGTTAACCCGGCTATCCGAACCGTTAGGTCGCGTGATAATTACCGATGTCCGAAATTCAATATTTGGCAGTAACAGTATTGCTTGTGCTTTTTCGGCCACGTCAGTCCCAACAAGCGTCTCAAGACGCCTTTTATCACTGAGGAGGGTTTTGAGGTGCTTGTATCCTTCGATTGAAAAATAATCCGTAATTCCAATAGCTGATATCTTCTTCTCAACCGCCCGCTCAAGCAGCGTCTTCGCATAGGCATTGAAATCATTGCCAAAGCCATTATTCAAGGCGGAAAAAGGGGTATGAACTTCGAGATCCCATTTTCTCCACTCGGAACCACGAGAATATTTAGATTTATCCATGGCTGAACCTCTTGCTGATTCGTGAGATACGAATCTCGCCGGAGATGAGCTTGGGCAGCAGCGCATCACGCAGGTCGGCGAGGGTGCTGGATTCTTCATGGTTTTGATGAATGAGCTCAAAATACCCGCGGACATGTTGATCGAACTTCTCTAAGATTGGGGGGGGCGGTACAACCTGCGCGCTCATATACGCGAGATTACGATTTAGCCCCGGTACAGCAGAATCAGCTCCGAGCGAGGCAAGATCTTGGGTTTGCAACGCGTAAAAGATAAAGTGGAGGCTGCTGCAGTCATTCTTGGGCACAACGTAAAAGGTTGTGTCGATCGGGAAAAAATCAGTAGGTGACCAAGTAACGATTCCGGGGTTGCCTTTCCGCCCAACGACAATACCTGGGCCATTCACGAGCTTCTCGTTATGCCAACCGACCTGCCCGTTTGAGCCGTAGACGGGGACGGTGCCTTGTTGGCGGCTATCTGCCTTCAATGCCTTTCCATAAGCAAGTTCCAGTAACTGCCCAAGCTTCTTGATCTCCCACCCCTTCGGAATCTCCCCCATCTCCGAGTCCTCGAAGGAGTCCGGGAAGAGGTCGGCGATGTGCTTGGGTAGGCCGGGGTCGCGGCCTGCGGCTTTGGCGCGGACGGGGTCAAAGGCCACGAACCATGACTTGAAGAGTGCCCGCGCCACTGCCTCCAACGTCTCGTTCATCTGCCGGTTCAGCTCGATCTTGTCGTCCAACGTGCCGAGGATACAGGTGATGGAGCGTTGTTCGGGGAGTGGGGGGATCGGGACAATACACTCGGCAATGTCATTCGGGTTTACTGATGGATAGGCCGTTTTCTCCTCTGCAATTGAGGCCAGGTAATTGATGATTGGATTGCTTGTGGCCAGATAGTAGACAAATCGTGGGTCGGCCTTTTGGGGCCTAGCTCTCAGAACAGCAAAGCCTGTCGAAACGACAAGATTTTCTGGCGCTTCACGCAGGAAGGCGTACGCCCGATTGCCGGGTCGTACGGTGGAAAGGATGCTATCGTGTGCCCGCACGATTCGCTTCGCTCTGCTGGGAGCGCTCGACAGTGGAAGCGAATTTGCCTCACCAACCACACCTTGCCCGACGTTTGAGATGTCGAGGTATGCAATTTGCGAATGTGGATAGCCAGAATTAATCTGCTCTGGATTGAACAGTGCAAGGGAATCGAGGCGATCCGTGCTCCACCCAGAGGGTAGCTCGTCCTGCGAGATGCCAAAGTGTGAGATATTAAAGGCCATACTCCAACTCCTTCAGATTAACCCCGGTCTCACCGCCCAGCTCCGACCCTCTTGACCTGCTATCTATGGATACCGCTACCAATTGTGTGGACGCTGTCCGCACTTTCTTCTCGGGCTTTACGAACACCGTAATCTGATCTGTGCAAGAGGCTCTTGCATAATTGCCCAATCTATGATGAGGCCAAGACGCAGTCGGGTGACGGGAAGCGCCACCCTTCCGGTTGGCAGATCCATGCTCACCGGAGCACTTCCCAATACCCCCGCCTGGTCTTGCCTTTCCTACTGAGAACATGCTTTTTCTTCAACTTCTCAAGATATTCCTTTACGGTGTCAGGACGTATTTTAAGCGCTTCTGCAATTTGTCTCCTCGAAATCCTTGGATTGCCAGCTATTTTCTCAAGGATTTTTGATTCCAAACCAGTGAGAACCACTGGGGGGGTAACTTGGGGGGTGACTTGGGGGGTCTTCGGGGGGGCGGTCTTTGTCGTCTCCGGCCTTCTGTAAAAAGTGCGTTTCCTCAACTCAAGGGTTTCTGATTCCTTATATTTCATACCCTAATCTCTTCAGATTGGCGCGAATGGCCGTTTCCAATTTGGCGGACTCTGCCAGTTGCTCTTTTAGCGTTGTTGCGAGCCGCTTCATTTTATCTTCAAAAGGCTCGCTATCTTCTATGGCTTCAGCAGCGCCGACATAGCGGCCTGGCGTCAGCACATAATCATGTTTTTTAATCTCGTCCAGCTTTGCGTTTTTACAGAAACCAGGCACGTCTCTGTACTCACCCCCACCCTTGCCCTCCCCCGTCAAGGGGGAGGGAATTTGAGATGAATCACCGCGCCAGGCGTGATAAATACCGGCGACATGGTGGATATCGTCGTCGGTTAGCTCGCGGTGGACGCGATCGATCATAGCGCCCAGTTTCCGAGCGTCTATGAACAACGTCTCTCCGCGTCGGTTGCGGAAACTGCTATTCTTTTTATTGCGTGCGATGAACCACAGACAGACCGGTATCTGAGTGGAGTAAAACAACTGTCCCGGCAAGGCGACCATGCAGTCCACCAGGTCAGTCTCGATGATTGCCTTGCGAATCTCGCCTTCACCTGATTGATTAGACGACATTGAGCCATTGGCAAGCACGAAGCCCGCTGCACCAGTCGGTGCAAGATGATAGATGAAATGTTGCACCCATGCAAAATTGGCGTTGCCGCCGGGAGGGATGCCATATCTCCAGCGCTTATCTTCTCGCAATAGTTCTCCCCGCCAGTCGCTGTCATTGAAAGGCGGGTTGGCCAACAGATAGTCGGCGCGTAGATCCGGGAAGCGGTCGTTATGGAAGCTGTCGCCATGGGCGATTTGCGCATCAATACCGCGGATGGCCAAGTTCATCTTGGCCAACCGCCAGGTGGTGTAGTTGGACTCCTGCCCGTAGACGCTGATTTGCCCGATGCGGCCCCCGTGCTCTTCGATAAACTTCTCACTGCTCACAAACATACCGCCGGAGCCGCAGCATGGGTCGTAAACACGGCCTTTGTAGGGCACGAGCATTTCGACTAGCAGACGGACAATGCAGCGTGGCGTATAGAACTGACCGCCCTTCTTGCCCTCGGCGCTCGCAAATTGCGAGAGGAAGTATTCATAAACCCGGCCAAGAATATCCTTTGAACGGCTCTCTTTGTCCCCTAACCCAATGTTGCTGACAAGGTCAATGAGCTGCCCGAGGCGCTGCTTGTCGAGACCCGGACGAGCATAATCCTTGGGCAGTACGCCTTTGAGCGATGGATTGTCCCGCTCGATTGCCGCCATGGCATCGTCCACTATCTGGCCGATGGTAGGTTGTTTGGCATTGGCCTTGAGGTGGGGCCAGCGTGCTTCCTTAGGTACCCAAAAGATATTCTTCGCTCTATACTCGTCGGGATCTTCCGTGTCAGCGCCTTGGCCGCGCTCGCTATCAAGCTTCGTGTGATGTTCCTCAAAGGCGTCTGAGATATATTTAAGGAATATGAGCCCAAGGACCACGTGCTTGTACTCGGCAGCATCCATATTGCTACGAAGCTTATCCGCGGCCTGCCAGAGTTTCTCCTCAAAACCCAGCGTGGCGCCGTTGCTGCTGTTCTCTTTCGGTTTGCGTGCCATTGTTTAACTCCTCAGATTTATTTAACTTCATAGGGAGCATAGGGAGTGCTTCCTCATGATTTCTGCAAAAGCTGTTATATGTCGAGATTATATGCTATTTCTTACTACCTATAAAGCTCAAATAGCCGGAAACTATTAAGAACTTTTCGAGCGCACCCAAAACCCTGAGCCTGCGGAGCAAGCTAGATATATCTTTTCCTGCACCCGTGGAGATCGTGGGGGAAATCGAAGGGGACAACCAAGTAGAGCGGGAATTTTTGAGCCATTTTTAGCAAATCGAACTGGCCCGGACTGAAGTCCGGGCTACAAGGGGGGGGAAGCCGGGGAGTCCTCTTTTCGTATATAAATCCGTCCTGCTGATCGCGGGACGATAAAACTTCAAATGCGCGCGCGCCGAAGGCGAAACCGCAGTTCCCGCATGTAAGGGGTCAGTTATGGTGGGGTATATTATTAAGTGTGTCATCCCTGTCCCGAGGCTACGCTCGGGATAAACTGCAGCAGGAGTCCAGGTTTTATGCTGGATCCCTCCCGCTTAGCGGGACGGGGATGACAAGTGCACTGAACACCCCTCCGTAACTGAGGCATTACCCCGCATGTTTGATTCGCTTATACTTTAAGCCGCGATCTGGTAGAATGTCCAATGAACGCGGTGCATAAGAAAACTCCAGGATGTTCAGACCTCGAGGGGCTGTCCGATAATCCCCACCCGGTCATTGCGAGCGACCCCGCAATGGCGGGGGAGCGCGGCAATCTCGATTTTATTAGGGAAATACGAGACTGCTTCGTCGCTCTGCTCCTCGCAGTGACAATTATCGGACAGCCTCTCGGGGTCTAACCCCGATTAAACATTGAGTCAAAAGCGAAAGAAGCGGGGCAGTAGTCGCAGAAGATCAGGGCAGTCGGCCCGGCTGTCCCCTTGAGCGGAGAGAGCTCGATGATCAGCAGCGTTTCGACCGGGACATGGGTTGTGGTCGGCGTGGGGTGCGGCGTGGCCGGTGTCTCCCCTGTCCTCCGGCTAAAATCCTCCTCCCTGGACTTCTGGCCCGGGGTCGATGACCATAGTGACAGGGAGTTCAGGGCCATGATCGAGGAGACGGGGGAGGACGATGCAGAGGAACCGCGCAGGGCCCCGCTGAACGAAAACGACATCTTCGAAGACCTTACCGGCGGGAGAGAGACATGAGCGCTCTCCATGCCGGGGACGCGCGATACCATCCCCACGCGCCGCCCCCGATACCCTACCGCTACATCCGGTCGGCGGGGCCGCTCGCGGAGCTTGTCGCGCGGCTGCGCGGCGCGGACCGGGCCGCGCTCGACGCGGAAGCGGACAGCCTCTATCACTACCGCGAGAAGGTCTGTGTCTTCCAGCTCTCCTTCTCCGGGATTAATTACATCGTGGACCCGCTCGCGGGGCTCGACCTCGCGGAGCTCTCGCGCGTCCTCGAAGAGAAGGCGTTGATCATACACGGCGCCGACTACGACCTGCGCCTGATGCGAGTCTCATTCGGCTTCCGGCCCCGGCGCGGGGTTTGCGACACGATGCTCGCCGCCCAGCTGCTGGGGTACCGGCAGTTTGGCCTCGCCGCGCTTGCGGAGCGTTTCTTCGGCGTCGTGCTCCCGAAGCACGGCCAGAAATCCGACTGGTCCCGCCGCCCCCTGACGCCCTCCCAGCTCGATTACCTAGTCCGCGACACGCACTACCTCTGCGGCATCGCTGAACGCCTGGAGGAGGAGCTTCGCGCATGCGGGCGCGACGGCTGGCACCGCGAGTCCTGCGCGTGCGTGGTCGATGCCACGGCGCAGGACTCACCGCGCGACCATGATGAGGCGTGGCGGCTGAAGGAGACGGGGCGGTTCGACCGGCGGCAGCTCTGCTATCTCCGCGAGTTCTGGCGATGGAGGGATGCACAGGCGCGCACGGCAGATCTTCCTCCGTTCAAGGTGCTCGGGAACGAGCAGCTCATTGCCCTGGCGCTCGCGGCGTCAGGCGCCGGGAGAAAATTCCGGTTCGAGGGCGTGAAGCTTCCCCGCACCTGCGTCGGGCGGCGGCTCGAGGCGCTCGAGGGGGCGCTCGAGAGGGGGCACGGGATGCGCGAGGAGGAGTGGCCCGAAAGGCTGCCGCGCAGGGTGAGAGAGCCGTACTCGTTCGGCCTGATGGAGAAGCTGCAGGAGGAGTGTGCACGTTGTGCCGGGGAGCTCGGCCTCGACCCGGCGGTCGTCGCCAACCGCGCCACGCTGATCTCAGTGGCGCGGGGGTGTCCACAGACCGCTGAAGAGCTCGCGGCCTGCGGGCCCATGATGCGCTGGCAGGCGGAACTCCTGGAGCCGCGTTTCAGGCAGCTTCTCCGCGGAGCCGGGCGGGGAAACCGAAGGTAGCCGCCGCGCCTTGCATCGGAACAATCAGGGTCGCACCCCAAATAATAAGTCATCTGCTAAAGCTCATTCACTTCGACTGGCCGGGGCGGCTGTAATGGGACAGTTATAGGGGGTAGCCGCAGATTTACGCAGATGAACGCTGATACACCTATATAAAATCTGCGTGTATCTGCGTGTATCCGCGGCAAGAAACCTTGACCACTCAAACAATCCTTT
>Ga0315281_10006558_pt1 | contig 16531 bp, 16 predicted proteins | sample YL17G07_0_MG_FD_204540 | JGI IMG/M metagenome (GOLD analysis project Ga0315281, IMG submission 204540) | Sediment microbial communities from Yellowstone Lake, YNP, Wyoming, USA - YL17G07_0 | ecosystem: Environmental > Aquatic > Freshwater > Lake > Sediment | place: USA: Wyoming | collected... | reverse complement strand
GGTCGGTTGAAGACCGCCTCGCTCGCTGCCGCGGCGGCTTTGCAGATGGGTTCCTCCTGCGAAGTCTCGAACGGCGGCAAGCTCCACAAGGGCACATACACCTCGGGCGGGTTCTCGCGCAGCCAGGGGTCGGTCTGCGCAAAGCGCGCTATATGAGCCTGGATCTCCTCGGCCACGCCCTCCGCGGTATCCTGCGGAGGGTGCCAGATGATGTACGTCATGGAGCATTCCTCAGGGATAGAAGCTGCCATAATGTCTCCGCCCTGGATAGCCTCGGGGAAAAGGACGAAATGGCCGGGACGAGTGAAAGCAGGGTGGCTTTTCGTCTGTCCCCACTCCTCCTCCAGTTTGAGCAGAGCCTGGTATAGCAAGAATGCCTTGTCAATGGCCGATACGCCCAAGGCAGCTCCCAGACCTCCAGCCCTGATCAGTTCATCGCGCATTGAGATATGCGCTGCCTTACCCTTTACTTTGACATGCATCACGACCAGGCCTGGCGATGCAGTATTGATGGATAGTTTATGGGGCGGGCTCGACGGTTCGCAGACGATAGCAGCATCGGCTCTATAGCCGCGCTCAAGTGCTGCCCCGGTTCCCGCATGGGTTTCGTGGTGCTCTTCCCCAACCACACTCTGAATGAAAACGTCCCCCTTTGGGCGGCACCCGGCTTTCAGCAGCGCCTTCATGGCAAAGACAGCAGCCGCAATACCACCTTTCATGTCGGTGGAGCCGCGGCCGTAAATCTTCCCAGCAATGATTTCACCACTCCACGGACCAGCCACTGTCCATTTCTCGGACGGGCCAGGCGGCACGACATCCACATGCCCGTTGAGGAGCAGGGAACGGCCCCTTCCTTTCCCGCGCCAGATTCCCACCAGATTGGCCCGACCTTTCTCCACTTCCCACAGGTCAGTCTCCAATCCGCAGGATTCCATAACTGGCTTGAGGGCATGGTTGACCTGTGTTTCTCCGCTGATCTCGACCGCGGTATCCGGAGTGACACTTGGGATGCGGACCATGTCGCAGACCAACTGCACCAGCTCATCCTTCAGACTGTCAACCGCCCTCAGGACATTCGTGCGAACCTTAGCATCAATCACGTCGGTCCTCCTGTTGCGTGTGATGGCAGGCAGCCTAATGCGTGACCATGATCAAGCCGCCGGTGACGTTGATGGCCTGCCCCGTGATGTATTCCGCATCTGGCGATGCCAGGAAAAGGACCACCTTCGCCACATCCTCAGGTTCTCCATTGCGACCCCAGGGTATGAACTGACAACCCATGAAGCGCAGGTCCTCAGGATTCATGCCGCGCAGCTTGCCCTCCCAGGCCATCTCGCGATCCTGCATGGCTGTCTTGATCATTCCGGGGCACACGGCATTGACATTGATGTGATACTCACCCACTTCCTTCGACAACGCCTGGGTAAAGGCGATGACCGCGGCCTTGGAAGCTCCGTAGTGCGCCTGGAAAGCGGTTGCTCCTTTACCGGCAACTGAAGCTGTGTTGACGATTTTGCCGTTCTTTGCGGCGATCATGTGGGGCAGGACTGCCTTTGTTACCAGGAATGGACCTTTTGCGTTCACGTCCATGCAAAAGTCCCATTCTTCCTCGGTCATGTCCACTACGGGGTTCATTGTAGAGACCCCGGCGTTGTTGACCAGGACGTCAATGCGGCCGTGCTTGTCAATGATCGCCTTCACGGCCTGAGCAATCTCATCTTTCTTGGTGACGTTCATCTTGAACCAGTCAACGGGGCGACCACTCAATTTAGAGGCTTCTTTTGCTGTTTTCGCCAGCAACTTTGCGTTGATATCTGTGGGTACCACGATAGCACCCTCCCGGGCGAAAGCAAGCGTGATGGCACGACCCATTCCCTCCGCACCGCCGGTAATCAAGACCACTTTGTCCTTGAATCTCTTCATCTCGTTGCCCTCCGTTCCTTTACTCTCGAGAACATGTGACTACCCACAGCAATCAAGCAGGTACCGCATACTGAAAATGCGATTGGTTGCCTCAGAACTTGATGCCCAGTTGCTTCAGCGTTTCGGGGTCCATGGCCTTGATCATGTCTTCAGGCAGAATGTCGCCAAGCGTAACAGGCACAATCTTGCCAATCAGCTTAGCCAAGAGCGCCTGTTTGGCCGTCGTCTCGAGAACCTCGGCGACGAGGAACGCTTCATAAAAGTCAGGGCCGACACAAGCCGCCCCATGACCTGCCATGAGAGCCGCCCTGCGTTCATTGCCCAGTGCCTCGACGATGTTCCGTGCCAGTGTTTCTGACCCCACTCGCCCGAACCCAGCGCATTTGACCTCTCCCATCAGAAAATGATATGCATCAATTGTTAAGCATGGGATATCCTGCCGCACTGCAGCGAAGATTTGCGACCACACCCCATGGCTGTGCACGATAGCGTTCACATCGGGTCGTGCCTCATATATACTCAAGTGCATCGGGGCTTCAACAGTGGGAAGGTTCTCCGGTGGACCCACCACATTGCCCTGCAGGTCAATCACGGCAACATCGGCACTGGTGATTGTATTCCAGCCACGAATCGGCTGGCGCTCTGAGGGCTGAGGCAGGATGTATATCAGTCCTGTTTCCGGATCCCTGAGGCTGGTATCGCCGGAATCCATCCCCGGGGTAAGTTTCTTCTCCCAGAACGTGTGGGCTGACGCGGCCACCTCCTCCATGAGAGCACGCTTAATTTTTGCCATATTATGCCTCCTCTTTCTGCCTTGTCAGACTCGAAGGGTATAAAACTTGGACTTGGCTCTCAGAGTAACATCATTTGTATTGCCCGTCAAATTATGATACTCTATGCGCAGTCTCACGATTACAGGCAGATACGAGGCTACGTAATGTCGTACAAACGCCCGCGCATCATCCGTCAGGTCGAGGCCCGTAACTTCATGGAAGGACCCGAACACTGCCGTGAGTACGTCAAAGTCCCCAAACTGTGGTTTGGCACCTCGATGTTGCATCCAGGGCAACGCGGCAACATCGACGTTGGCCATCCGAACTCTCAAGAAGTCTTCTTCATATGTCAGGGCCATGTCCAGCTTTTTGACGAAAAACAATACCACGAACTGTTCAAGGGAGACGCCATCCTCATTCCAGAAGGTGTGCCTCATACGCTGATAAATGTGGGTAAAGAAGATGCGCTCATCGCTTGGGCAGGAGCTCCCGGAGACTAAAGAAGGTTCTCATGGACGCCATTCTCGCTGTTGATTTGGGTACCACCGCCCTGAAATGCGCTCTGCATGACCTGCAGGGCAATGTGGTGGCCAAGGACACCGAGGAATATCAGCTCATCACCCCCGATGCCCTCTCGGTTGAGATGGACACCGAGACCTACTGGCGAGCCTTCGGTACTGCTATCGCCAAAGTGATGAAGGTATCGGGAATTGCCCCGGCAGATGTCAAAGCTCTCGGCCTGTCGGCTCAGGGAGAGACTTTGATTGTTGTGGACAAGTACGGCCAGCCCTTGAGACGTGCCATCGTCTGGTTGGACAACCGGGCCCAGTCAGAAGCAGACGAATTGGGCGAACTCGTGGGGCATCGGCATGCCTATGAGATTACAGGGCAGGTCAGACTCGTCCCAACCTGGCCGGCGGCAAAGGTCCTTTGGCTGCGACGGCACGAGCCGCAGCTCTTCGAGAAGGTGGGCAAGTTCCTTTTGATCGAGGACTATTTCCTGCATCGCCTGACTGGTGAATACGTCTGTGAAGGCTCGCTGGTGACATCAACCTGCTACTGGAACTTTCGTACCAAGGCGTGGTGGCCGGAGATGTTGCAGGCGCTGGGCATCAGCGCGGCCCAGATCCCGCGCTACTGCGAATCCGGCGTGCCGGTGGGTAAGCTGTTGCCCAAAGTCGCTAAAGAATTGGGCTTGAGCCCGCAGACTGTGGCCTGTACGGGCGCACTGGACCAGGCGTGCGGTGCTATCGGTGTGGGGAACATCCGGCCGGGTATCTTCAGTGAGAATACGGGTGCGGCACTGGCTATCTGTGCCACGGTTTCGCAGCCGACACTGGACCCTAACAACCGGATGCCGTGCCACTACCACGGCGTGCCGAATCTCTACATGCTCCACACCTTTACCAGCGGCGGCATCGTATTGCGCTGGTTCCGTGACGAATTCGCCCAGATGGAGAAGGCAGAAGCTCAGGCCAAAGGATTGGATGCGTACGACCTGATGGGCGCTGAGGCGGCGCGCGTGCCTCCGGGCTGCGAAGGCTTGGTGATGTTACCACACCTGCAGGGCGCCATGGCTCCTGAGGCTAACCCCAAGGCCAAGGGGGTGTTCTTCGGCTTTACGTTACGACACGGGCGCAGCCACTTCATCCGAGCAATTATGGAGGCAGTTGGCTTTATTGTGAGGCGTAACATTGAAGTGATAGAGGGACTGGGGGTTCCCGTCAACGAAATCCGTGCTTTGGGGGGTGGGGCTCGCAGCCGCATATGGAAGCAGATTGAAGCCGACATCACACGTCGACCGGTGGTCACAACGACCAACGAAGAGGCGGCCACATTGGGTGCAGCCATACTAGCAGGAAAGGCAGTAGGCCTGTATGCCAGCATTGAGGAGGCAGCGAGGCAGATGGTACAGATCAAGGAACGCTTCGAGCCAAACCCAGAGAACTTTGCCTTGTACGAGGAGGCTTACCGGACCTACGTGCAATTGTACAACCAATCGTGCCCCCTGTTCGGGTAGAAGGAGGAACTCAATTATGTCAGCAGTCACCGGGAAAAAGATCCGTCTGAACCGTTTGATCCAAGCGGAGAGCAACACTTGCCTGATTTGTGCCATTGACCATGGGATGACCTCCCCCCAATTCTTGAGCGGGCTATATGACACGGGAGCCCGCGTCCGCGAGGCCATCGCAGGAGGGGCCAATGTCCTGATGCTGGGGCGGGGCATGGCGAAGAAGTTCTGTCATCTCTTCCACCGTGATACCTCGCTGGCACTCATGCTTACTGCCTCTGCAGCCGGCAGACCGTCAGGTGCACTGATTACGCCCATCGGCTCCGTCGAAGAAGCGTTGCGCATCGGTGCCGATGCAGTTGTCGTATATGTGGCTTTGGCAGGCGACAACGAGCCAGAGGCAATTACCTATGTTTCCAAGATAGGTGAAGCCTGTGAGTTGCTAGGCATGCCCTTCATCGCTGAAGCTGAGTACCCAAACGCCTACCAGAGCCTCCAAACTATGCAAGGAGACTTAGGCGCGGAGTACCTGAAACGAAATGCCCGTCTGTGCGCGGAGTTGGGAGCCGACATCGTGAAGGTAAACTGGAGTGGCGACCAGAAATCGTTTGCTGAAATTGTGCAGGCATGCGACCGCCCGGTGGTGCTGGCAGGTGGTTCTCTGATCAGCGATGCAGAGCTTCTCACTCGTATGCAGCAGGTACGCGATGTCGGCGCGATAGGGTGCTCCGTCGGTCGCAACGTCTTCCAGCATCAGAATCCAGAAGCTATAACAGCGGCCATCAGCCGCGTGTTCCGCGACAAGTGGCCGGCAAAAAAGGCACTCCGGGAGCTTCAGAGCAAGTTGGAGAAGCCGAGCAGAACCTAGCCGTCATCTAAGATAAGATTTTGTTCGGGGCAAGGCATTTTAATGATAGCCAAGCCAAGAGATGCAGCCACCTTAATTCTTATGCGGGACACCGAGCGAGCCAGAACCGGGTTTGAGATTCTCTTAGTCCGCAGGCACACCAAAAGTGCCTTCGCGCCCGGGGCTTATGTCTTTCCAGGGGGCAGGATAGAGGCCGCGGACTATACGCGTCAGGCCGAGAGAATTTGCCATGGACTTAGTTTTGAGCTTGCTCAAAACATTATTGCTGGTACTCGCCCTCCGGAAAAGGCCCTGGCATTCTTTGTCGCTGCCATCCGGGAGACATTCGAGGAAGCTGGGATTCTCCTGGCTTATCGGGAAATTCCAGAATTTGTATCCTTTGATGAAGCTGAAAAAATGCGGTTCACCCAATATCGTAAGGAGGTAAAAACGGACCCTTTCTCTTTTGCCAAAATCATGGAAAGGGAAGGGCTGAAGCTTGCAACTGAAAAGCTCTTCTATTTTGCCCATTGGATTACTCCGGAGATTTCTCCTATTCGGTACGACGCTCGCTTTTTTGTAGCTGCTGCTCCCGCGAAACAGGAAGCTCTTGAGGATGAGTTAGAGACTACCGCTCATATGTGGATTAGCCCTAAAAAGGTGCTGAAAGAGCAAAAGCGGGGCTTGCCTGTGCCTTTCGCTACCTTGTCGAACATCCAAGTCCTTGCTCAGTTTGCTAGCGTTGATGAAGTGATTGCCTCGACGAAAAATAAAGAGATACCCGCCATCCTGCCCACTCTTACTCTTGAGGACGTTGAGATGAAATGGACGGTCTAATGTTGTAAGAGTGGGATAACCCTGCTTGACGAACGAGGCTAGCCCCTATAGAATTACCAGGGCATCGGGGTGTGGCGCAGCGGATTAGCGCGCATGGTTTGGGACCATGAGGTCGGTGGTTCGAATCCACTCACCCCGACCAGTTATATAGGTTTGTGCCATTTTTAACCCCTCTAGGTTAGCACTACTGCTCACAACCTACAGCGCTAGAATCGAAAAAGGCAGAGGGTCAGGATGTTGCTAGATTGATATAGTTTGTCTAAGCGTAATTTGTCCCTTTATCTACCTAATTGTCTTGATCTTCTCTGTGATAGAGTTTATCTTGCACATAACCTCCCAGTACAGTCCGAGTCCAAGACCAATGCCAACATAGATTAGAACCGAGTAGTACACAATATTCACTTCATTCCATATGAGTCGCGGATGACTAACCATGGAACCAAGTAGGCCTGTAATACCGGCAGCGATTAAGAACGCGGTAAACATCATAGTCCAGTGAAACCACTTGTTGTACTCTGCCTGTAGACTCTGCAACCTTAATTCCCTTGGGATACCTTGATGCTCGACGAAATCAAAATCAATCTCCGTGCTACGCACGCCATCAATAATGCCGATGACGAACCCAAATGAGATAATAGCTGCTATGTATGCGGTATCGAAGTGAAAATTTACACTAGTCGCGAGGCCAAGGATGAAAAAAATGATGAGTGCAGATATACATCGCGTAAATGGATTATCGCCAGGCTTCGTGAGTGACAAAAGACGCGGTGCAAGAAAGATGGCCACCGTAACGACTAACGCGAAGAGACAAACGTAGTATCCCCAAGGATAGTGCGCCCCTGAGGGCATGGTATTAATGAGTTCCGGGGGTGGTATTTGTGGTGGTGTGCTATACTGATAAACCCTTCTAGCTTGTTCAATCTTATCGTAGATTCTCGGGTTCATGAAGGCGAACATAAATGCTATTAGGAAGAAGCCCAATCCAGCGTAGAGGCTAAGCAAAAGGCGCGCTGCTAGTTTACTGCGCATGTTAGATTCCTCCTTTAAAGTTAGCTTAGACGTTTGTTGCCATCGGCTGCGCTTGGCGATGACAAGTATATCTCAGAAGCATCGAAGCGTCCATATTGCGCAAGCTGAAGAATTTTAGGTCACTCGACTGCTGAGTTACTGTTTCTTTAGCGCTAGGTTTGTGCATCAGCTAGGCTCGAGACCTAAATCTCTCTAATCACAATTGGTTTGATCGTATCGGGTTTTTGTATTCTAGTTTTCTGGCCGCTCATGTTTTGGAAAGTGATTTGAGTTTGACACAGCCCTACAACCTGCCCTGCTAGGATTCGAAAGGGCCATGGCTCAGTATATCGCTTGACTAAATAGTCCCCAGGTGGTGTTCTTAGTCTGTCCACTATTTGCGATACAGCTGAAGGTGGTAAGGTGGGCGGGTGGGCCAGCTTGGCTGGTCGACGGACTCCGACCCTATGCCATACTAACAGGGGGTCGGAAAAGCCAAACTTGATTAAAGCCGGTGGGTTTGTGGACTGTTAACCCGCTGATTAAAAGTTCAACTCCTTTAGTGCTTTCTCTACACCTTGAATATCGGGCATGGTATAGTACGCTCTTCTACCGCCCCTAGTTGTTTGCTCGTGCTTTAGTATGCCGTACGCTACAAGTGGTCTCAAATTCGGAAACCAGCCCTTGCCTCCGGACTTGTTCAAAGTCTCTAACACCCAAGCCCCCGCGAATTCCCCTTTACTCTCTTTCGCCTCTTGTAGACAAGCCTTTACAATCGGGAGCCAGCTCGGTTTCTCTCTAGCTAGTCTCTTTACTGCGTTATACGCAATACTCATGCTCTAATAGCCTCGCGGTAAGCTTTAGAGCATCACAATACATCATATAACATCATCTGTCAAGTCGAATTCCAATCAAGAATTAGATAGGAAAATCATCAAGAGTTATCAAGACTCAACGACCTTGCAAAGTGTGCTTTGTCGTAGTAGAATGTCCCAAAATATGATGAGAAAAGACAATGAGTTGGGGTGAGATTGCTGGCGCCGCTATAGGCGGTATCGGGGTAATCTTTGTAATACTCTCGTGGGCGGGTATCGTGCCCAAAAAGTTTAGTGAAGCGCCAGTCATAAAGCGATTAGTAGCCTTCGATGTTCTAAGTCTAATAACTGTAGCGGTAATAGGAACGATAATATATTTGGCAGTCTCTGAGAAAGAAATACCTGGAGTCTTAATAGTTTTGGCATCCATGTTGGTTGTGTGGGCTTACTACCGAAGTAAATGATTGAATTCTAGACTAACCGAATTTGTTCCGCGTATAAACCGCTCATATATTGCGCTCCAGCGATGCTCAATTAAAAACAGCACCCGCTATATGTCACGCGAACGCGCAAGACCGCACTATAGTCGTATGGTCTTGGTGGTAGTGATGAAGGTTGCAGTTTAGACGCGAGAAAAGTATAATCCCTGTTTGAAAGGAGGCAAGCGGCCTCCGCCTTTTCTAGAACTTGCTTTGGGACCATGAGGTCGGCGGTTCAAATCCGCCCACACCGACCAGTTATATTTAGTGCCCCTTAAATTTCTTCTATCTCTAATCAGGTTGCGCTAGGCCCCTAATTCCCTTAATATGCTTAGTAAGATGCCTAAAGCCTCGATCAACGGAATCAATATCTCTTATAAGGTCCAGGGCAGGGGTGAACCCCTTATCCTCATAATGGGGCTGGGTGGGGAGTGCGGCGACTGGGTCCTCCAACTGCGTGCCTTCAAGAAGTATTACTGTGTAATCACTTTCGATAACAGGGGCGTGGGGAAAAGCGATAAGCCCAGCGAATCATATACGGTTAAGACGATGGCGGATGACACTGTGGGCTTGATGGACTATCTGGGGATAGATAAGGCTCATATCTTAGGGGTATCTATGGGGGGCATGATTGCACAGGAGGTCGCTATCAATCACCCGGAAAGGGTGAGGAAGCTTATCCTGGTGAGCACTAACGCGGGGAGGGATGAAAAAGGCGGGCATTCTCCGGGGTTGCTGAGGGCAATGGGACTCAAGGAGGATTTCTCGGACGAAGACATTGTAAGCGCAGATATGGGTAAGGTTATGACCTCTTTGAACGCTCATGCTTTCAGCGGCGGGGCGATTAAATTGATGGCTGTGCCCTTTTGCTGGATGCGCGGGAAATTATTCGGTATCGAAGGTCTGAGGGGGCAATTTGAAGCTGCCATGACCCATAGCACGCTGGGCAGGCTGCACCTGATTAAGGCCCCGACACTGGTGATGGCCGGAACTGAAGATAGAATTGTCTCGCCCGGTTCAGCAGACATAATAGCAAGCAGGATACCTAATGCCAGGCTGGTCAAGATCGAGGGTGGTTCACACACTATTGTCGCGGAGAAGAGGGGCAGGTTCAACAGGGAGGTACTGGATTTCTTGGTGCATTGAGGGGGAAGAATTCGCCCCCTCTCCAGGGTAGGGAAGGCTGAGCAGAAGAAGTGAAAGAGGGACTGGGGATGCAGGGTTATCTGCTTATGCAGGATGGAACTGAACATAAAGTTGGCGATGGCCTGTCTGAAATCGAGTGCTTTCGCTGCGGCGTTTGCTGCGCGCGATACCGGCCGAAGGTTGCCTTAAAGGAGATAAAACGTATTGCCCGCAAGCTGGGTATGTCTACCGATGCGTTATCGTCGGCGTATGTTCGAGCCGTGCCGACCAAAGAGGCTTACATTTTGCATAATTCTGCTGACACATGCCCTTTTCTGCGCTGGGATGAAAAGGGCGTTAAAGCTACCTGCTCTATCCATGCCTTCAGGCCGTCAGCCTGTCGCAATTGGGCCGCCAGTCTATCTCGACCGGAATGCCGGGAAGGGCTGGCGAAATTGAAGGCTGGTAGTGGATTCTTGCTGCCTCATGATGTGTATAAATCCGGCAAGGATATAGAGAGGCTTTCTGCACCGATGAGAAATAACAAGGGCGCGTAGGTTGATGGCGGTCTCTTGTTTTAGACCGCTTTAACCGCCTTTGGGCGGGGCAGGCCTCGAATTTGCTTTATTCTCCAGGGAAGAGCCATCAGCAGCCGGCAGCGAGATAAGGAACGTGGTGCCTGCTCCTACCTCGCTCTTGACCTTAATCTCTCCCCCGAGTTGTTTTACTATGTCATAGGTTATCGATAGGTCTAACCTTGTGCTCTGTCCTTCGTCTTCTCTCGATGGCAAAGGCTCGAAGATTTTATTCAGGTTCTCGGGAAGGATGCCGGCGCCAGTGTCAGAAAAGAGCACCTCAACCTTACGACCGTTTTCATCATGTTGTCTTGTTTCTATGTTGAGCTTGCCGCCATTAGGCATTGCTTTTTGAGCGTTCAGAAGCATGTTGAGGAAGACTTGCTGAAGCCGCTGCGTGTCGCCTCTGACGGGGGAAAGCTTGGGCTGAAGTTGTGTGATTAGTTCCACCTTGTTCATCTCGAGGTGGTGTCTGACGATGGTTAAGGTATCGTTCACGACCTGATTTACATCCACCGCGCCGTCGCCTGTTTTGGAATACCTTACAAAGGAAATCATTTTCTTTATGATGTTCTTACTTCGCTGCAACTCCCTTTCGATATTATTGAAATACTCAGCGGTAGTTCTTAGGGTATTGGGCATCTCCTGGGGAGAATGGGGTTTCTCCGACTCCTTAACCCCAAGTTGGGCGTAGCCTGAGATGGCAGTAAGCGGGTCGTTTAACTCATGGGCGACTGAAGCAGCGATATAGCCCATTGCTGACAACCTCTCTGATTGGACCTTACCTGCCATCAGTTTCTCCAGTTCCTTCGTCTTTGCTTCGATCTGCTCTGCAAGGTGGGCATTCCATTTAGCTATTTCAGCCGAAGATGTCTCAAGGCGTGCCGCCATCGAGTTGAAGGAATTTGCCAGTTGCCCTAAATCCTTCGGTTGCATCGTAGGCAAGCGATAGCTAAGATTGCCGGACGCTATCTGGGCTGTACCTTTGGCGAGGGTTTTGATCTTATCTGATAGCATGCGACCTAACACTAATCCTACAACGACGAACAGCAATATCAGTATGCCCATGACAATCCAGAATATCACAGCCACCTCATTGGCTGGTGCGAAAGCCTCGGAGGCAGGCATAATGCCGACGAAACTCCATTTGGTACCGGCCCAGGGCACTAGCGGGGTGATTCCAGCTACTACGGCGCACATTTTTGTGCCATCCTCGTTATACTGAATCATCTGATGCTCGGGGGGCATTTGGGAGCCTTCGCCAAAGAAAACTATCTTCTGAAAAAGCTTTGCTTGGTCTGGCCCGGCAATAATGTTGCCGGAGCTGTCGATGAGGCAAACATAGCCTGTTGCGCCCACCCTTACACGATTTATTATCTGCCAGATGTTATCCATGCTCATCTGGGCAATTAGGACCGAGGTGACTTTAGAATTACTATCCAGAACCGGAGAAGCGACCTGGATGGCTAAGGTATAGGGATCGGTGGAAATTGTCGTATCTGACATGGAGGGAATGCCTTGAATTGCTCTTTGGAACAGGCTATTGTTCCCCAATTGGCCGCTATAGTTGTTGTCGGTAGAGGTGATTATATCGCCATTTGTGTCAACCAAGCTAACGTTTTCGAAGGTGCCATAGAACATTTGAACCCTTTTTATTTCCGCAAGCTTTTGGGCAGGCGTAGTATCAGGAGACATGACCGCAGGGTCTTGAGATAACATAGAGGCATCACCTAAGCTACGGGCCAAGAGGGCTCCTATTTGCTCGGCGGCTTGCGTCGCTACACCATCCAGTCGTATCTCCGCGCTTCTGGCAGCCGATTTGGCCATGTAATCAGAGGCAACAGCGATAGAGGCGGAACCGGCAATAATGGTCACGAGCACTATAGGCAGGATGATAGAACCTGCCACACTTCTTGGGGACAGGCCTGTAACGATAAGCCTCCGAATTGTCTTATAACTCTGCTGAAACTTCACCATGCCAATCTCCCCCAAAGAAGATGCCCCGTTACTATCGTACTCACAACAGTACTCCTTTCACAATGACGAATAGGTACTAAGAGGTCTTAGACTTTTCACCTATTCTCAGGCGAACTCATATTGCAGCGGGTATGTTGCTCCCAAAGCTCTGGGCGCGTACAATGAGTTGCAGGGAAGGAAGTGTCAATTAGGAGAAGTATTTCTTGGGCGAGTTTCATACAGGGATAAAGAGAGCCTTGCCGACAGATGCAGATGATTTTGCAGCCCTTGTCCTAATATCTTCGCCATCTCTATTCCCAGCTATCTATGGAGATGGCGTTAGATGTCGAAGGTGGAAAATACCGGCGCATCTAGACTTTATAAGAGACTTGGGTATTCGATAGCTGACGAATACACTCGCAATTGCGAGGGGGACGGTCTTTCAGTTTCTACAGGATGTGTAAAGAGCTGGGATAACAGTCTGGCAATGACTGCAAAGAGGAGGACTAAAGTGGCAAAACGAGGAGCAACTTCCAGTCAGGAGCCTCAAATAATTGATATGCCATCGCAGAATATGGCTGTTGTCTATTCCAAGGGTGACCCTAATGAAGTAGGGCCTCAGGTCATGCCTGCGCTCTATGGATCGGTATACACACTCAGGTTTGGGCTCAAGAAAAAAGGTGTCGATTTCAAGATAGGGGCACTTCGGGCACGCTGGCCTGATGCGCATATTGTGCCTAAAAACCAGTGGACTGGTATCTGGGGTTTGCCGATCCCGGATGAAGTAACCGTGTTGCCACAGAAGATCTCTGGCGTTGAGGTCAAGAGGGAAGTTTGGCAATACGGAACTGTGGCGCAGATCCTTCACATTGGACCGTTCAGCACAGAAATGCCTACTGTCCAGCGACTACACGATTTCATCGCCGAGAATGGGTATGAGGTAGCAGGAGCTCATGAGGAAGAGTATCTGACAACACCCAAGGCCAAAGTTCAGAAGACCTTGATCCGTTACCCGATTAGAAAAAGCAGATAGTCCGTTTAGGGCGGCTTTAGCCTCAGGCTAAAGCCGCCCTAAACGGTTGTGGCCTAACTGTTGGGTTTACTGTTTGCTTTTGAGTATTTGAGAAAGCCCGTAAAGGACGAGGCCGCCTAAGACAGCCCAGAAAAGGCCCTGAAAGAATCCCGCAGCCCTGTACGCTCCTCCAGATCCGTATCCTCCTTCAGCAACGGCACAAATGGCCCAGATCACGCCGAGGACGGCTTCGACTATTGCCCCATAGACGAACAGTTTTTCAGATGTGAACGACAGGTTGACCTTTACCTCTTTCTCCTCTTTTTTCTCTCCCATTGTGAGTCCTCCTTCCTGGCCTTAGACTTTAATTGAGAGAAGCCCAAAAGTCAAGCCTAATAAAATGAGGATATGTATTAATCTCCTTTAAACCCCCAGTATCCGCCTTTTTTCTTGGGAAGGGAGGATTTTGGGGGTACCACCAGTGTCCCCGACAAAGGGAGAATTGTCGCTGCTTATCTTTTGGCTTTCCGAACGCTTTGCTGGCCAAAGATGTCCCTGTGTAGTTGTTTTGCATCCGATTTTATGATATTATCGTACCAATAGTATGTAAGGGAGCATTAACAGGAGGCGATATCGGATGTACGACCTCGAGTTTGAAGAAATAGCCATGAGCACCTGGGCAGTGCTTCGCCAGACTTCGATTGCAGTGAACAAGGCAGCGGAGGTTAAACTCGCCAAGGTAGGCTTGACGCCTGAGAAGGCTGCAGTACTGTGGGCCTGCAAGGACTATCCAGGGACGTTGACCCCCGCTGAGATAGCGCGCTTGGTTTTCAGGGAGAACCAGACCATCGCGGGATTGCTCAACAGGATGGAGAAGGAAGGTCTCGTTACCAGAGTTCCAAAACGTAAGGGTCATCCGTTTACGGAGGTTAAGATAACACCCAAGGGTGAGAAGCTTGCTGGACCTGGAATAGAGGTATACAAGGGTTTGATTAAAGGGCTCGTGTCAGGTATGTCAGCAGATGAGCAGAAACAACTGCAGAAGCTACTCCGAGTGCTGCGGCAGAAGATGCTCGATGAGCTGCACATGGAGTTAGATAAGCAGCCGGCGGCCTATGCTCCTGGGAAACCTATTCGCGTTAAGTGGTAAGCGATAAGTAAACAAAGAGGCTAGGTATATTTAACAGATATGTACCCGGCCTCTTCCTATCTTGAGCATCATAGTCCCACGAGTGTGGCACATGACTTGGGTTGTTGACCTATTTCCCTTCATGGTTATCCCTCTGGCATTTTCATTTCCCGCTTGATTCGGCATTTCCTGAAATATCTTTGCATTGGTGCTCACTTCCTCCCTAATGCCGAATGATAGACCAGCCTTGAATATCCCCGATGGCTTTGGGTTGTGATTGGGCGTCTGCGGTATGCTATACTATTACACCTGGAATGCATTAGTTTGATGCTGAGGAATTTATGGTTAGCGCAGATTTCGAGAATGGAGGTGACCTTTGTCACCAAGGTTGAGAATAACGATCCGTGAGATGGAGATAGACGATATAGCCTCCGTGTATCATCTCGGTGAGCAGCTTTTCACCAGCGAGGACTTCCCTATCCTCTATCGCACATGGGACCCTTATGAGGTGACGGAATATTTTGGCTCAGACCCTGAATACTGCCTGGTGGCTGAGGCAAAAGGGATAATAGTCGGCTTTCTTCTGGCTACAACTATCGAAAAGGAAGGCACTGCCTGGAAGAAATACGGGTATCTGGCATGGATAGGGGTTGATGAGCCTTTCCAGAGAAACCGCTTGGGGCGCCGTCTCTACAAAGAGCTGGAGAAAAGGCTGGAAGAGAAGGGCGTGAGGATGGTTATAGCCGATACCGATGGTGATAACGAAGGGGCTATCGCCTTCTTCAAAAGTGTCGGCTTTTCTACACGCGCTCAGCATCTGTGGCTGGCGAAGACTCTTCACAGAAAAGCGAAGAAGTCTGCCAAACCTGGAACGGAAGCACAGGAAGCTTAATAGGCTGTAACTAATGGCGGGTTTCTGAAGGAAGCAAATAATGGAAACTACTGCTGATGTATCAATGGATGTGCAGCCGGAGAGATTGAAGAATCTCCTAAAGGCTCTTGTTGACATTTACAGTCCTTCCGGAAAGGAAGAGGGGATAGTTGAGTATGTAGGGGGGTATCTCAAGGATAACGGTCTGGATTCTATTAAACAAAAAGTGGACGAGAACCGTTTCAATCTGGTGGTTTTACCGAAAAATGAAGAAGAAGTGGATCTCTGCTTTGTGGGACACTTGGATACGGTCACTGCCCACGATTTGGAGAACTATGGCTTCAGCGAGGAGGGTGATACTGTTTCCGGACTGGGAACCACAGACATGAAGGCGGGCTGCGCTGCCATGATTGAGGCGTTTACTGTTCTTGCTGAAAGGGGGGGCATTTTACCGCCGGTGGGGCTCGCCTTGGTGGTGGGTGAGGAGGAGGAAAGCGACGGCGCCAAAACACTGATGCGGGAATACAGTTTTCCCTGGGCGGTGGTGGGTGAGCCGACCGACATGGTACCATGCCTGGGGCACTATGGTTATCTGGAAGTGCTTTTGCGCACCAAGGGGAAAAGAGCTCACTCATCTATGCCTGAGCTCGGCCAGAATGCTATTGAAACCATGCTGAAGCTCCTTTTGAAGGTTACAGAATATATCACATCCATGCCTAAGGGGGTGGTTTACAACATCAGGCAGCTTTCGGGGTTTCCTGGCGGGTTTGTGGTTCCTGATGCCTGTGAAGCCTGGCTAGACTTGCATCTCCATCCTGACTCCAGAGTGGACGTGCTTAAGTCGGAGCTGGAACAGTTGGTGGAGGCAGTGGATGAAAGCACCTTTGGCCTGGATGCCTATATCAGATTTGAAAGCACGCAGTCAGCATACCGGATTTCCCCTAAAAGACCTTTAGTCAAGAAGCTGAAGGAAGTGTACAAGAAGCTGTCTCTGCCGTGGGAGCCCCAGGACTTCAGAAGCCATTCCGATGGAAATGTTCTCTGGGCTGCGGGGGTAGACCCTATTATATTGGGTCCGGGGCGGTTGGAGACAGCCCACACTGCTGAGGAATCGGTGGACTTTAGCCAGGTGGTGCAAGCGGCCCGGCTGTATCTGAATTTTGCGCTTTC
>Ga0315281_10006557_pt1 | contig 16535 bp, 16 predicted proteins | sample YL17G07_0_MG_FD_204540 | JGI IMG/M metagenome (GOLD analysis project Ga0315281, IMG submission 204540) | Sediment microbial communities from Yellowstone Lake, YNP, Wyoming, USA - YL17G07_0 | ecosystem: Environmental > Aquatic > Freshwater > Lake > Sediment | place: USA: Wyoming | collected... | reverse complement strand
CGGGACTCGGCGGCGTGCCGTTCGAGCGCCACCGTCACGAGGAGTTCGCCCCTGTGGAGGGTGAGGACGCCGCCGCGCTGCTGGGCCGGCTCCGCGAGGTCGTGGCCAGCTGCCGGGACGTCGCCCGCGACCTGCCCGAGGAGAGGCTTCGTCAGACCTTCGTCATCCAGGGGATCACGCGCACCGGCTTCGGCGTTCTCCTTCACGCCGTCGAGCACATGGCCTACCACACGGGCCAGATCGTCTACGTCGCCAAGCAGCTCGTCGGCGAGCAGGCCGAGATCGAGTTCTACCCTCACCTCAAGTGACTTTGTCATCCTGAGCCCGCTCCGCCGTAGCGGGGCGGGCGAAGGATCTCACTGCACACGGGTGCTGGAGTCTTTGCTGTGTGGTATGCGTTCAGCCAAGTTGAGGGAGGCTTCATGAACAAACGCGACCTGGTTCTCGGCCTGCTGGATCCCGGCAAGCCTCACACGTACATCCCCGCCGCCTTCTTCCTGCACTTCGACCCCTCCTGCCACTTCGGCCGGGCAGGGGTAGACAAACACCTCGAGTTCTTCCGTGCCACCGGGATGGACTTCGTCAAGATCCAGTACGAGCGGAACTTTCCGCGCCTGCCCGCGATCCAACGCGCCGACGACTGGAACACGATGCCGCCTTACGGAAAAGAGTTCTTCGAACCGCAGCTCGAGGTGGTCGAGGGCATCGTCAAAGCGGTCAAGCGCGAGGCCGTGGTGGTCGTTACCCTCTACTCGCCGTTCATGTGTGCCAGTCACGCGATCGGCGAGGAGAACATGCTGCACCACCTCCGCGAGAACCCCGGGGCGGTCATCAAGGGCATGGAGATCGTCACCGAGAGCCTCATGACGTTTGTGAAAGCGTGCATCCGCCTCGGTGTCGACGGCTTCTACCACTCGACCCAGGGGGGCGAAACCCACCGGCTAGCGGACCGCACCCTGTTCGATGAGTTCGTCCGCCCCTACGATCTCGCCGTGATGAAGGAAGCCGAACGCTTCTGCCTCTTCAACATCCTGCACGTCTGCGACTACGTCGGGGAGTACGACGACCTGACCCGTTTTCAGGAGTATCCGGGGCACGTGGTGAGCTGTCCGCTCAAGGTGGGCGGCCGTCCCCTACCCTTGGCCGAGGCGTACCGGCTGTTCAACCGCCCCGTGATGGGCGGGCTCGACCGCCACGGTGCGATCGCAACCGGGAGCGACGCGCAGATCCGCGCCGAGGTCGAGGCCACGCTGCAGGAAGCGCCCGACCGCTTCATCCTCGGGGCCGACTGCACGGTGCCTGCGGAGACCCCCTGGGAGAACCTCCGCACCGCGATCGAGACAGCGCACGCCTGGCGGCGCGGCTAGAACCGCCTCGGCAGGCACATCCCATCCGCAAGCGGCGCGGGATTCTTCGGGGCACCTTCGGTGCCCCTCAGAATGACACCCAGGTTTGAACTGTCATCCTAATGCCCCGCGCCGACGGCGGGGGCAGAAGGATTCCACTACACCAAGGGTGCCCTTGGCCGCTTCGCTCGGCGTCCTTGCGATGACAGCACCCCCCGCCATCGCCCACGGCGGCCAGGCCGAACCGTGGTCCGGACTACTTCTTCATCGGCTGACTTGACGGCGGCACCTGGCCCTTCAGCCGCAGATACGTGATGATGTTGCCGTAGTGCTCCCAGTTGTGCGTGTCGTTCAGGAGCAGACCGCCGAGGCGGGTCTGTTCCTGGCCGAAGAGCTTGATCGGCGCTCCGGTGTTGGCGTCCGAGATCGCGAACGCTCTGCTGCAGTACTCGTAGGAGCCCTTGAGCGCCGCTGCAAGATCCGCCTTCGACGTCTTGCTCTTCTCGACCCCGGGCGACGGGTTGGCCTCGCCGAGGACGGTCGAGCAGATGAAGTAGTTGGCGTCGGCCACGTGGCCTATGAGCTGGCCGAAGCTGCGGACCTCGGGCGTGGGCTTGAAGGCGTAGTCGGCCTCGGGCATCTGCTCCGCGCTCCGGATGATGAGGTCCTTCACATAGTTGAAGTTCGATTGCATCGTCTTGACCATGCCGGCTACCGGAGCAGGCATCGTCTCCTGGGCGAGTGCCGGCGCGGCCAAAACGAGGGCGATGAGCAACAGCAATGATTTCTTCATGAATACCTCCCTTAGAGAAGATAACCGGCGCCGTGGGCCAAATGTTCCCGCCGGCCCGTGCCGGGAGCGCCGGCCACCGCCCAACGACCGGTCCGGCGCGCCCGTCGCGCGTGCTCTCGCCGACTGGGGTGTCATCCTTCTGCCCCCCGCCGGCGGCGGGGGGCAGAAGGATCCCACTGCACCTGGACCCTCTGCTGCCTCCGTGATTCGCTCGCGCCGCGTGTGCCTGCCCAGCGGGTCTTCGACTGTCAGGCGCCTTCGGGGCGGGGCGGGCGCGCCGGCGCCGATTCGGCGGCGGATGAGGCAGCCGGGGAACCGTCGCTCGCCGGTAAGCTGTCCGGGCGGGATCCGCCGATGGCGGCGCGCTCGAGGCCCTCCAGGATCGACTCGATCTCTTCCGTCTTCACGACCGCGGAGACTGTGGGGGAAGGGGCACCGCAGGCCGGACAGTCGAGCGGCCGCGGCTCCGAGACGGTCGCGAGCAGCGCGTCCCAGGAGATCAGGGGGGTTTCGGCGCCGCAGGACGCGCAGCAAACCAGGGCCCGGGCTTCGGATGCTCCGACCCCCTCCTCGCCCTCCGCTTCCTGCACCTCGTCCTCGCCGAAGTTCTCTCGATACCACTTCGCGTAGTGGTGCTTGGCCCACTCGCGGTCCACGTTGCCGGAGAACATCCCGCTCAGACCGATTCGAGTGTCCGGATTGACCACTGCCATGAAGACGTGTCCGAAGATGAGCGGGGCTGCCAGCACCGCCACGGACACGTGCACGATCCAGGTAAGGAAGTACATGCCCGGCATCAAGATGACCACGCCGGTTGCAACGAGTATCGGATAGGTCAAAGTCAGCGCCATGAAGTTCAGCTTTTCCCCGGCGTTGAACTTGTGCTGCTCCGGAAGGGTGATCTTGCGGCTTAGCGCAGCGGGGCCCGCGAGGGCAAGCCACTTGAGGTCATCGCGTGTCCAGGTCCACGCCCGCTTGATGTTGTACAGGTAGAGCGAGAGGTCGTTCCTGTGGCGCCGGGCGACCCAGGTTGGGAGGAGGAGCAAACAGATCCCCGAGATCCGGTGGCCCCAGTGCAGGGCGGCGGGCAGGAGGGCATGAGGGTGGAGGTGGTTGAAGAACAGCTTCAGCACGATGCCGGTCGCCAGGCACACCATGAAAGGGATGGCGATCGACCAGTGGAGCGACCTCTCCGATCTCCTGAAACGCGGGATCTCCCGTGAGAAGAGGGCCGCCGCTGCCTCGCGTGGGACCGGGCCCCGCGTGCTCGTGGCCGGCGTGGGCGCGGCCGGCAGGCTCGTCCTGCGGCCGCGGGGGCCATCGGGTCCCGGCTTCCGAGCAGGAGGGGCATCATCACCGTCCCCGCTGGCGACGCGCCGCTGGCCGGCTCTGACGTACGGGAGGACGCGGCCCTCCCCCGCGCGGCGTTCCGTCAACTCGCGCACGTCCGATTTGCGTACACTGGTGCCGACATCCTTGTTCAGCGTTTCCCCCCAAACCCGAGCGCCGTTCGTCGGCGTCTCGGGTTCCCACGGAGAGTCTAAGCCAAAACTTTGGCGGTTGCACCGTGATCCGGCGCACAACCCGACCCGATCTCACGCCGGAATCTTGACTTATGTCACGTTTTGGACACATGGATTCGACCGCCGCTTCCGCGCGTGCACGTCTCGTGTTTGTGTGGGGCGCGCACGCGCCGTGCGCGCATGCCGGCACGGCGTGCCGGACGTCGCTTTGATTTCCGCGACCGGGGCCGCCGAAGTCAGCACACACTCATCAGCGAGATGATGAGAAACTGATAGCGGGTGCCAGTCGTATCAACGCGGAGGGTTCATGGAGAGCGCACAGCCGGTAAGAGCGAACGGACCGCTGGCCTGTGTGCCGTTCCCGCACCGCATCGTCTCGGCGACGCACCGCGAGGACCTCAAGCGGGAGATCGAGGCGGCCCACGATGCGGGACTGCTCTCGGATCTCATCTTCCGCAGCTACACCCGTATCTTCGACTGTCCCCTCCCGGACGACTGTTCGGGCATGCGCTCGCTGATCGTCGGTGCCCTCCCCCACCCACAATCCCGCGTGGCCTTCACCTGGCGTGGCCTGCGCTTCACCGTCCTCGTCCCGCCCTCGTACATCCGCTACTGGGAGCTGACGAGGAACGCCGAGAACCTCCTGAACCAGCGCCTCGCGCCCCAGGGGCACTGGGCCCGCTTCGCGCGTGTGCCCCAGAAGGCGCTCGCCGTGCGCAGCGGCCTCGCCCGCTACGGCCGCAACAACATCACCTACGTGCCCGGCCTCGGCTCCTTTCATATGTTGGTGAGCTACTACTCGAGCCTGCCGTGCGAGCGGGAGGACTGGGTGGAGCCGCAGCTTCTCGAGCGCTGCGAGAGCTGCACCGCGTGCCGCCGCGCCTGTCCCACCGAGGCCATCGCCGAGGACCGCTTCGTCGTGCGTCAGGATCGCTGCATCACGTTTTACAGCGGCTACAGCGGTCCGCAGGAGCACCCGGAGTGGCTCGACCCGAGCTGGATCGAGTGTCTGATCGGTTGCCGGCGCTGCCAGATTGTCTGCCCGGAAAACCGCCCGTTCCGGCGGCGGGTGGAGGATGGCTGGGAGTTCTCCGAGGAGGAGACGGCGATGCTCCTGGAGGGCCTGACCGGCGCGACGGTCCCGGCCGCCACCCGGGGGAAGCTCGAAGCGATGGGGCTCATCGAGTTCTTCGGCCTCGAAGAGTGCCTGCAGATGCTCTCCCGCAAGCTCGCTATCCTGACCTCGCGCCTCTGAGCGTTGAGGCGGGGGCTGGAGCCTGCGCCGCCAGTGGTGCCGCGAGGAGAAGCACAGGCAGGCGATCCGGGCGGTGCAACCACGCACACCGATCCGTCGTAGAGGCACTCAGGGCTTTCACCCACGGGCTTGTCTTCGCCCGCAAGGCTCCGGAGAGGAGTGGACGATGGCGCGCGTCGTCAACATCGAACGGTATTTCGCGAAGTTCACCGACACCTTCTCGCCCAAGATCGTCGGCGAGCTGAACGGGCAGCACGTCAAGCTCGTGCATGCCGAGGGGGACAAGGTCCCGTGGCACACCCACGACCACGAGGACGAGCTGTTCTGGGTCGTCGAAGGCGCGCTCGAGGTCCTCGAAAGGGACGGGAGCGTAACCCTCCATCCCGGGGAGTTCTGCATCGTGCCCCGCGGCCGCGAGCATCGTGTCGTGCCCTTGGGGCGTGTCAAGCTGATCCTCTTCGAGCCCGACGGCATCGCCCACACCGGCAGCGTGCGGGCCGAGATCACGAAGGACCGGTGCGACCGGCTCACCTGAAGCGCTCACGCCTGCACGGTTGCTTGCACCGCCCGCTCCCTGGGGAGGGCCCTCCTGCACGGCTCAGGAGGTCGCACCCGAGGGATCACATCCGACGCGCGACATGGTGAGGGGAGCTTGCTACGCAACTGATGGAATGGGATACCTGGTACCCATCCTGGTACCCATCTGCGCCGCCAGCGGTGCCGCGAGGAGAAGCACTGGCAGGAAACCGCACCCTCTTTTCATGTACACCTCCTGTGGGCAGACACCTTGTCAACGTGGCCGGCCGCCCCAAGGTTCGGATCTCAGTCGGCCTGCGGTTGGACGGGGCAGATGGTGAGATCGTGTTGCCAGGTATCCATGGGTCTTGACACCCCCAAAGGAACCGCGGTCCACCAGCGAGATACCGACACGGTGGGTCAGGTCCTGACGGGGAGCAGGTAGGAAGACCTTTGAACAACGTCTTCCCCGGGGCTACACTTGGGAACACGACAGCCCTTGCATCGAAGAATGGAGGGATGAGATGGTGGGCAAGAAGCAAAGGAAACCACGGCTCTTTGTCGGCTCTTCCACGGAAAGCCTCGGGATTGCCTATGCCATCCAGGACAATCTCGAGGACGACGCTGAGGTGACCGTGTGGCAACAGAACGTTTTCGACCTCACGGCTTCCGCGCTTGAGAGCCTTGTTCGCGTTCTTTCGAAAGCTGACTTTGGTGTGTTCGTGTTCAAACCTAGCGACGTTTTGCGCCTTAGGCGGAAGAAGTACACGGCAGTCCGCGACAACGTGGTGTTCGAAATGGGCCTCTTTATTGGAAAACTGGGCAGGAGAAGAACCTTTTATGTGGTCCCGAAGGACAGTGATGGTTTAAGGATTCCGACGGATCTTCTTGGTATTAGACCTGGTCATTACGATGCAAAGCGTCAGGACAAGAACTTTCAGGCAGCTCTTGGTCCATTCTGCAACAAGCTCCGCACCGCTATGCGCAAGGTGCGACCGATTACGCGACCAGGCCGGGCAAGGCGCTCGACCTCCTGAGCTGGCCATGGTAGTGGCCTTAACATTCCCATATCAGTGCGCACGCTTGTGAACCAGGCAGCAGCTGTCCTACCTAGCCGCCAAGGGCAGCGGTTTATTACTAAATGGAGTGCATTGCCCGCGCTCGGACGGTCTCGCCTGATTTCAATCTTGTCAGAGGATGCGCCGGCACCTCTATAGGGCTGGGCTTGTGTTGCTATTGACAACTATTATGGTCCGCCCTATATTGCGAGTTAGAGAATGAATACGAGGACCTACAGCGCTCGTTCGATAGCCTTGACCCAAAGCGCCTCGCTGGACCTGGGTCGAAGTGGAAGGCCATGCGGCGTTTCCCCGAGCACTGTGAATAGGACTTGCAGGGGCCTATCATGACGCCCGAAGTGACGGCTATCGACATGACCTTAGGGCCGAAGGGGCGGCGGCCAGGAGGGCAACCCAGAACACCGGAACCTGAAGTGTCGGCGACGACGCATGTCCTAAACCTTGGGGATGCTCGAAACCTTGACTGGGTGAGTGACAACTCAGTCCACCTCGTTGTGACCTCGCCACCCTACTGGACGCTCAAGCGTTACCCCGACCATCCGGACCAAATGGGTCATATCCACGAGTACGAGGATTTCCACGATCAGCTGGAAAAAGTGTGGCGCCACTCCTTCCGAGCACTTGTGCCGGGAGGCCGGCTCGTGTGCGTCGTGGGCGACGTATGCCTCGCGCGGAGAAAGAACAAGGGCCGGCACATGGTCATGCCGTTGCACGCCGATATTGCCATCCGCTGCAGGCGTATTGGCTTTGACTACCTCACGCCGATTATCTGGCACAAGATTGCGAACGCGACCTACGAGGTCGAGAATGGGTCGTCGTTCTTGGGCAAGCCGTATGAGCCGAATGCCATCGTCAAGAACGACGCCGAGTACATCCTGATGCTGCGCAAGCCCGGCGGCTATCGCAAGCCGACACAACGCCAGCGGGATCTTTCGCGTATCGACAAGAAGGAACACACGCGATGGTTTCGCACCTTTTGGGCCGACGTGCCTGGCGCTTCGACGCGGGAACACCCTGCGCCCTTCCCGGTGGAGCTTGCGTATCGTCTGATACGAATGTTTTCCTTCGTGGACGATACAGTGCTCGATCCATTCGTTGGCATCGGCACAACCTCGGTCGCCGCGGTTCGCGCTTCCAGGTCCTCGATTGGGAATGAAATCGATTCTGCCTACCTGGAAATCGCGGAGAAACGTATCACTGCCGAGCTTGCGCAGATTGAGCTCTTCCCGACACGCGGCCCGGCGTCGGTGCTGCTACAAAAATCCGCGGCTTGATCTGCTTGTTCCTCTCGACTTGACATCGGCTCGACGTGGAGCCTACTTTGGATAAGCGGCGAGGGAAGAAACCGTGGAGTTCCAGCTCCTGCAGGCATTCCGAAGCTTGTTTGAGGGAAAACGATACCTGCATCGGCGCAGCACCCAAGGTGACTGGGTTGCTCAGTTCCTCTTCGAGGACCTCAGGGCCTTAGGCAAGGCCAGCGACTTCGTCGCGCGCGTAGACAGCCATGAGATTGTCGTGAACACCGGGAACAGGGTACGAGGGATAGCGGCACGTCGTGGAGACGGGACGCTGGGGGAGCTGGTGCCAGGGGCTTTGGCCCGCGTGGTAGCCGATTTCCGAGTTGCCCGCGGTCCGATTGCCAACGTCCAAATCGGTGTCGAGGCCAAGGTCCTGGCGAAGGCAATGATCAAGCAGATCGATCGCGTCATCAACGATCTTGCCTCGCAGGTCGAGCACTTCAAGAAGCAAGGGCCGAGAGCGGTCACGGTAGCGATGGTTGGAGTCAATCACGCGGATAGATGCGTCGGATACGAGGGCCGTCGCACTTTCCCATCTGAAATCCCTCCTTTGCGGGAGGCCCCTGAGGCCATCCAAAGGATCCAAACTCGCGTCGGGCGTGCTTTTGACGAGATTGTTTTTCTAAGGTTCAAGGCAACAAACGAGGCTCCCTTCCCGTTCAGCTGGGTTAGTCAGGAATCGACCAACCTCGACTACGCAAGTGCGCTAACCCGTATTAGCCGCCTGTATGAAGAGCGGTTCTAGCTGCCCTTAGGTACCGATGGGTACCAGATATCCCATTCCATCAATTGCGTACCCGGCTCCACTCGCGAGCTTCCAATAGGAACCACACCGGCACCTCATTGCACGACTAGGTCGGCCTCCCGGTTTGCGGCGTGGCTTAGAGCTCGCCAAGAAAACGCACGGCCTCGAGGCTCCGTGAACCCCGCAGGCAGGCTCGCAGAGAAGCTCAGAATTCTATCAGTGAGGGCGAGTGGAGATTCGCCGGTGTTGACGGGCTTTGTGCATACCGCGTTTGTTCGACCGCTAGTCGTTTGCTCGTCGCGGCGGCACCTACGACGATGTCGGCATGGTTTCCACCAGCCTCTCCACAGTCTCTGCTTTGACCCTCCCCATCCTATCGTCAGCTCTTCCACAGGCAGCCCCACGCACGCAGATGACATCCACTCCAGTCGCCCAAAAGGACGGTAACTCTTCCTTCCGGATGGACCCAGCAATCCACGCTTCGATATGCCTTTTGTGACAGGCCCGGACGAAGACCTTGAGATCCTCGAAGTCATAGTAGTCAACCAGTCGTTTCCCCTTGGTCTTGTCGAAGGTGTCGATCAGCACACCATCCGCCTTTACCCTTGCGGCGAGAGCGGGCGCTTCTTCAATTGGGTCAAGAATCTTTGCGAGCTTGGTATCTGCAAAGAAGGTGGGAATCACCTTCTTGCGTGGGTACCAATGTTTCACGGTCCTCACGATGCTTCTCGCAAGGTATGAACCTTCCTTGTTGTCCATCCCGGCGAGCCCTGCTTTGATCATGTCGGCCCCTGCGGTGGCGACTCCCAAAACGGCCTGCGCCGCAGTGCTTCGTCGTGCCTGTTCCTCACCGATATTCGTGGAAACGAAAACACGTTTCGGTACCCTCTTCCGGATTGTCCAGATGTTGAGCGGGTAAGGTGTTCCAAGTGCCGAGGCCGGATATTCAACGTCGACAATGTGAGCGCCCCCTTCGACGGCCTCAAGGGCTTCGGTCGGTCCGCGCACGCTAACAAGAAGTCTCTGCATGTTCCCAAATCTCCTTTTGGTGACGGACAATTCTAAGTTTAGCGCCCGGTTCCGTGCAAGAAGCAACGAAGATCGAGAGCAAATGGGCTAGGTATCTAATTGCATGAGTGGGTCGGCCACCCGGTTTGCGGCGCAGCGTAGAGCTCGCCAAAAGAGCCGCATGGGCTCGAGGTTCCGCGGACCTCACACACAGGCCCGAACAGAGGCTGAGGCCTCGACGAAATTGGGTGAGTGGAGACCCGGCCACTCGGCCAGGCCTGGTGTCTGTCTGGCCCCTATCCCCTGGACTCCTCTCGAGGGTATCTTGCGCCAGTCAGGTGTCGAAGAAAACGGAGGGTTGGGGGGATATTGCCCAAGCAGATTTGTGCGCGCTTCCTCAGGCTGGTGGGCGAATGCTCTTCACGGCGGCGAGGATCCAATCGAGTGACCTACGGGCGGCCCACGCTGGCATCTTCCGCGCTACGGCAATTGCCCCCGGATGGCAGTTGCGTATTTTGTTGCCTGATCCGCAGGGACACGACCAGTGCCCTTTGAGTCGGCCCTCCGCGACCAGCTCCAACAGCCGCACAATAACCTGCAGTTCCTTGGCGCCGAACTGCTCGGCATAGAAGTCGATGACGCCATTGGGCCCATGGCGATGCTCGCCGAATGGCCACGTGCCCCCGGCCGCCACGGCACTCTGCCCGAGAAAGTAATTGTGCAGCGGACCTTTCAGGTACTCCAAAAACCGTGTGCCCGGCGGGAACGACCACCACAGCTGTTCCGGAAGCAGCACACAGGCAACACCGTTGGTGTAGACGTGATGGTCAGCGGTCCAGGGGATCCGGCCGCCAACCTCCCGAACAATCGGAAGACCATCAGGATAGTCGCCCGGAAACTCCAGCACGATCGCGTAACGATCGAGTTCCTCGCCAACGTGCCGGACAGGAAAAGTCCCCCGTATTCTTACGACTTCACGCTCCAGGGATACGTGGAGGGTTGAACAGAATGTCTCGACGTCCTCCTGGACTTGCTGTAGGAGTGCAGGCCGTTGCCGATACCAGGGCCCCTTCATCCAGCCCAAGGCTTCGTCGGCCTACTGACCGCCGCCACAGCCGCCCGCAGCTTCTCCTTCTTCTCGTCGCCAGTTCCTGAATCCTCAAGCTTCCCGAACACTGCCTCCCAACCGGATGTCTCGATGAGATTCAGAGTCGACCCAGCAACCGATGAGAGCTGTGATCGCACACCTGATTTCAGGAGCTCGGAGAGATCGTTGTTCTCATTGGCCGGGTCCGTGACCGAGAGATTCTCTGAGTCGTCGCGAAACTTCTTCCAGACGTGGGACAACTGGCTCGTGAGCGTGTTCGCCTTCTTGCCCGAGAGTAGGTCGATGATGAGCAGTTCAAGCACAAAGTTCTTGATGGTGAGGCCATTCCTGCAACGCCAGAGCTTCATAAGCCTGATTGGATCGGCGACGCCGCTATCTCTAACATGGCTGATGTGCTTCTCGAGATTCGTCTTGAGCCGTTCCTTCTCGGCCGCATGCTGGTAGATGAAGACGTCGCCGGTCTTGCCGTCGATGTAGCGCCCAGGAACGACGTCGATTTGGAAGTCCTGCCCGGGTTCGTCGCCGGCCTTGTCCCTCAGGCGGAGCGCGGATGCCTTTCGCTCAACGCGATAAGAACCCTGGAGCGCTGCCTCGGTGTTCTCGTAGATCTCCTTCAGCGTGCCGCCGGCATCCTCGTCGTCGCGAGGAAAGTAGCAGATGATGTCGAGGTCGTAAGCCTCCTTGATCATCGTCCCCTTGGCCTTGGAGCCCCCGTACTTGATCTTCGGGCTGCTGTCGGAGAAGTGGTTCTCCAAGAGCGTCTTGACCTCGTCACCTCGCTTTTCGAGGTCGGTGAGTTCGACGCCGCCCTTTTGGAGGGTTTGTTCTTCGAGTTTCTTGGCTAGGTATTCGTTGTCGGTCATGTTTCGTTTATCCTTAGAATGTACGTGAAGCCGCCCTTTGTCTTGTCGTTGTCGTAGACGATGATTGCCGGATCGACACCAGGTAAGAGTTCCCGCCCACACGTGACCGCAATCGGTGCGGGCACGGCTGGGAACAGGTGGAGCTCAGGAACGGCCCTGTGATCCCGCAGGATGGTTCGCCTGCTGGTCTCGTAAACGTCCTTGAAGTTCAAGAGATCCTGGTAGAGTCGCAAGAACTGGGGCCGCGGCACGCCCCCTGCGAGCGTGATCTCGTAAAGGTAGGCGCCCGAGCGAATCTCCTCTGGAATGGTGGCGAGGTCGATTGCGCCACTCAGCGCGAGGAGCAGTCCCACCCTGCTCCGGTCGCTGCCGTCCTGCCGGAGATGAAAGCGGTACTGAACGGGTTCGCCGTCAGACTCCCATGCCCAGGTCTCCGTGTCTCGGTGCCGCTGATAGAGTTTCACCGGGATCTTATTGCTCAGGCGGCTCCCGAGATAGACAAGAAGCGGAATTGGGGCCAAGGCAAAGAGCGAGATGTGCTGGGTCCTGTGGCCGTCCATGCCCGGTTCGTAGAGCTCCTGCACCCTTTGGCGGATGCACTGCATGGCCGTGTCCCAGTACGAGGGCCCCTCACCGGTGATGCCGGTCAGGTCGATCACCGTGCCGCGCCGGTCGGTGGGGTACCGCGGAGCAACCGCCTCTGTCACTTGGGTGAAGGTAATGTCCACAGCCTGCCCGCGAACGAGCGTCTTGAGCTGCACAACGCTGGTCTTCATGTCCGGCGCCAGGTTGGTGAGCTGGCGGATCCGCGCCTCGTGCACTTCCTTGTATCCTTTGAGCGTCTCAACGGTGAACCGCTCTGGCTTATCGTCGACCAGCTTGTGGCACTTGGGGCACAGCAGCATCAAGTTGTCGACGTCGTTAATGTCGACGGGCCGCGGCGCCTCACCTCTTGGGCCGGCCTGACTGAAGGCCACGATGTGGGCCACCTCGGCGAAACTCTTCGTGTCGAGCGTGACGTGGTGCTCGAAGAGATAGTCCCGGCAGCTATCGAACTCGCAGATGCCACCGGCCCGCACAGCCAGGAGAAGTCGATTGAACGGCTTAACAGTGCGAGTCACTTCCACGATCGGGGAATCCGGTGAGACCGGCCGTCGCGGGAACCTTTTGGGGCTCACGGGACCGTCTCCGATCTCGGGATCGTGGTCAGCACCACGCCCTGAATCTGGAACTCGGAATCGAGGATGAACGGCTGGTGCGTTGGGTCACTCGATCGTGGCTCAAGCACAATCGCTCCAGCAGTTCGATGGAACCGCTTGACGGTTGCTTCGTCATCGATGAGCGCTACGACGCTATCACCGGGCTCCGCAGTCGGCTGCTGCCGGACCAGGAGCAGGTCACCGTCATGGATGCCAGCCCGATCCATGGAATTGCCCTGGGCGCGGAGAAGGAAGTAGCGGTGCGGCGGACGCGCCAGACGCGTGGAAACCGGGATCAGCGCCTCGACGTTCTGTTCAGCCAGGAGCGGAGCCCCGCACGGCACATTGCCAACCAGCGGCACTTCAACTGTGCGGGCATGCCCGGGTGCCCCAGGCAGGTCCCGGAGGAGCTGAAGTCTCCCGTCAGGGCGACGCCGGATAAAGCCGTGCTCCGCCAGCCGCAGGAGGATTTGGGCGGCGGAGCGGGGAGACTGGTACCCGAGGAGAACCTGGAGTCCGCGAACTGAGGGAGGCTCCCCGCCGTGAACGACACGATTCCGGATGTGGCGGAGCGCTTCGAGATCTTTCGCAGTAAGGGGCCTAGGGTTCATTCCATACATTAGTATACACCCTGTTTACCAGTTTGGCAAATCGCTTGTCTTGCAAGTAATTACAGGGCCACGCGGTTGAACGGGACACCGTCTACCAAATCCCGTCCCTCCCCGTCGCTGCGGCTAGGGCAGCGCCTGCGGCACGCACAAGGCCGGCTCGCTCAGCGGGGCGCGTCGGAGGACGGTTTCGCGGACCTCGCAGACTGACTCGAAGAAAAGCTGAGGACTCGACCAATCAGGGCGAGTGGCGATTCGGCCATTTCGCCGGCTCTGGTGCCTATCGCGTAGAGCGCCATAGGTGCCGCTACCACTATGCCCGTCGCGACCCGGGGCGACGTCCGCGCCATGGAGCGACTTTTCGAGCCCGAGGCGCCCCGCTGACTTCCCGGCGCTATGCTGTCGGCATGCTGATCTCGAAACCCGTCCGCATAGGTACCAGGTATCGCCATCTCACCATTCCGGAGGTCAGATGGGTACCAGATGGGTACCAGGTATCCCATTCCATCAATTGCGTACCCGAATCCCTTCGTATTTAGGTACCGCGTATCGCCATCTCACCTTGCTCCCCCGCTCCCCGAGCTGGCGACGGGCGGTGCTCTGACCCACGTACGTGTCGCGACCCGGGGCGACCTCAGCGCCATGCAGCGACTAGTCGAGCTCAAGATGCCCCGGTGACTTCCCGGGGCTATGCTGTCGGCATGCTGATCTCGAAACCCGTCCGGGCGGTCCGCAGCTACACCCAGCAGCTCGTCGCTCCTCCTCACATCGCATTCCCGCCCCTGTGTCCGGTCCGCGAGGCCGAGTGGGCCAACGACTGGGATCCGATCCGAGTGTGGTCCGCCAGCGGTTTCGTGGAGAAGGACTGCGTCTTTACGACGCCCGGCGAGCCGGCGGCGATCTGGGTCGTCACCCGGCTCGATCCCGACCGCTTCTCCGTCGAGATGGTGAAAGTCACCCCGGGCGTGACCGTCTGCCGCCTCACCATTCAGCTCGAGGCCACCGAGAACGGCTCCGCGGCCCATGTCTGCTACCGCCACACCAGTCTTGGTCCTTCGGGTGACGAGTTCGTGGCGCGGTTCACGGATTCCTACTATGCGTCGTTCATGAGGGAGTGGGAGCACGAGCTCAACCACTTCCTCAGCACCGGTCAGAAGCTGCCCCTCGGCCGAGCGTAGGCCTGACATCGGACTGGAAGGGAGATCTCTCATGAGCACCACTGTGGATGCACACGGGTCCAGCGATTCCTGGAGGACACCCATCATGAACCGGTTCGCGGACGTAACACATTCGCTGCTGAGGATCGTCGCGGGCGTGCTGTTCATCTGCCCCGGCGCCATGAAGCTGCTAGGCTGGTTCGGCGGGATGCCGGGCAATCCGGGCGGAGGCGGGCTGCCGCCGCTGTTACTGGTCGCCGGCGTGATCGAGCTCGTGGGCGGTGCCGCGATCCTGCTCGGGCTCTTCACGCGGCCGGTGGCGTTCATCGCGTCCGGCCAGATGGCGTTCGCCTACTTCATCGGACACTTCCCGCGCGGGTTCTGGCCGATCCAGAACCAGGGCGAGCCCGCGGTGCTCCTCTGCTTCATCTTCCTGTTTCTCTCGGCCAGCGGCCCGGGATCCTTCAGCCTGGATCACCTGCTCCGGCGACGCCGCGCGGTGCATTAGGTACCAGTTATTACCATCTCACCCTGCTGCCCGCGAGTCCGGGCGGTTCTTCGGGTTGACTATTCGGCGCGAGCCGGTACTGCCAGGCGATTCTTCCCACAGGGAGAGGGAGCAAAAGGGGCGGCCGCAAGGGCCGCCCTCGGCCAGATCCCACGAGATCGCGTCGTCCCCCTCGCTTCGCTCGGGGTCCTCGCGACAGCACGCGCGGAGGGCGTGCCCCACAATTCGGTGACAGCGCCTATGCCAGGCGCCACGGGATTCTTCGGCCCCGCTGCCGCGGGTCCTCAGATTGACAACCCAATGGGCGGCCGCAGGGGCTGCCCCTACGAGAACACGCAGGAAAACGTGGGGCCGGCGCTCCGCGCCGGCAGGCACGCCCGGAGGGCGTGCCCCACACAAGACAGGGCCGGCCGCAAACGGGCATGGATGGCTGCAGGTTCCTGGCACCACGTGCGGGTCCGGTTGCGGCGGCGGTCGCGCGGGGCGTAGACTTCCACGTAACGTGAATCCTGAGACTTCAGCGGCTTCCAGCGCATTGGTCGGGCGAACGCTGGGCCACCACCTCGTTCTCGAGCTTCTCGGCGAGGGGGGGATGGGGGTTGTCTACAAGGCCAGGGACACGCGGCTGGGGCGCGCGGTCGCCCTCAAGGTGATGCGGGCCGAGTGGATGGACGACGCCGAGCGCCAGCGACGCCTGGTGCGCGAGGCGCAGGCCGCCTCGGCGCTCAACCATCCAAACATCCTCACGATCTACGAGATCGATACCGAAGGAGCCGTCACCTACATCGCCATGGAGTACATCGCGGGTGGGACGTTGGCCGATCTCCTCGCCGCCGGGCCTTTACCCGCCGACCGTGCGTTGCGCCTGACGGCGCAGGTGGCCGACGCCCTTGCGGCGGCGCACGCCGCCGGCATCGTGCACCGCGACCTGAAGCCGTCGAACATCATGCTGGCCGCCAAGGACCGCGTGAAGGTCGTGGACTTCGGGATCGCCAAGGTCGCGGGGGCGGCCGTGCCCACGGGTGAGATGGGGACTGCGCTCACCGCGAGTGGCGCGATCATGGGCAGTGCGCCCTACATGTCGCCCGAGCAGGCGGCGGGCCGCGCGGTAGACGACCGCAGCGACCTTTTCAGCCTCGGCGCGGTCCTCTACGAGATGCTCGCCGGGCATCGGCCCTTCGGCGGCACGGACGGAGCCGACACGCTCGCCGCAATCCTGCGCGACACGCCTCCTCCGATCCCGGGCGCCGCCCACGATGTCGCGCGGCTCGTCGAGCGGTGCCTCGCCAAGGATGTCGCGGATCGCTTCCAGTCCGCGACCGAGCTGAAGGCCGCCATCGAGGCGTGCCTCGCCCCCGGCGCCCGCCACGAGGGAGCTTCGGTCGCGGTGCTGCCCTTCACGAACATGAGCGGCGTCCGGGAGGATGACTACCTCTGCGAGGGTCTGGCCGAGGAGATCATCAACGCGCTCACGCGGATTCCCGGGCTCCGCGTGATCGCCCGGACGTCCTCGTTCGTGGTGGGACGCC
>Ga0315281_10006556_pt1 | contig 16536 bp, 13 predicted proteins | sample YL17G07_0_MG_FD_204540 | JGI IMG/M metagenome (GOLD analysis project Ga0315281, IMG submission 204540) | Sediment microbial communities from Yellowstone Lake, YNP, Wyoming, USA - YL17G07_0 | ecosystem: Environmental > Aquatic > Freshwater > Lake > Sediment | place: USA: Wyoming | collected... | reverse complement strand
CCCGATGGCCGCAGCGTGGTGTTCGTGCGCTACGACGGCCGCTCGATGGAGCTGATGCTGCTCGACCTGGCGTCGCGTGCCGTGCGGCCGCTCACGACGGGCGGTGCGGTCAACGTGGAGCCCCGATGGTCGCCCAATGGCGAGCGGCTTGCCTACGTGTCCACCACGGGAACTGGACACTTTCTGCTCCACGTCGCCGAGATCCGGGATGGTCGGATCGCCTCATCCCGTCCGCTCATCGCGGATCGGCGCAGCACCGTGACGCGGTACTACTACAGTCCATTCGATCACGCGATCAATCCGACGTGGACCCGAGATGGACAGGAACTGGTGTTCGTTTCCAATCGGGAGATCGCGCACGGCACGGGCGACATCGTGCGGATGAACGTCGATGGCGTGGACACGCCTCGCCTCGTGCAGCACGAAGAGACATCCTGGCACGCGCGGCCCGACGCCTCACCCGACGGCGCCCGCTTCGTCTACAGCAGTTACCTCGGCCGTCAGTGGCAGCAGTTGTGGCTCCTGCCGGTCGCCGGGGGCTACCCCTTTCCGCTCACCTACGGCGACTGGGACAATACCAACCCGCGCTGGTCTCCGGATAGCCGCACCGTCGCCTTCATCTCCAATCGCGACGGGAACACCGCGCTCTGGCTCGTCGACGCGATCTCCGGGGAAGAACGTCCGCTTCGAATCGCCGAGCGCCGCTATCTCCAGCCGCACAGGGAGCTGGATCTGCAGGTGCTGGACGAAGCCGGTCGCAGCATCCCGGCGCGCATCAGCGTCACCGACAGCCGGATGCGTTCGCACGCGCCGGACGAAGCCTGGATTCACGCGGACGACATGATCGTGCCCGAACGGCAGACGGTCGAGACGCGGTACTTCCACAGCACGGGTCGCGCCCGGATCGCCGTGCCGCTCGATCGCCTGGCGATCACCGTGAGTCACGGTCCAGGTTACGAGGTGGCGCACGTCGAGGAGGACCCGCGGGTCGCCGGCTGGTCGGGCACGCGAACGGTGACGCTCGCCCGTCTCACGACACCCGCTGATTCAGGCGAGTGGTGGAGCGGCGACCTGCACGTGCACATGAATTACGGCGGCCTGTACCGCAACACGCCGGCGCATCTGGCTGAGCAGGGTGAGGCCGAAGATCTCAATCTGATCTACAACCTCGTCGTCAACAAGGAGCAGCGGTTTCCGGACATCGCGAGCTTTCGTCCAGACATCGATCCCGCCTCGACGGAGCGCGTGGTGATCGCGCACGGACAGGAATTCCACAGCAGCTACTGGGGACACCTGAGCATCCTGAATCTCGCGCAGCATCTGTTGCTGCCCGGCTACACCGCGTACCCGTTCACCGCGGCGGCCAGCCCATACCCGCACAACGCCGTCGTCGCCGACATGGCCCACCTCCAACACGGGCTGGTGGGCTACGCGCATCCGTTCGACGAAGACGTCGACCCGGGTCAGGGCGCCCCGCTCACCAACGCGCTGCCCGTGGATGCGGCGCTCGGCAAGATGGACTACTACGAGGCCGTCGGCTTCTCGGATCACAAGGCGACCAACGCGATCTGGTATCGCCTGCTGGAATGCGGTCTGCAGATCCCGGCCGGCGCGGGCACGGACGCGATGGCCAACTATGCCAGCCTGCGCGGTCCGGTGGGCTTGAATCGCGTCTACGTCCCGGCTACCGGTCCGTTCACGCGCGAGGCGTTCCTCGCGGGGGTCACGCAGGGACGCGGCACGGCGACCAACGGAGCGTTGGTGCACCTGACGGTCGGCGATGCGGGTCCCGGGGACATCGTGCGCGTGCCGCCCACAACCGAGGCGCACACGCTGGCGTATCGGGCGACGCTGCGGGCGAACGTCCCCGTCGATCACCTCGAGCTGATTTGGAACGGTGCGGTTGTCGCCACGCTGACCACGGGACCAGATCGACGCGCCGCGGACGTGCGTGGATCAATTGCCGTCGCCGGCAGCGGGTGGCTGCTCCTGCGCGCCTGGAATGACGGGCCGCAGGAAGACGTCCTGGATATCTATCCCTACGCCACGACGAGCCCTGTCTACGTGCGCGTCGGGGATCAGATCCGGCGCTCCCGCGAGGCCGCCATATACTTTCTGCGGTGGCTCGACCGGATTCAGGCCGCCACGGAACGCAATCCCGACTATCGGACCGCTGCGGAACGCGCGGCCGTCTTGCAGGATGTCGGCCGGGCCCGGACATTCTACGAACAGGGCCTCGGGGAACGGTGAATCTGGTCATTGGGTCATCTGGCTATTGGGTCATCTTGTAATCGGGTCATTGATTGGAGGAGATTGTGAAAACAGCGATTGCACTCGCGACGACGCTCGTTCTTGCCGGCGTGGTGGCCGGTCTCGGCGCGCAGCAGCCTGCCTTCAAGCGCACCGTCCTCCAGCAAGTCGACATTTCCGTTCCAGGCCGCGAGGCGGTCACAGTGATCGGCGATTTTCAGCCCGGCGCAACACCGGGCCGGCACACGCACGCGGGGGAAGAGATTGGGTACGTGCTGGAAGGCACGCTGCTGCTCGAGCAGGATGGCAAGCCGGCGGTGACGCTCACAGCCGGGCAGGCGTTCCTGATACCGGTCGGCACGATTCACAACGCGACCAATACGGGGTCGACGCCCGCCCGCATTCTCGCGACCTACATCGTCGAGAAGGGCAAGCCGCTGGCGACTCCGGCGCCGGCGAAGTAGAAGACGGTCGCGATCCGCGATCAGCGCGTCGGCGAACGCCATCGCCTCGTCTCGCGGCGAACCCGCACGCGGGCCGGGTCATCCGCGGGAGCGCTCGTCGGGCCGCCGCGGCCACGGCCGATGGTTTCGCCAGCGTTCGGGATGGGGCCGTGCGCCGGCGGGTCACGGCGCGCTGATCGGTCCGACGCGCCGGGCGCGTAGCGGTGAGTCGTACGGCCTGGCGGCAAAACACAAGACCAGGTTGACTGAGGGTCTCGCACCCGTCAACGGCGACCTCCGATGTTCGAGCCGTCCCCCCTTGAACAGCACGGCGTCCCCGTCTGCGGTGCGATACGGGAGGAAGGCTCCGGTCTTGTCGATGCGTTCAACCTGGAGCGGCCAATTCGTGCGTGTGGCGCCCAAATGGTCCATCTGAATCGACAGCACCACCTCGCACGGTGGAACATCCCGATGGCGAGGCAGCGAATCGCCGGGTCGATAGATGACGGGGTACGTCAGCGCGGGATGGTAACGGCGTCCCCCAACCTGGCTCACCAACGTCGCGAGTTGTCCGTTCAGGAACGCGCACAACGGCTCGTGGTGAGTGAACCAGCGGCCGCTCTGGTTGTCCTTCAACCCGAAGAAGCCCTCGCGCTTCAGTCCCTGCAGGTACCGGGACAGGCGGCTCGCTTGAAACGGATCGAAGACCCGGTCGAGTAGCGCAACGCCCTGCGACGCGAAACAGCCTCGCGCGGAACGGAGCGCGGCGGCGCCAGCGGGGTCGGCGTTCCGGTGCCCGCGGCGTGAAGGGACGAGGACGCCCGCTGCTTGAAGAACCGATCGTGTCGTCGGATCGAGCGCGGCGGGCGTCGCCGTGAGCCGGAGAAGCGGACCGACCCTGGCCAGAAACCGCTCGCCAAGGTGATACGGAAACAGACTGTGGGTCGTCGGATTCCTGACCCAGAGGGTCGGGACCCCGGCCGGCAACGTCTGCGCCGAGATCCCCGATGTTCGCACTTCGCGCGGGAGGCGCCCGCGGGGCTCGAACATCATGCGTGCGTTCAGGGTCAGTCCCCGGGAGGGCGCGTCAGGCCACCAGGGAGTCCCCGGGCGCGGCCGCGCGAGGAACCGCTCGAGGTCTTCCAGGTACGCGCTGAACGGCGTCGGTTTCGGCACATCGGCAGAGCGGAGCAGGACGCCAAGGGCACTCAGACGCCGCCGATCTCGGCGGTCCAGCCGGGGTCCTCGTTCGGCTGGGGCTCCGGTCAGCACACCGTACAGGTGTGGGTCTTTCCCGTAGGCGATTTGGTGGATGGCCATGGGCCGGTGCCGGACTGGCACCATCAGAAAAAGCACGCGCTGGCCTCTCAGGTGCTCGATGCGCGCGAAGGGGTTCAGAATCAATACCATCGTGATGGCCGAGTCTAAACTATAATCGCCGGCAGATTATTTCTGGAGGACACCTCGATGGCCAAGAAGAAGTCCGGCAACGCCGCAAAAAAGAAGGGGACCATGGCGACCAAGAAATCTGGCAAGGCGGCGGGCAAGAAGAAGGTGATGATGAAGAAGGCGATGAAAAAGACGAAGGGGGGAACGACGCCAATCGTTTCGCCGAACGTCAACGTCGCGCCGCCGATCGTCTCGCCTAACGTGAACGTGAGCGGCAAGTTCTAGTCGCCGACCCGGTCGTCGAGCAGGCCGTTTCTGTAGAGCAGTGAGAGCGTCTCGCGGCCGACGGGAGAGGTTCGCCGAATCTCTCCCGCGGTTCGCCGTGCGCCGCTGATCGTTTCACCCAGCCTGCGCACGTCCGCGCCACCGGTGAACGTGAACGTCGCGGCGGGAGTCTTGAGCGCCATGCCATCCCGCCGCATCGTGACCTTCAGGTCAGGACGGAATCGCACAACGTCCGCGGCCGGCAGCCGCGGCGGCATCGACCGCTCGATCATGTCGCCGACCGCTGACGCCAGCTCGCGGGGTGTCTGGAATCTGCGCTCGTCGAACACGCGATAGCCCAACGGCCATCGGGCATCGGCGGGCCACGGGCTGATGAGCCGCACGTCCCGCCGGACCATGTTGAGAAGAAATCCAGACACGCAGGCAATCGTGCGGGCGACTGGGTTGTCGGGAGCCTCCCCTTTCGCGCCCGTCGCGGCAGCCCGCGTCCCGAGCACGCGCCCCGCCTGCGCGAACGTCGGCGACGCCTCTTTGTTCTGATACACCATCTGCACGAAGAAAAGCTCCTCGGGAAGGAACTCCTCGTGCACGCGCTCCAGCGTCCTGAGCGCCAGGATGGAGAATCGGTTCACCGCGCATCCCTTCAACATCGACACGCGGAGGATGCGCCGCGTTCGCGCCGCATCCTTCAGCGGAATCGCCGTCGTCGTCTGCGGGAACGCGCCCGTGATCGCGTGGAAATCGGATACGAACCGGTCGTAATCCGGGTTGTCGATCGGGTCGGTCGCCCAATAGCAGAATCCTGCCGCGGCGGCTGGTCCGAGCCGGTCGACCATCACGTTGATGGTCTCGCGCCAGAAGCGGGCGTTGTCGTCGGTGTAGGGGAACAGATCCGACAGCCGCGGGGCCGACACGCCGCAGAAATGGCAGCCGACCGAGCACCCCTGGCTCAACTCGAAGGCGAGCGGGCTGTGGATGATCTCGTGGTTCATCACTTCGTACAGCTGTGAGTCTGCCCGCACGATCTGCCGCGCGCGCCATGCCGTGAACCGGCGGTCTGGGGCGGACGCCGGCAAGCGGCGCAGATCGTCGCGCCAGTGCAACAGACCCTGGAAGTATTGTCGGCAACGACGTACGGAGATTGGCACCTGTGAGCGGGGCGCCTCCGGATGGGCAATCGCGGCGGCCTCAGCCGCATCGAGGACGAGCCCCAGCCTTGCGACGGCCCCGCCGGGGTTCTCCCGCGCGATCGCGCGGAACACAGGGTCGGCGCCGCATCGCTCCCCCAGACGCTTCATGTGACTCATGCGGAGCACGGCGTCGGCAAGCTCGGCGTCCGAGGAATCGCGAACCCACGAGAGTCGGCTGCCGGTCGACTCGTACATCAGCGTCCGGAGCGATGCGAGGTCGGTGAGCGCGTGGGTCACACGTTCGATCGCGAACGCGCTGGGGCTGATGTGTTGGGCGGGTGCGGCCACGGGTGGAGAGAATACTCTACCCGCGCTTCCCCACCAACACGAGGGTCAGGGCCGCAGCCTGCAATTCGTTCAGATGCTCGAGCGTGTCCGATGGCCATCCGAGTTGTCTCGCCAGCGGTCGCCAGTGCGTGTCGCCGAGCAGGCGGCGCTGTTGACGGTTGATCCGGGCGCGAGGCACCTCGGCGCCGAGCGCAAACGGATTGTAGTCGCGTCGAATCCGTGGCCGGGCGAGCCGGTTGGAGAAGTCGAAGAACCCGCCGATGTACGAGCCCTGCGGCGCATCCGGACAGAGCGAGCCGTAGAGATCGTCGTACACGGCGAGCAGACGGCGGTATCGCGCGAAGGGTGTCGTCGCCGGCGAGAAGTAGCTGAGGAGAATGCGCTCGAAGGCCTCCGGATGCCTGAGCGTGGCGGCCCCGTCATCCACGATCGCGCCGCTGAGGTTCTGCAGGCAATGGTGAATCGGCAACGCGGCCAGGATCCGTCCGTGTGGTGTGCGCCCGAACCGCACGTTGAACCCCATGCCGAAGTCCAGATACTCGACGTAGTGCCACCAGAGCTTCGGAATGAACAGCGTGTCGCCGGGGTGGAGGACGGCGACCGAGGCGTGGTGATAGTCGAGGAACCGCTGGCGTTCGGTGCCGCGATACCCCTGCAGTGCCAGCGCGCTGAAATTCATGATCGGAAAGAGGTGCTTCGACTGCCGTGGTGGAATCAAGATCACCCGTTTCGTGCCGAAGACCTGCGTCAGCAGCACGTGGCGATGATCGCCGTCGAAGTGCAAGGGCGCGAACATGCCCGCGTTGGCGACGAAGAAGAAACTCGCGGGGGATTCGAACCGATTGACTGCCGTGTGGCGCGGCAGGGCGAAGCGTCTCGCGAGCGCCGCGGTCGTGGCTTGCTCGGTGCATTGCAACGGCGTGCGGGGCTCGCGCTCGACGAGGTCGCAGTATTGACTGAGCCGGCACTGAGAACGCCGGTACCGCCAACTCCGCGCGTAGTAGTAGTTCCGGTTCAGGGTGACGTGGAGCCCGCCGAGGCCTCGTTTCGCGGCGGCTGCGGTCGTGAGGCGCGCGATGGGTTGTCCGGCGTACAACCCCTCGATCACGACCGGGCGGGTCTGAAGGAGGTAATCGCGCCGAAACGCCTCGAGTGAGGGAACCACAATCCGACTCACCGCGTTCCGCGACATTGAGCCCCCGGCGGCGTTCCGCCCGTTTCGAGTGTGGACGGTACGAGCGGGACGATTCTAGCCGACGACGCTGGGCCCTTCAAGGGACGGGCGCCGCCACGATCGGATCGGATCGCACACGACCGGCGGATCAATCCCGGCGGATCAATCCCGGCGGATCAATCCCGCTTGTGCCAGCGCTCCCGGTGCGCTACCATGCGCGCCACGTCCTCCGATTACGTTCGAACACTGAAAGGTGGCTCCATGGCAAAGAAGGCAGTCAAGAAACCCGCGGCCAAGAAAGCAACGCCGGCCAAGAAGACGCTGACGAAGAAAGTCCTGACGAAGAAGGCGATGAAGAAGACCAAAGGCGGCGACTTCAACGACGGCTGGTTCCAGGTCAAGTCCGCGCCCGCCATCGGCACGACCTCGGCCGGATGCCCGAAGTCGAGCCGGTAGATCGCGCCGGCTCGCTGTGAGGCTGTGTCTCGTCAACCCGCCGACGACCGCTGACGGCGAGCCGTCTTATTTTCCGTTCGCCCTGCTCGCCCTCGGCGCGCAGCTCGGGACGTCGGGCATCTGCTGCGACGTTGTCGATCTGGATCTCTTGTCCAGGCAGGGCCGCCTGGGGCCGCGCCGAGGAGCTCTTCGGCGCGCGGTGGCGCTCGTGGCGGCGACCGGCGCTGACCTGGTCGGCATCACCACCATCTGCTCGAATTTTCCACTTGCCGTCCTGATCGCCAAGTCGATCCGTGCTGCTCTTCCCAACGCGCGGATCGTGCTTGGCGGACCCCAGGTCTCCTCCGTCGCCCGAGAGACCATGGAGGCGTATCCCTTCGTCGATGCGGTCGTGGTCGGCGAAGGCGAACAGACGCTGGTCGAATTGTGCCAGAGCGGGTTCGATCCGGCCGCGCTGGCTCGCGTGAGCGGGCTGGTGTATCGACGGGACGCGACAGTCGTCGAAACAGTCTCACGCCCGCTCGTCACCGACCTCGACACGTTGCCCTTCCCGGATTACTCCCTCGTCAGGCTGGCCGACTACGCGGCTCTTCCAGGCGTCGACTTCGCGCCCAGCGTCGAGGCCGGGCGTGGCTGCCCGTTCAGGTGCACGTTCTGCTCGACCAAGAGCATGTGGGCGCAGACGTTCCGCATCAAGTCACCGGCGCGCCTGCTCGCCGAAATGGAAGCGCTGCACGCGGCGAGCGGACACGCCTATTTCCCGACGATTCACGACAATTTCACCACCTCGAAGAAGTACGTGCACGATCTCTGCGAGTATTTCGCGGCCCACAACCAACACGGTCTGAAATGGGGCGCCAGCTCACGCACCGACTGCCTCGACGAGACCCGGCTTGATCAGCTCGCGCGTGCGGGCTGCGGCGATCTCTTCTTCGGCGTGGAGTCGGGATCGGCCGGGATGCAGAAGCGGATCCGGAAGGGACTGAATCTCGACCTGTTCGAGCCCATCTTGCACACCATGATCGCGCGCGGCATCGCGGCGACCACCTCGTTCATCCTGGGGTTCCCTGAAGAAACCGAACAGGACGTGGACGAGACCATCCTCGCCGGCTTCCGTTACAAGAGCGCCGGTGCGGAGCGCGTGTTCTTCACGCAACTGGTGCCGCTGCCGGGAACCGAATTGACCCTGCAGTATTTCGACCGGCTGTACCTGTCGGAGGACGTCACGAGCATCTCGCGTCATCTCCGGCGCGGCATCGAGGCGACGGCCACGAGCCGGCTCGTGCGCACCGACAAACGTCTCTTCACCTCGTTCTACCGTTTTCCCACGCCCCATCTCCGGGACGTGCACGTCGAGCATCTCGCGTTCTTCTACAAGTACTGCCTGGCGTACGAGCTGGAGTTGACGCGCGAGCTCGTCACGACGGTCGGCATCGGCCCGCTCGAGCTGTACCGGCGCTGGCGGGTCTTCATGACGGCCCGCTACCCGGGCCTGGCGACTTATGATTCGGCGTGGGACGGCATGAGCCACTTCAGCACGTTCTGCCGGCGGGTCTTCAAGGTGCAGGCCGGCAAGCCCGAACCGCGCGCGCGGCGGGAACGGGTCGTCGCCTAGCGCACGGCCGCGCTCACGTCATCAACCGACACGTGTTGGGCGGCGGCCCCTTGGCGCCGGTGCGATGCGCAGCCATGTCGTGTTGTTCTGCGGCCGCTGCTTCCGTTCGATGAGGTCGGTCAGGGTAAACCGGCACGATCGCACCAGTCGGCCCAGGCGCCGGGCGCGCCGTGGAGACAGACCCTCGCTCAGACAGCCCGGCACGCGCGCGCGGTTGAGCTGGGTGACGAGCTGACCGAGCAGCCGGCGCGACGCCGGGTACCTCGACGCTCCGTCGATGAAGATCGACGCGTGCCGGGACATCGCCGGCAGGAACCGCCGCAGAATCGCCACGACCGCGTCGCGGCCATGGTTGATGTCGGCAAAGAGCATGTCGATCGGGGTGGCGAGAAACGGCAACGTCGACGACGACAACTGCTCGAGGCGCTCGAAATCGAGGCGGTGATCGTAGTGCGTGATTCGATCCGCAACCCCCGCCAGATCCTCGATCCGATCGAGGTACTTGTCGTAGCTCAACGCTGGGACGGTCCGCCCTGTCACCGCGCGCAGCGCCCGTCGCCGCACCGAGGACGGCATGGTCCGGAAGTGGCTGCCGTCATCGACGGAGTGCACGTGGCCCCGGCCGTTTTCCTTGACCGCTCTGCCGAGCCACACCGTGCAGACGCCAAGCCCGGTTCCAAGCTCGACGATGTTCGCCCACTTCTCCCGACGGGCCAACGCGTAGAGCAGCAGCGAGAGATCCTCGCTGCCGTACACCGGGCCCAGGTGCTCGCGCAGCCGCCACGAGCGCACGAGTTGGCCGGCGTGCATCGCCTGATCGGTCACTGCGGTGTCACAGTGCGATGAAGGACCGCTCGAACGGCGACGTGTCGCTGATGTGGCCGGCTCGCGGAACGCCCCGGAACTTGTTGATCAGGGAGTACCGCGACGCCTGGCAATTCCGCATGGGAGCCCCTGCACGGTGCGTGATCGTGCCGTCGAAGATCACGAGCCGGCCGGGCGACGGCGACACGGAGAGCACCGCGTCCATGTCGCCATTGAAGAAGTGGGTTTCACCGCCCCACACGGGATCCCACCGGAGGTTGGCGTAGTAGACGGCGGAAATCAGCATCCGGTCTCGTTGGCTCCTGCCGTCGATGTGCGGATACGGGCAGTCTCCGTAACACAGGTTCTTGACGTAGCTTTCCTGGAGGGAGAGACGCCACGAGGGATACAGGGCGGCCAGGCGCGCTTCGATCCGCTGGACCACGACGTGCTGCCGAGACGTTCGCGGCTCGAGCAACACCGACCATTCCGTGTAGCCCCGGTTCAGCTCCGCGTTCCAGGCGCGCATGTAGTCCAGCGATGCGCACTCGCGGTCGACCTGCGTGATCTCCGGGCGCGTGAACAGACCGTCGAAGACGAAGATGTCCTTTCCTTCGATCCTGTACGCCCGCGTGGGCCCGGGCTGTCGCGGTCGACGGACTTTCGTCATCGGAGCCGGATCATAGCATCAGGCGCGTGCTCGACTGTGACCAGCGCGAAGCCTCTGTCGTCGTGGAGACGCACGCGCCACTCGCCGTTATGCACGCGTGCGATCAGCTGCGTGCGGGGAGGATGCCGGTCGAGGCGAACACGCTCGCCGGCGACGCGTGCGCGGGCCGCCGGCGGGAGCACGTGCCGGACGGCGTCCTGCACGAGCATCCCGATCCGGGCGGCGTTCACACGCTGCGGGGCCAGGACGTTCCGCACCAGCGAACGCGCCGAGGACCTCGGAACCCGGCGGGTCTGACGCGGATACTCGTGGTAGTAGTGCAGCGCCTTGTGCCTCACGAAGAAGTAGGGAATATCGAACGAAGCCAGCTGGCGTTTTTCCGCCGCCCCGAGGCGCCGGCCGGTGAACGGCTGTCCCAGTAGCGTCTTCATCAACAATCGGTCGTAGAACGTGGTGTCGCGCAGTATCTGTCGGACCGCGCTGTGCTCGACACCGTCCGAGAACGTCGGCGCAAGGCCGCGTCTGTGGCGCACGATCGTGTCCCAGGCGCCCACGAGGCCGTCGAGGAACTCACCCAGATACGGCCGATACCCGATTCGTCCACGGTGATCGACGACCAGCGAGGGGTACTGGTCAGGGGGCGTCGACGCCGCCGACACGGGTCGAAGGCGCCACGTTCCCCATTGGCGGAAGTACGCCCACCGGTGGTCTTCGTTTCCACACCGGAGCACGACGGGCTCGAAGCCGCTGTGGACGTGGCCCGGCGCACCGTACCGAATGTCGGCTCGCGTGAGCAGCGTCTGATCCAGATCGCGGACCCGGGACGCGGCAACCTCGGCGTCGATCACGTGATAGCGGGGACCGTCCTGCTTCGTCCGGGCCACGACGAGATTCGACGCGTGCAGATCTCCGATGCCGAATGCATGCGCGAACGCGGCCAGCGCTCCCGCGTCGCGCCACAGACGAACTGAGCCCGCACGATCGAGCCGAACGGTCCGAGTTCGTGTCTGACGGAAGCGATACGGGTGCATCAACGGTTGGGCGTCGATCCACCCGACGTAGCCATAGTGGGCGCCGTCGCGTCCCGCTCCGGCTCGCACCGCAAGAAGTGGCAAGCGTTCGGGCCGGGATTCCGCCTGCAGCATGCGGTTGACCGACTCGGCCATCGAGCCCGCGCCGAACAGGAGCAACTCGACGTCCACCGGCCGTGCCTTGTAGACCCACGACGTCCCGTCTCGCAACGTGACCCGCACGCTGCGGTTGCCCCCCCGGTGAGGGTCGCTGGCCAGCGTCTCGAGCGCACGAACGGCCCGGGGACCTCCGAAGTCGCGCTCGAGGCGCCGCACCATCAGGGCGAGGGCCCGCAGATGGAGGCCGACGAGCGTCCGGCACACGCGACGCGCGTGCTCCGGTTCGGCGAAGAGGCACACGCCATACAGCAGCCTGAGCACGGGTCCGTGCAGGTGTCCGTTCTCCGGACGGACGAGGCGTTGCCAGGCGCCAGACCCGCCGGCGTAGCGGCCGATCTCGCACAGGCTCAATCGCCATGGCTGGAGCCGTGGATTGGCGAAGGCATCCTGAATGATGAGCCGAGGGTGACGTCGAGACGCCTCTGGAATAATGGACCGCCCGCTCCGGCGCGCGGTCGGAGGTACGAGACGGCGCGCGGACGCATGGCCCGATCGCAGCGCGCGGCGGACGCGGTCGATCACGGCCCGATCTTCCTCGTCGGCAAACATCGGGCGAAGCTTACGTCATGCCGTGCGCCGCTCCAACCGCGGCGCGGAAGCGCGCGATGTGCGCTAGACTTTTGGCGTGTCAGACGCGATTGCGTCCAGTGGTGCGGTCTCCGTCACATTCGACGATCTGCTCCTGCGCCTCAAGCTCGGCGGCGACGTCAGCGTGGAAACGCTGCTGACACATCGTCTCGCCGTGGCACGAGCGGTGGCCGAAGGCCTGACGGTGACCGACGAGGAGATCTCGGCGGAGACCGCCGACCTTTACGCACAGCTCGATTTGTTCGAGGAGGTGCAGGTCGCGGCATGGCTCGCACGCATGCACCTGACCGCGGCGCGGGTCGAGCAGGACGTGCGCGACCGTCTCCTGATCGCCGCGCTCCGGCTGCATCTGGTTCCCGACGAGCTCGTCGAGCAGCGCTTTCACGCCTCGTTTCACGATTACGGGACCGCGGCCATGGAAGTCCTCGCGTTCGCGAGCCAGGGGGCGGCGGCTGAACTGGCGATCCAGATGCGCGAGGGCGAAACGACGTGGGGGGACGCGGCGCTTCGCGCCCGTGATGTGACCAGCCAGACGCTGCAGCGCCGGCAGGTGCCCGAAGAGGTGGCGTCCTCACTCTTTGCCGCCCCGCCCGGAACGATTGTGGGTCCCGCGGAGAACGAGGAGGGACAGTACGCGCTCTACCGCATCCTGTTCAGGCGCGATCCGATCCTGGACGACGAGTTACGCGAGACGATCCGGCAGGAGTTGTTCCATGAGGCCCTGCGCCAGGAGCTGGCCAAGGGACCTGTGACGTACCTGAGGTAGCCGGCCAGGATTCACTCCGCGACGCGAATCGGCTCCGTCAGGCGCTGGAACGGGCGCAGCAGGTAGTCGAGCACGGTCCGGCGGTCGACGATCATCTCAGCGTCGAGCTGCAGGCCGGGCGTGACCGGCGCCGCGCCACGCACGCCGCGCAGCGTGGTCTGCCGCAACGAGACCCACGCGCGATATTCCCCGCTCGCGCCGGCGTCGGGATCGATTCGATCGAGCACGCCTTCGAGATCCCCGAAGTCCTGATACGGGTACGCGTCGAACCGCAAGCGCACCAGCAGGCCGGGGCGAAGCCGGCGCATCGAGACGTTCGGGATCTGGATGGCCGCGAGAAGTGGTTTGTCGTCTGGCGCCAGCACCACGGCCGCGTCGCCCGTCCCGACGACGCTGCCCGGATGCAGCACCGCGAGTTGGGTGATAACGCCGGCGACTGGAGACACCAGCGTCATCCGCCGCTCGAATCCCGCCAGCTGCCGGAGTTTCGCCGCGAGTCCGTCGGCCTTCGCACGTCCCTCGACCGCCTGCCGGTCGCGCTCGGCGGCCTCGGCCTCGCGGGCCGCGAGCTCGCCGCGCAATTGAGCGGAGCGGCTCCGCACATCGATCAGCGCGCGTTCCTGGGTTTGAAGGTCGATCTGCGGCGCGAGTCCTTCAGCCGCGGCCCGCCGCCACGTGTCGAGCTTTGCGGTCTCGATGGCCACGGCGCGGTCGGTCGTCTCCATCTGCTGCCGGATGAACTCCTCCCCTTCACGAATTTCGCGCGCGCCGCGCGAATGACGATCGATCTCCGCGAGGAGCCCCGCCATCTCCGCCTGCGCTTGCCCGAGCTCCGATCCGTACTTGAACGAATCCAGGCGCACCAGCAGATCACCTTCCCGGACGTGATCTCCGACGCGCACGGGCACCTCGGTGGCGAGGCCGGGCTCGGGCGGGGTCACGCGAATCGGTTCGTCGCGCACCATCAGGCGGCCGCGCGCGTTGACGACGACGTCGAGGGGCGTGATGGCGGCCCAGGCGACGGCCGCCACACCAAGGAGGACCACGGCGTACACCAGGCCGCGGGCCAGATACACGCCGGGCGTGGGCAACAGGCGATCCCCCGCCTGTCCGTCACCAAACGGCGGCGGCGTCTCGGCCGGATCTGTCACGTCGGCGTGATCGATCATTCCGTCACCTGCTGCCCCACGAGGTGGGCGTAGAGCGCGCCGCGAGTCAGCAGTTGCGCGTGCGTTCCCTCTTCGACAATCGCGCCGGCGTCGATCACCAGGATCCGGTCCGCGTGCTGCACTGTGGACAGGCGGTGGGCGATGATGAGGGTCGTGCGGTGGCGCGTCGCTTCCTCGAGACTCTGCTGAATCGCGCGCTCCGATTCGGTGTCGAGCGCCGACGTGGCTTCATCGAGCAGCAGCACGTCGGGATCGTGGAGCAACGCGCGCGCCAGCGCGATGCGCTGCCGCTGGCCACCGGACAGCGACATGCCCCGCTCGCCGACTTTCGTGTCGTACCCCATCGCCATGTCGGAGATGAACGTGTGCGCGCCGCCCATCTTCGCCGCCCGCACCACGTCCTCGAACCTGGCGTCCGCGTCGCCCAGCGCGATGTTCTCGCGGATCGTTCCTGAAAAGAGGAAGACGTCCTGCGGCACGATGCCGATCCGCCGCCGAAGCGTGCGCTTGGACAGCACGCGCAGATCGTGGCCGTCGACGAGCACGCGTCCCGAGGTCGGGGGATACAAACCGAGAATCAGCTTCGCGATCGTGCTCTTGCCCGATCCCGACCGGCCCACCAGCGCGATGCGCTCCCCCGGGTTGATGTCGATTGAGATGCCCGCGAGCGTCGGCTTGTCCTGATTCCGCACGTACTTGAACGAGACGTTCTCGAACCGGATCCGTCCCTCGAGCTTCGAAGGATTCAACAGCTCGCGCGAGTCGGCCTCTTCGGACCTGGCGTCGAAGACGTCGTTCAGCCGCTCGACCGCGATGCGCGCGTCCTGCAGGGCGTCCCACGCGTCGACGAGCCGAAGGACCGGCGCCATGATGCTCGCCGCCAGCGTCGTGAACGCGAGGAGCTGGCCGATGGACAACTGTCCGTCCAGCACCTGGCGGGCGCCGTACCACAGGAACAGCGTGGTGCCGACCGTTTGCACGAGCGTCGAAATCGTCGAGTACGCGGTGTCGATCTGCGCGCCCCGCCTGCCGGCCAGGAGCGAGTCGACGAAGAGCGACTCCAGACGCGACCGGACCCGGAGCTCCACAGCCATCGCCTTCACGGTGGCGATCCCGGTGACGGATTCGATGAGGTAACTCCACGCCGAGGCGTACCGGGCGAAGTGATCGCGGCGGTTCCTGCGAATCGCCGGCGTAAACGCCAGCATGAGGATCGCGAACAGCGGCACGACCGCCACGACCATCAGCGTGAGGCGGAGGTTATAGGAGGCCATCAGCGCGAGATACCCGAGCGCCAGCAGCAGATCGAGCAGCACGCCGGGAATCGTCCCCACCATCGCCGCCTGCAGCTTCTCGTTTTCCGCCACCCGCGAGATGATGTCGCCGACCCTCCGGACGTCGAAGAACCGCATCGGCAGGCTCATGACATGCCGCAGGAAGTCGGCGAGCAGGCGGGCGTCCGCACGCGTGGAGATGTGGACGAGCAGGACACGCCGAACCGCGCTGATGATCGCCTGGAAGATCGCGACCAGCAGCATGCCGCCCAGCATCAGGTTCAGCAGATCGACCGAACGCCGCACGAGGACCCGGTCCACCACAGTTTGGGTGAAGAGCGGAATGCCGAGGCCGAGCAGGTTGAGCACGAGCGACGCGGCCAGCACCTCGCCGAGCAGTGGCAGGGACGGGCGTAGGATCGGCCAGAACCGGTGGTACGCGCCGGCGAGGCGCTCGGTCGCACGCAACCGCGGCGTCGCGATCAGCTCCAGCGCACGGCCGGTCCATCCCTTGCGGAACTCGTCAACCGGCATGCGTTGTAGACCGCGTGCCGGATCGCCGACCACCACGTGGCGCCGGCCGAGGCGGTAGAGCACGATGTAGTGGTAGCCCTCCCAGTGCACGATCGCCGGCAGCGTGACGTCGGCCAGCGCATCGTACGACAGCTGGAGGCCCCGCGCATGGAAGCCGAGCACTTCAGCCGCCTGTGCCAGCGACCACATCGATGCCCCGTCAGCATCAACGTTCGCCAGATCCCGTAACCGCGCCAAGCCGACGGGGACACCGTAGTACGCCGTGACCATCCCAAGGCTCGCGGCGCCGCAGTCTGTCTGATCGTGCTGCCTGATCGACGGATAGCGGCGGAGTGCTCGTCGCCACCACGGGGCCTTCGGCGGCGCGTCATCTGTCGTCGCGTCCTCCTCGACGTCAGCGGCCGATGCAGTCGCGGCTGGGGCGCCTGCTCCTCGGTCTGTGGCAGCGGGC
>Ga0315281_10006555_pt1 | contig 16538 bp, 16 predicted proteins | sample YL17G07_0_MG_FD_204540 | JGI IMG/M metagenome (GOLD analysis project Ga0315281, IMG submission 204540) | Sediment microbial communities from Yellowstone Lake, YNP, Wyoming, USA - YL17G07_0 | ecosystem: Environmental > Aquatic > Freshwater > Lake > Sediment | place: USA: Wyoming | collected... | reverse complement strand
CAACTCCGCAAGAAGCATATAGCTTAGCAGGGTGAATGGAATCGTCACGCCGGCGCCGACCTGCAGGATGACGAACGTATACCATAGCTTGTCGAAAATAAGCGTGTAGATCACGTACCACGCATCGGATGACTCGTAGAAGAAAAAAAGAATCTCCAGTCCCTCGGACACAATGTAAAACACCAAAAAAAGCCACAGGAAAAAGGCCAGCGACTTAACGCACTCGAACGACCACTCGGCTTTTCCACGCCAGCACATCAGCAGGTAGGTAAGGATCAGCAGGGACAGGCCGGAGATCACCGCCGACAGCAGAAACACCTGCGGCATCAGGGGCGTGCTCCACCAGGGGTTCGACTTGAGCGACCCGAACAGGAACCCCACATAGCCGTGCAGGGTGCAGGCCGCAGGCAGGCCGATCACGCTTAATGCGTAGATGACCTTCGCGTCCAGCCGTAGCGCATCCTCATTGACGTTATGCGCCCCCAGGGCGAGAATGTTCCAGAAACGTTTTTTCAACCCGGAGCTTTGCTCATAGGAACGCGCGATGTCAACCCGGCACGACAGCCACACCTCCAGCGCCAGCACGGTGAGGTAAAACATATAGATGAAGCCGAACCCCGCGATGGCGGAGCGGAAATTGGGCGTGATCATGATGTTGAAGGAGCGTTCGGGGTGTCCCAGGTGGTTGAGCAAAGGGAAAGTGGCGCATAGCATGAACGACAGCGATACCAGTAGCGCCAACCGGTTGATTGGCGCCAGCTCCTTCCGGCCAAACACATGGTAAAGGCTGGAGGCGATGAAGGCCCCGGCGATAAGCCCGGTGACGAACGGGTATGTCACGATCATCAGCGACCAGTAAATATGCGCGTCGTTGGGGAAAGAAAATTCCGTGTAGATCATCGCCTCTTCCCCTTCATCGAATGGCGCGGTCAAAGCCGATGTAGAAACAGAACGGCTCGGTGTTAAGGTCAGGCTTAAGCACGTTGGTCAGCTCGTTGTAGACCAACTCCCGGATAGCGTCGTTCTCGTCCTTAAGGTCGCCGAACCGCCGCGTCTTCGTGGGGCACACGGTAACGCACGCCGGCAGAAGCCCTTTGGTGATCCGGTGGTAGCACCATGTGCACTTGTCGGCGGTGTGAGTGCGAGGGTCTATGAAACGCGAGCCGTAGGGGCAGGCCTGTACACAATAGGCGCAACCGATGCAACGCTTCTTGTCCACCAGGATCACCCCCTCGGGCGTTTGATACGAGGCGTGCACCGGGCACACCTGCGTGCACGGGGTATTACGGCAGTGGTTGCACATCTTGGGGACGAAAAAGGCGCGTGTAACTTTTCCCTGGGCTACGTTTCCGGTAAAGCCGTCGTGGCCGCCATTTGGCGAATCCACAGTCACATGCTCATCGTCGGTGATCTGGTAGCGCTCCACCCACGTGCGGAAAAAGCGCTCGTCCACCTTGTTTTCCCGTTTGCATGCGCGTACGCAATTGCCGCACCCGATGCATTTCCTCAGGTCTATCACATAGGCGTAGTAGTGGTTCATCCAGTCCGGCGTCTTGAGGGAAGGATCAATCTGGTGAACCCGTTGCGCGTCTGCAGGGCGGGGGATTAGAGTCACCCACAGCCCTACGGCGCCAGCCGTGGCGCAGGCTTTCAGGAACTCCCTCCGGTTTTTCGGTGTATCAGGCATTGTCTCGCCTCTTTACGATGCTGGGAATGTGCGCCTTGTGGCACCGCAGGCAAGGCGCGCCAAGGTCCACTGGCCCCATGTTCGTCTTCCAGCCCTTCTGGATGTGTTCGTCGAAATCCTTCACTTGCGGATGCTTCTCCGGCCTGGAGTTAAGGTAGCGGTGGCACATCTGGCAAGCCTCGCGCGAACGGTCAATAGGCATGTCCGCGAGTTTTTGATACATCTTCAGCTTCATGCGCGCCAGTGGATACAAAACCTCGATAACGCCGTTGACTTCGCCGACCCGCGCCTTGGTGTGGCAGGCCAGGCACGCCTCCTCAACCTTCAGCGGGTACAGATAGCGCACAACCTCGGCGTCTTTTTCCCCCTCGATTTTGAGCGACTCCTCACCCAGCGAAAGCGCCTTGCGGATATCCTCGTCGCCCTTGGGGGCGCGGCGTTTGGGGGACGCTTCGCCAAACTGGCGTATCACCGGCTCGCCCCGGTGCACGCGCACCCGCATGCCCCATTCGTTTTGGCTCAACATCTGCGAAAGCCGTTCGATGTCATCCTGATTCCATCCCTGGTTCATGACCGCTAACAGGTTTTTGAACACCATCTCCGAATTTTTCCGCGATTCGCGAAGCGCGAATTCATTCAACGATTGGTCGCCCTGCAATGGGCGGGCATGTTCGCCATCCAGGAAATGGCAGTCCATGCAGGGCACGTTGGCGTGTTTGCCGCCGGCCATGTTCCATTCCGTCTCATGGCAGTTCAGGCAGGAGTCGTCGTCGCTGATCAACGGCAGGCGAGCGCGCTCCTCGTCAATATGGCTGGCGCGGTAGGCGCCCCACTTGCCGAAGGTGTCGGGTACGAGATTGCCGCGCAACGCCACCCCGCAGAGCGCGAGTACGGCGATAATGACAAACGCGCGTGTGAGGTGTTGATAGGAATTCATGCCTGCGCCTTCCCACCCAATTTAGCTGTCCATGCTCAAGGACAGCCCATTATACGCCACAGCGCCACTGTGATAACGACAGCTATTGTGAATATAAGTCCATCCGCAGATTATTGCAAGGCATCTGGACGGAAAACGGCGGTAAACAGGTTATTGCATATGCGCCAATCAATGGCTACCCGTGTATTTGGGGCGGTCTCCCTGTATTTATTCCGAAGCTGTTTCTGTATAATGGCTTTGATATGAAAACCCTTGCAGTACGATGGCCTAAATATGCGGCCTATGCCGCCGTAACGCTGGCCGTTTCCATGTTTGCCTGCGCCACGCCTCCAAAGGACGCGCCGAAGGCCACGCTTATGCCCATGCCGTCTATCGAAAAGGCTGTCGGTTCCGCTAAGCTGGACGGCGTGTGGCCCGCGCAAAAGTGGTGGGAAAGTTTTAACGACCCGGCTCTTTCCGCGCTTATCGAACGGGCTGTCAACGACTCGCCCACGGTCAAGCTGGCGTCTGCCAAGATTCGCCGGGCGGAAAGTTTGTACCGCGTGGCCCGGTCGTTCACTTCCCCGGAGGTTAGCGCCGGAGCGCGTCTGACGCAAAACCGCATATCCGAACATGGGCTGATACCCGCCAAATTTGTAGACAGCCCGTACGCCCAGGGGGACATCTTCGCTGTCGCCTCGTACGATCTTGACCTGTGGGACCGCGCCGGGTTCAACGCCCATGCCGCCGGACGGGAGGCCCAGGCCGCCCAAGCCGAAGCGGACGAGGCGTGTATGGTGCTCAGCCATTCCGTGGCGCTGGGTTATTACACGATAGCAAGCCTGCGTGAGTCGCAGGCCCTGCTAATGTCGGCTATGGGCGCACAGGAGGAGCTTATTGCAATACTCGAATCGCGGATAAGGGCGGGGCTTGACAACGCGACGGAGCTTGACCGCGCCCGTTCCGTCCGCGCCGCCATGAGCGACGGGGATGAGGCCCTGCGTGGCGAAATCAAGCTGACTACAAACGCAATAGCGGCGGTCATCGGAGCCGGGCCGGACGAACTCGAATATCTTGAATCCGTGGCGCGGGGTCCAGAGGCTTTGACCGTGGCGGTTCCGCCGGACATTTCACTTAACCTGCTGGCTCGCAGGCCGGATGTGCGCTCGGCCCTTTTGCGGGTAGAGGCGGCGGCGGACAGGATAGGCGTGGCCCGCGCCGGGTTTTATCCAAACATCAGTATCTCCGCGCTGGCTGGTTTTCAGAGCCTTGACCTTATAAAACTGCTCGACCCGGCCAGCCTGCTTTACAGCTTCGGCCCGGCGATAAGCCTCCCGCTGTTCAACGGCGGCAGGCTTGAGGCTGGGCTGGACACTGCAAACGCCGATTACGACATGGCCGTGCAACGCTATAACCAGACGGCTCTCACCGCCGCCAAAGACGCCGCCGACCAACTGACGCTGGTATCATCGTTGTCAGCGCGCCTGGCGGCTCTGGCCGACTCATACACGCAAGTAATCAAGGCGGAGCGTATAGCCGAGCGCCGTTACGCATCCGGGTTGGAAGGCAAGATAACGCCTCTGCGGGCGTCGCTGGAGTCGTTTGAGCGAAAACGCGCGTTGATAGCAGGGCAGAGAGCCGTTGTGTCGGCGCGGATAGGCCTTATAAAGGCGTTGGGTGGCGGGTTCGATTATTCCATCGCCGCCAAATCAAAGGAGTGATGAATGACAGAGACGGAAATTAAACCGAACGGCTCCTCAGGCCGCGTGAAAATACTATTGAAGATAGCGTTTGTCTTTATCGCAATCGGCGTGGCGTGGGGCGCATGGTGGCATTTATATGCGCGCTACCGCGAAGTGACCGACAACGCCTATGTCACAGGCAATATCGTTAATATCGAGCCGCAGGTGCCCGGCGTGGTTGTCTCCGTGGAGGCCGACACCGGCATGTTCGTCGAGAAGGGTAAAACGCTTTTCAGGCTGGGCCGCGTAGACGCCACCGTCTCGTTGGACAAGGCCAGGGCGGAGTTGGCGGACACAGTGCGCCAAACGATAGTGATACGCCGACGCGCTCCGGAAACGCTCGCTGTTCTACAACTGAGGGAGACGGAGCTTAAGAAGGCGCGTGACGATTACAACCGCAGGATAGGTTTGTCGGAAGATAACGCCATCTCTAAAGAAGAGTTGGAAAATTCGAAAAACCGCCTGGAACAAGCCAAAAACTCATTGAAGATCGCCCAGATGCAGTTGTCCACGGCGAAATCTGCGAGGGGTTACGGGCCTGTGGAGGAGCAACCAGCTGTCGAACGGGCCAAAGCCCGGTTTGTTGAAACGTATCTTGCATGGCGTCGGACGGAGATAATGGCGCCAGTGAGCGGATATGTGGCCAAACGCAACGCGCAGGTGGGCAAACTTGTGAACCCCGGCCAGCCATTGATGGCCATCGCCCCGCTGGACGAGATATGGGTGGAGGCCAACTTCAAAGAGGCGCAGATCGCAACTATCCGCATGGGGCAGAAGGTGAAGCTGACATCCGACCTGTACGGCGGGTCGGTGGTGTATGACGGCAAGATAGCCGGGCTTGGCGCTGGAACCGGCGCGGTGTTCGCCCTCATCCCCCCTCAGAATGCCACGGGCAACTGGATAAAAGTCGTCCAGCGCGTCCCAGTGCGGATTACGCTTGATCCAGCGCAGATAAAGGCGCGTCCGCTGGTGCTGGGCCTTTCCATGCGGGCGGAGGTGGATATCACGAACCAGGGCGGCCAAGCGCTGGCTCCCACCGGAACGGTAACAGGATCGTTTAAAACAGACGTGTATGAAAAACAGATTGAAGGCGCGAAGGAGCTTGCGGACGAAGTGATCGCCAAGTCGAAAAACGGCAAAGAGGATTGAAGATTGTATCCTATTTCCCTTTCATCTCCATCAGGTTGACCGATGCTTCGTTCTGGATGCCGTAAAGTTTTAGCAGGTCGCCCTTTGTCTTCGCCACGGCCGCCGTATCCAGCGCGATTCGCCCGCCATCCTCAAGCTCCACGACGGTGAACGTCCCCTTATGGGACTTGAGCTTTGTCACAAGGTCTGTCATGTTCAATATGGCGGCCCCGTTTACCTTTTTGATGACACGGTCCTGATGCTCGTGATATCCGGCGTTGATTTCATGCGCCAGGACTTTGCGCAAGATCACCATTTCGCTCCGTTTTTCCGAAGGATGTTCTTTAAGTTGCGCGTGTAGCAGGTCAACCGGCGCGTCTTTCCACCACTGGTCGCCCCACGTCATCAGGTAGTTCACTGTCAGCGGCATGAACACAAGCCCGCCGTAGATATAATAGGACGGCTGACCGCCGCTTTGCTCGAATGGGACAAGCTGGACAGGTTTTTTAAGGCGCAAGCTGAGGGTCATCGGCTTTTTGTCCCGGATCACGCCATACTTTATCGTGTCGCCCAAGTACCGCTTTTGCACAAGATGGTCGCACTGCGCCCGAAGGCCCTTGGCAATAGGGGCCGCCCCGTCGTTGCCGATAGGAACGCCGTCTATGGAGGTTATCACGTCATCGGGCTTGACGATTCCCCACGCAGACCCGCCGTAGGACACCTCAATCACAAGAACGCCGCTCTGGTTAGCGGTAAGCCCGTAATACTTCCGCAGGGACTCGTTTTCCATAGCCTGGGTGATTATCCCGTCTTCGGGAAACCCGTCGTATACCCCGTCTTTCACGTCTTCAAGGAAATGTTCGATGATCGGTGTGGGAATAACATAGCTTATGTTCTGCGCCGTGGAGAGGGTCTGCATGGCTATTCCCATCAGCTTGTCGCCCTTGACGGCTGGGCCGCCGCTGTTGCCGGGGTTTATGGCCGCGTCTACCTGCACGCCCAGCAGGTCGAACCCGCTATGCGCGTAACGCACCTGCTCGATGCGGGAGACAACCCCCTGGGTTACGGATATGTCGTCGCCACCTTCCGGGTAGCCGTGTACGGTTATCCTATCCATCGGGTTTGGAAGCCCTCCGAATTTCAGCGGCGTTACACCGTCGAAAAATCTCGCGTCCTTGACCTTCAACACCGCCAGGTCGCACTGGTGCCCGATGGCCTCCACGGTTGCGGTGTACTTGCGCGGGTCGCCGACTTTTTTCACCTCGATGAACACGGAGTCGGCCACCACATGAGCGTTGGTCAGGATGCGTCCGCCAGAGATTGTCACGCCAGAGCCGCTTATGTTGATGGAGCTATCGAACTGCCACGGCTGGAAGTAGCTGGGCTTTCTTATGACTGAAAATATTTTAACGACGGCGTTGTTGACCCGTTCCGTCCGGGACTCGGCCCCTGCGATCCCTGCATTGAAGGTCAAAGCTATCGCAAGAAACAGGGGGGAAAGAAGACGAAGCCGGAAACCTGTGGCCATGCAAAACCTCTACTGTGGTGACGTTGGTTAAATTGTAACCGGGACACGGCGTGGCGGGAAATTTAAAATGTTGTACCGGGTGTGAAAAGGCCTGCGATTGCCATTGCGAGGAGCGATAGCGACGAAGCAACATCTATATGGGTCAATCGAAGACCCGCAGTTCTTGGGCAGGTATCAGTCCGCCGTTCTGGGCAAAAAGCCGCAATAGCCCGATATCGCGGCCAAATCATTCTCCCGAATATGGTAAACTGAACCATTAAGCGACTTATTACTGGAGGAAAAACGCCAATGGATTACAACCGTGTGACCGGCTCATACGCTGGCTACCGCAACGCCGAGGCCGACGCCGCCGAACAACGGCGTTTCATGGTCCGCGTCTATAACTGGATGACCGCAGGCTTGGCCACGACCGCGCTGATAGCAGGCTCCGTGGCGGCTGACAAGGCCATGTTCCAGTTGATCTTCGGCAATCCTATCATCGTCATTGCCCTTATCATCGCCCAGTTGGGGCTGGTTGTCTGGCTGGCCGCAAGGGTCAACCAGATGAGCGCAAAAACCGCCACAATGGTTTTCCTGGGCTACTCTGCCTTGACGGGGTTGACCTTTTCCTCGATCTTCATGGTGTACCCAATCGCCACGGTGGGAAGCGCCTTTATGGTCACTGGGGGCGTTTTTGGAGCCATGAGCCTGTACGGCTATACCACCAAGAGCGACCTGACCTCCTGGGGCAGTTTTTTGTTCATGGGGCTTATCGGGATCGTGCTGGCGTCGCTGGTGAACATCTGGCTTGCCAGCCCTGCGGTGCAGTGGGTGGTCACTTACGCTGGCGTGCTGATCTTCACTGGCCTGACGGCGTACGACACCCAGAAGATCAAGGCGATGAACATCCTGGGCAACGAAGGGACCGATGAGGACACCAAAGAAGCCATCATTGGAGCCTTGACGCTGTATCTGGACTTCATCAACCTGTTCCTGATGATCCTGCGGATCATGGGCGACCGGGACTAATCCACACGCGCGAAAACGAAACGATCCCGCGAGTGGCGAGCCACCATTTTTAAAGAGGTGGCTACGCCGCTGGCGGGACAATCTTCTAAAGAACGAATGTTGAATCATCAGCCAAATTGACAAATGCCCGACACTCCAAAAAAAAACCGCAATAAAGCCGTTGCGATAAAATACAAGCCTCTGGAACAGTCCACCCCCTCGGTGGTGGCCAAGGGCGCTGGCGGCATTGCTGATAAAATAATCCAGATCGCCAGGGAACACGGGATACCCGTCAGGGAAGACCCGGACCTTGTGGAGACGTTGTCCAAGCTCGACATAGATCAGGAGGTGCCTCCAGAGCTGTACCACGTCATCGCGGAGGTGTTGGCGTGGGTGTACAAGGTTAATGGCAAATACGGAGAGGCGAAGTGAAAATAATCGTGGACGACTCTGGGGACAAAACCCCGAAGCCCTGCTCCGGGTTGCGGCCAAACATCCGAACGTGAAGGCCGCAAGCCACGACCTAAACAAAGGCAAGGGCGCGGCTCGGCAGACAGGGTTTGACATGGTAACCGGCGCGTAATAATAATCATCCAGGACGCAGACCTTGAATATGATCCTAATGAATACCCGCGTCTTCTCGAACCCATACTCGCCGACAAGGCGGACGTAGGCGGTGAACCGATGTTCGGGCTTGCAAGAAGGTATGTGAAGACGGCCCTGGCCTATTTTGCGCTGGGCCTTCTGCTTGGCGCGTGGATGCTTGTACAGCAGGCGATGGGAATCGGGATCCACCCCTCGATGGTGTCGGCGCATACACACCTTACGCTCATAGGGTTCATGGTGACGCTCATCATGGGGATCGCATACTGGATGTTTCCCCGCCCCGCCAGGGAGGATATGCGATACAGCCCTTCGATGGCGGAGATAAACTACTGGCTTATCACCATCGGCACGGGCGCAAGGTTCGCCGGGGAGACGGCGCAGGCGTTTCATCGGCATCCGGCGGAATGGGTGGTTATAATGGTTGGAGCGGCCATGCAGATAGCGGCGGGTTTCATATTCGTCTGGAACATATGGACGCGCATCCGCGCTGTGGGAAGCCAGATTCGGGAGTCGAAAGGTGAGAAGTTCTGACATGAAGAAACCGGCGGGCCACGCCCCACATCATGAAGAAGAGGCGAAAGAGGAGGGTGAGCGGCCAGCCACGTTCGCGCCTTTCATCTCCGCAGGGGCGATATCCGTCGAAGACCTTAAAAAGCTTGTTTTGACGATGGAGTCGGAAGGGGCTAAAAACGTCAAGCTCACCGGCGAGATCATCTTCGTGTGGGATCACAAGAAACATCTGCATGGCCTTGAGGAACGCACTGGCCGCAGGGCCAACTCCTTCAAGGAGGGTGGGGTGCGGCCTGTCAAGATGTGCTCTGCGGAGACGTTTTGCCAGCGGTTCGTCCAGCCCGTGCTTGGGCTTGCCATGAGAATAGATAAGACGTTCTACCGCGCCCCTTTGCCGGTGAAGCTTGCGATAGGCGTGGCCGGTTGCATACGTTCCTGTAGCGAACCTGCCACCAAGGACGTCGGTATTATCGGCCATCCCAAAGGGTACGAGATACTGGTGGGAGGCTCTGCCGGGGCAAGGCCCGTTGTCGCGCAGAAGCTGGCCGTCGTGCCGACGCAGGACGACGTGATCGTTGTGGTGGGGCGTATCGTCGAATACGTCCGCGCCCATGGCAAGAAGGGTACAAGGCTCCACGGCCTCATCGAAAAGGCGGGGTTTGAGGGGTTCAAACGCGAAATCCTTCATGGCGTGGCCACCGTCACCCTGCCTGTTCACTCTGGTTGACCCCTTCTTATAATCAGCGGCTGGCCGATAAGCCTCTGTACTGCCTCTTCTTGGGACAGGCCGAGGGGTTTTTCGAAGGTGTCCCAGCCCATCACGTCTAAAAGGGCCTCCCACAGCGCAAAATGGCTTTCCATCAGCCACGGCATATCTCCCTCCGAGGTGAGCCTCCTGACCTCTTCACGCGCCTCGGCGGGGACGTAACAGGCGTAATCGTTCGCGCCAGAGCGCCCCTCCTGGAAAAGCTCAAGCTCCCGCCCGTACCACAGCCTCATCCCCTCGCGGGGCGCCAGCCCCTTTTTCGCCATGTCCATTCCAATAACTCCGCGCAATATAGTCAACGCAGAATTATGGTAAAACAAAATAATGCCTGGGTCATCAGCATCTGAGGGTATTTTTAAAGATGAAGGACTTGAAAAGGATGAAAAACTTGAGCGGTTCTTTTTGGCGTGTTTGGATTTTCCTGGAGTGGAGCTGTTAAGCCATATTTATTTCCCTAATTAGTCCTCCCTGAAAAACCCCCATTCTCACACTGGGATAATATCATCGAACCTTTAATGCCACATCCGTCCCAACCTTTGCTCTTAAGCGCGACGGCGTGAAGGGCCTCTCTTTTTCCTCCCCTTAGTACGGAGACCTTTGCGTAAGCCGTTGGCCGAGGGCATCCACTTCCCCTTCCGATGGTAGGGGCGATTCGGGAATCGCCCTTCTTTAAGACGGGCGCATCGCGATGCGCCCCTACAATATTGGAGCATCTTGATTTCTCATCCGCTTCGATGAAACGGAAAGAAAGGCGAGGTCCTTCGCCTGCGGCTCAGGACAACATATTGCCGAGCCGACCCCGGCGAAACGGAAAAAAATCCTCATGAACCGTTTTTCATATTCCGTTCTCTAAACAGTCAAACGCTCGGAAGGATCGCTTATGAATCGTTATCTTGTTTTCTACTCACTGCTGGTGGCCGCGCTGGCGGGGTATCCGGTCATCGCGCATTCCGCTGAGAATAGCGCGGAAAGTTTCGTTTACACCGAAGAGGTCTACCGCGCCCAACTTGCGTTGCCTCGCAACATGTCCAGTTTCAACAGGGCTAGCGGGATACTTGGCGACCTTGTGCGCGAAGAGCGGCGCCTCTTTTCCGCCAAAAACAGCGGAGCCACCGACGAAACTGCGGAAAAGGCGGAGGAGATTATGAACGAGGCGAACCTTTTGGGCGCTCAGAGGCAATATGACGAGGCATACGCCGCGTTGGAGAAGGCTTTCGCCACCCTCTCCACGTCAATCAAGGAACTTGTCGCCACACAGGGGAAATGAAATTTCGGAGTGGTGGGATGATCGCGCTGGCAAAGGGATATTTTTAGCTATCGCTCAGAATGACAGCAACGGTATTCAGCGACGCGCTTCTTTAACTCCCGGTCAGGCCCGCAACTGCGCGCCGCAATCCTCTTTTACGCCTGCGACTATCTTCTCGAAAACGCGGTCGGCCTCTTCGTCCGTCAGCGTCCGCGTGTCGTCCCGGAACTCCATGAAAAAGGCGAGGCTCTTTTTACCCGCCCCCAGCCGCTCCCCACGGTAGATGTCAAAAGGCTCCACCGAGCGCGCAACGGGCGCGCCGTGGCTTTTAATGGAGTGGATCATGCTTTCGCATGTGACGGATTCGTCCACAACCAGCGCGATGTCCCGCTTGACCGATGGGAACCGTGTCAACTGCGTATAAATCTTTTGCGCCGGTTTCACAGCCGCCAAATCGTCCAGGCCGATCTCGAATGCGAAAAGCTCTTGCGGAACAGAGTACGCCTCGATGACCTCTGGATGAACCTGCCCAAAGTGGCCGACCGCCTGGCCGTTTATTACGATGTCCGCCTGTCTTTTCGGATAATAAAAAGGATGATCCGACGGGCTTAACGCGCACACGGCCCCGATTCCAAGAAAATCCAGAACCGATTCCACCACGCCTTTGACGTGATAAAAATCCCGTTTGCCAGCCCTGCCGCTCCAAACCCCTGTCTTCACGATTTCCGAAATCATCCCGCCCAGCTTCCACGTCTCGGATGGAGCCTCGTTTTCCCCTCGTGAGATGAACACTTTGCCGATCTCGAAAAACCGCATGTCAACAGCCTCACGCGCAGGCGACACAAGCCCTGGAATCAACGTCGGGCGCATATGCGTCCATTCCGACGAAAGCGGGTTGTCTATCGCCACGACAGAGCGCAGGGAATGGCCGCCGGGCAGTCTTGCCTTGTCCAGGTCGGCGAGGCTGATGAAGCTGTAACGCACGCCTTCGTACATGCCGATGGCGCGCAGATGCCTTCTCAATGTTCGCCGGATGTTGAAGCAGGCGTCTTCCTCCATCTCGCCGACAGCCACCTGCGGGATGGAACTGATTAGCTTGTCGTAGCCGTTATGACGGGCCACTTCTTCTATCAGGTCAATCTCCCGTTCCAGGTCGAAACGGAAATGTGGAATCTCGACCGTGACGGAGTTCTCATCCTGCCGTTTCACGTCCAGCTCAAGCCTTCGCAAAAAGCCGACGGCGGTCTCTTTGCCCACGGTGATTCCCAAAATGGAATTCAACCTTGCAAACCGTAGCGTGACTTCTTTTTTAGAAACCGGCGCTGGATATGCGTCCACCCTGCCCCTAGATACTTCGCCGCCACATAAAACCTGCATAAGGCTTGTGGCGCGGTCTTGCGCGTATATAAGGCCTTCCACATCCGCGCCGCGTTCGAACCTGTAGGACGACTCCGAGGATATCCCCTGCGCCCGGCCTGTCTTGCGGATACAGGTTGGATTGAAAAACGCCGCCTCAAGCAATATGTCAGCCGTCGTATCCTTGACCTCGGAGTTAAGCCCGCCCATCACCCCAGCCAGGGCCACGGCCCGCTCCCCATCGGCTATGACCAGATCGCCTGGGTTGAGCGTCCGCTCTTTTCCATCAAGCGTTGTGAACAGCTCGCCATCTGCGGCCTTGCGGACGATTATCTTTGAGCCTTTGACTTGGGAATAGTCGAATGCGTGTAGCGGGTGCCCAGTTTCCATGAGGACATAATTGGTGATGTCCACGATATTGTTGATGGGGCGCACGCCGAGGGCCATCAACCTGCGCCGCATCCAGAACGGCGACGGCCCGACTTTCACTCCCTTTATCATCCGCACGGTGTAGCGTGGGCACAAATCCGGCGCGGTTATTTCCACGCTCACGGACTTGCTGGCGTCTTCGTTTGATTCGGTTATGGATTTGGAAGGCTTTTTCAGCGCCATATCCACCGCCGCAGAAACTTCCCGCGCGATACCGATCATGTTCAGGCAGTCGCCACGGTTGGGCGTAAGGTCGGCCTCCAGGATCACATCGCAAACCTCAAACCTGTCGGCAAGCCGCTCGCCCGGTTTGAAATCGCCTTCGAGAACCATTATCCCATCGTGGCTCTCGGAGAGTTTCAACTCCGCCTCGGAACAAATCATCCCCTCTGAGAACTCCCCGCGAACCTTCCGGGACTCGATCTTCAACCCGCTGTGGAGAACGGCCCCGGGCAGGGCGACCGGCACGAACTGCCCCGCAGAGACGTTTGGCGCGCCGCAGACGATTTTTTTCTCGGCCCCTCCAACATCCACAGTGCAAAGCTGTAGCTTGTCGGCATTGGGGTGAGGCGCAACCTCTTTCACCAGGCCGATAACAATATCCTTATGCCAACCGCGCCGGTCGTCACGGATAACGGTCTCCAGCCCCAGCCCTGTAAGTGTACGCGCAAGCTCTTCCGGCGAAAGGTTGAAATCAACCAGCTCTTTAAGCCAAAGATACGATATAAGCATGATTAAAACTGCGAAAGAAATTTAACGTCGTTTTCGTACAGGAGCCGTATGTCGTCTATCCCGTACTTGCGCATGGCGATGCGCTCAATCCCAAGCCCGAACGCGAACCCCGTCCACTTTTCTGAATCGTAGTTGACCGCGTTAAGGACGTTGGGGTCAATCATCCCCGCCCCAAGAATCTCCAGCCAGCCGGAGCCTTTGCAGACCCTGCAACCCTTCCCACTGCATATCTGGCAACTTACGTCCACTTCCGCCGACGGCTCGGTGAACGGGAAAAAGCTTGGGCGGAACCGAAGCTTTGTGTGTTTGCCGTAAAGCTTGTGGAAGAAAAGCTCCAGTATCCCTTTCAGGTGGCCAAAGGTGACGTTTTTTGCAATGTGGAAGCCTTCCAGCTGGTGAAAGACCGGCGAGTGCGTTATGTCCGAATCGCATCGGTAAACCCTGCCAGGCGCGATAACGGAGATCGGCGGTTGACGCTTGAGCATGGCGTGTATCTGCACCGGCGACGTATGCGTCCGCAAAAGCCGCGCGCCGTTCTGGACATAAAAAGTGTCCTGCATGTCGCGGGCGGGATGGTCGTCGGGAAAATTGAGCATCTGGAAGTTGTATTCGTCCGTCTCAATCTCCGGCCCTTCCACCACGGCAAAACCGAGTTCCTGAAATATGCTTATAAGCTCGTCCATCACCGAGCCAATCGGGTGAAACGCGCCGTCCCCCACCGGCCTGCCGGGGAGCGTGATGTCGAAACTTTCCTGTTGAAGCCGTTCGGTGACCTCTTTTTTCTTCATGGACGAGGCGCGTTGGGCCAAAGCATCTTCGATGACGTTTTTAACAGCGTTGAGCGCGGCTCCGGCGGCTGGGCGCTCCTGTGGCGAAAAAGAGGAGAGCGTTTTGAGCCGGGATGTGATCTCCCCCTTGCGGCCCAATAAAGACACCCGGAGCGTTTCCACCTCGTCCATCGAGACGGCGGAGGCTATCTGCGCCAGCGCTTTGGACTTCAGGCCGTCAAGGTCTTCAGAGGCCGGAATATCGCCCATACCCACCCAAATAAAAAAAGGTTCGCGGCTCCGCCGGGGCGGGACCGCAAACCTTCGATAGACAGTTAACGAAGAGTCAGGCGGCTTTGGCCTCGCTCAACATTTTTTTCGCTATCTCCACGAGCCTTAAAAAGGCCGCAGGTTCCTTCACCGCAAGGTCGGCCATGATCTTCCTGTCCACGCTCACGTTGGCCTTCGTAAGGCCTTCGATGAACCGGGAATAGGACATTCCCACCGCGCGGGTGGCGGCGTTGATCCGCACTATCCACAACGAGCGGAAGTCGCGCTTGCGCTGACGCCTGTCGCGGTAGGCGTATTTAAGGGCGTGAGTGACAGCCTCTTTGGCTTTCTGGTACTGGGTTCCACGCGCCCCAAAATAGCCCGAAGCCATTTTGAGAATTTTTTTCCTGCGAGCCCTGGAAGCAGGATTGTTAGTAGATCTCGGCATCTGTAGTTATCTCCAGTTATAAAACGTCCCGGCTCCTAGAAGGAGAAAGGAAGCATCCTTTTAATTGATTTAACATCGGCCTTGTCAATTATGCCCGCCTGGCGAAGCTTGCGCTTGCCTTTGGAGGACTTACTCGTCAGGATGTGGCGAAGAAAAGCCTTCTTATGCTTAACCTTGCCCGACCCTGTAACCCTGAACCGCTTAGCGGCCCCTTTATGAGTCTTCAGCACTTTTCAAACAGCTCCTTCCGTCTGGCTATTTTCCGTTGTGGACACTACGCCGTCGGCGTTCTCTTCATCCTTCGGCTTGCTCTTTTTAACCTCTACAATGGGCTTGGGCGCGAAAATCACATGAAGGTTCCGTCCCTCCTGTCTCGCCTCTTGCTCCAGCAGGCCGTAATCCTTCAGGTCTTCCTCGAACCTTTTAAGCAACCTGAGGCCCAACTCCGTATGCGTTATCTCCCGGCCTCTGAAAAAAACCGCCACCTTCACCTTGTCGCCATCAGCCAAAAACCTCTTGGCGTGGCTTAGCTTGAACTGGTAATCGTGCTCTTCGGTGCCGGGGGTTGTTTTAACTTCCTTTATCTTTATTATTTTCTGCTTCTTTTTTGCGTCATGCGCTTTTTTGTTCTGCCGGTACTTGAATTTCCCGTAGTCCATTATCTTGCACACCGGCGGATTTGAGTTGGGAGAAACCTCCACCACATCCATCTCCGCCTCGACCGCATGGCCGATAGCTTCATCCACCGACATCACGCCAAGCTGAGCCCCATCGGCTCCCACAACCATCACTTCACGCGACCTGATCTGGTTGTTGATCCTTAACTGCTTAATACGCAAAACCTCCATTTATCGTGGCGGAACGCCCGGTCAGCCCCGGCATAACGCGCCTTGCGCCACAGTCCATCCATGCGCGTCATCGCGCCTTCCAACAATGGTGGGCACGGGTGGTATCGAACCACCGACCTCTTGCGTGTCAAGCAAGCGCTCTCCCCCTGAGCTACGCGCCCAATCCTCGAACTGTTAATAGTCCTAAAATTCGCCCTTATAGTCAAGCGAAAATTACGCGTAATTAAGTGAAATTAATATACAAAGCCGATGTTGGGGATACGAAGACCCCAGAAGCAGGGTCATGCGATGCTTAAACCATGATTCCGAAGTTGCGGCGAGATTGCTTTGCCATCGCTTGCAAATCGCAAGCTTCGCCGGGGTCGCCTGTGGCTATTGCCCAAACATTTTTCTCCATCAGAAGGCTTATTGATCCGAGGCATCCTACCTTTTCTCCCCCTTACAAAGGAAAGCTTTGCATAACTAGTCCTCCCTGAAAAACCCTAAAATCCTAAATTTATTCAATAAACCAGCGCCTTTTTCCTGTTTTGAGCATCTTATAATCCGCAACAAAACGGCCTCCACCACCTAAA
>Ga0315281_10006553_pt1 | contig 16539 bp, 15 predicted proteins | sample YL17G07_0_MG_FD_204540 | JGI IMG/M metagenome (GOLD analysis project Ga0315281, IMG submission 204540) | Sediment microbial communities from Yellowstone Lake, YNP, Wyoming, USA - YL17G07_0 | ecosystem: Environmental > Aquatic > Freshwater > Lake > Sediment | place: USA: Wyoming | collected... | reverse complement strand
AGACCGCGACCACGTTGAGCGAGATGCTCGCGCAATCATTGGAGCGCGGCGAGGGGAATGATGCTCTCCTCCCCGGCTATCGCCTCGCGGGCAAGACCGGCACGGCGCAAATCCCCATCCCCGGCGGGTATGACAACAACAAGACCATTGCTTCATTTATCGGCTGGGGGCCGGTGGACGCGCCGCAATTTTTGGTGTTGATTAAACTCGACCAGCCCTCGACGAGCATCTGGGGTTCTGAAACCGCCGCGCCGCTCTTTGGCGAGATGGTGAAGCGGCTCGTGGTGTTGCTGGAAATTCCGCCGGATGATGTCAGACACGCGCTGGCTGGACAGTAATCAGTAATCGGTGAACGGTGAACAGGCGACTGTTTACTGCTCACGGTTCACCGAAGTTATGCTGACCCTCGGCCACCTCCTCGAAGCCCTCACCGGCTATCAGTCGGCGGGCGGGCCACAAATCATCACCGACGTGGTGATTGACTCGCGGTTGGCAATTCCGGGTTCGTTGTTTGTGGCTCTGCCGGGGGAGCGCACCGACGGCCATAACTACGTGGCGGCGGCGTTTCAGAAGGGGGCCATCGTCGCGCTCATTCAGCGCGAAAGTCCGGGCGAGTCATCGACTCGCCCCTACCAAATTTTAGATTTGCGCGAGCCGGTGACGTACGCGCAAGCCACAGGCCTGAAATTCCCTCTGGGCCTGCGCGTGGCCGACACCCTGCAGGCGATGCAGACGCTCGCGGCCTTTTGGCGCAACCGGTTGAACGTGCGCGTGATCGGCGTGACCGGGAGCGTGGGCAAGACGACCACCAAAGAACTCATCGCCGCCGTGCTCAGCACGCGCTATCGCACCTTTAAATCTGAAGGCAATTACAACAACGAAATTGGTTTGCCGCTGATGTTGCTCAAGTTGAGTGAAGCTCACGAGCGCGCGGTGCTGGAGATGGGTTTTTACCAGCGCGGCGAGATCAAATTCCTGAGCGACCTCGCGCGCCCGCACGTGGGCGTGGTGAACAACGTGTATGCCGTTCATCTTGAAAGAGCGGGAAGCCTCGAGGCCATTGCGCAGGGCAAAGGCGAACTGGTCGAGAGTCTGCCACCGGCGCCCGAGGGGATTGCGATCCTCAACGCGGATGAGCCGCTCGTGCTGGGGATGCGGAACCGCACGCGGGCGCGGGTGTTCACCTACGGCCTCGACCCCGCCGCCGACCTGTGGGCGGATAACATCGAGTCGCGCGGCCTCGACGGAATTTTCTTTCACTTGCATTACCGCCACGAAACGCTCCACGTGCGTGTGCCATTGCTCGGCCTGCACTCGGTGCATACGGCGCTGAGGGCCACAGCGGTTGGCCTGGTCGAGGAGCTGACGTGGCAGGAAATCGTCGAGGGTCTGCAAGCGCTCGGGGCCACGCAACTCCGCTTGAGCGCGGTCACTGGCCCAGGCGGGAGTCTGCTCCTCGACGATACCTACAACGCCTCGCCGGAGTCGGTCATCGCCGCGCTCAACCTGCTCACCGAACTGGAGGCCACGCGGCGCGTGGCCGTGTTGGGCGATATGCTCGAACTGGGGGCGTACGAGGAAGCGGGTCACCGGTTGGTCGGGCGGCGCGTGCGGGACGTGGCGCAACTCCTCGTCACGGTCGGTCCGCGCGGACACATCATCGCCGACGAGGCGCGCGGGGCCGGGTTGCCCGCTGAAGCCATCGTCGAATTAAAAGATAGTGAGGCGGCCATTGAGTATTTGCGCACCCACATCGGGCAAGGGGACGTGGTGCTGTTGAAAGGTTCGCGTGGGGTGTGGATGGCCAAGATCGCCCCGGCCCTTACGGTGGGCGAATGAACCTCGCCGCTACTTTCGCGCTCACGCTGGGCGGCATCACGTTTTTGCTCTCGGTCATTTGGGGCGAGCCGCTCATCGCCGTTTTGCGGCGGTTCAAGGTTGGCAAGCAGATCCGTATTGACGGCCCGCAGACGCACTTGGTGAAGATGGGCACGCCTACCATGGGCGGGCTGATGATTGTGGTGCCGGTGCTGGCGATTACGGCGTTTGTGAACGTGGTGGGTCTGGTGAACGGGAATTTGCAAGGCCACTCCACCTTGCTCCCGCTGGCGGTGCTCACGCTGTTTACTCTGCTCGGCGCGTGGGACGACTGGCTCGGCTTGAGCGGAGTGCGGCGCGGCGAGGGAATGCGCGGGCGGTATCTTATTGTGTGGCAGAGCGTCATCGCCCTCGGGGCGGCGTGGGGCTTGTACCACTATCTCGACATTCACAGTCTCGTCCTGCCCGCTGTGCCGTTCAAGATCGAACTCGGCTTGCTCTACGTGCCGGTGGCTGCGTTTGTAATCGTCGGTATGACCAACGCCGTGAACATTACCGATGGTCTGGACAGTTTGGCCGGATTGATTGCGGCGACGGCGTTTGCGGCTTACGGGGTGATTGCGTTACTGCAAGGGCAAGTGTTTCTGGTGCGGTTCTGCTTCACGCTCGTCGGCGCGCTGTTCGCCTTTCTCTGGTACAACGCGCATCCCGCCGAATTATTTATGGGCGGCGCGGGGTCGTACTCTTTAGGCGCGACCCTCGGCGTGGTGGCGTTGATGACGGGCCACTGGATGCTCCTGCCCATCATCGCCATCATCCCGGTCAGCGTGACGTTGAGCGTGATTATTCAAGTCAGTTATTTCAAATGGACGAAGCGCCGCACCGGGGCAGGCAAGCGCGTTTTCAAGATGGCTCCGCTTCACAATCACTTTGAACTGGTGGGCTGGAGCGAGACGCAGATTGTGCAACGCTTCTGGCTGGTGGGCTTGCTGGCCGCGATGATTGGGATTGCGCTGGCATTGCTTTAGAGAGGCAGAAAGAGAAAAAGACATGGATATCGGTATGCTGTGGTACGACGATGACTCCCGCCGCACGTTGAACGACAAAGTGGCCCGCGCGGTGGAGCATTACCGGACCAAATACGGCGCTCAGCCGACGGTGTGTTTCGTGAACCCGACTTTGCTCAAAGAGAAAGACGCGCCGGACCTAGCCGCCGGGCTTCTGCTACGCGCCTCGCGGCAGGTGATGCTCAACCACTTTTGGATCGGAGTGGGGGAGGGGGAAGGCGTGGAAGCGAAGGCGAAGAAGAGGATTTCAAGGAACTAAAAGAAATCAAGGAATGGCAGAAACTTCCTGCCGTTCCTAACATTTCTTCCGCTCCCATGCCATATCCGAGCCAGCGCATTGTCATCCTCGGCCTCGCCCGACAGGGAATAGCCTTGGCCCGTTATTTGGCGCAGGCTGGAGCGCAAGTGGTCGTGAGCGATGCGCAACCCGCCGAGAAATTACAAGCCGCGCGCGCGGCGTTGGCGGACTTACCAATTGAATACTCCCTGGGCGGCCACCCGCCCGCGCTCCTCGACGGCGCGGATCTCTTGTGCCTCTCCGGCGGTGTCACCGCCGATTTGCCGCTAGCACAGGAGGCCCGCCGTCGGGGGGTGCCGTTGAGCAACGACTCACAAATCTTTCTCGATAATCTGCCGCCGGGTGTGCAGACGGTAGGGATTACCGGAAGCGCGGGAAAGACAACGACGACGACGTTGGTGGGGAAGATTCTCAACCCCCTCACCCCCAACCCCTCTCCCCCGTCGCAGACGGGGGAGAGGGGAGTGGGGGCCAGAGGGAGAGGGGTGAGGGGGTGCGTTTGGGTCGGCGGCAACATCGGCCACCCGCTGATCGGTGAGATAGCGCAAATGCGCGCGGGCGATCTGGCGGTGATGGAACTCTCCAGTTTTCAACTGGAAATCATGACCAAGAGTCCCAACGTGGGCGCGGTGCTCAACATCACGCCGAACCATTTGGACCGGCACGGGACGATGGAAGCGTACACGACGGCGAAAAGCCACATCCTGCTCCATCAAAACGCGGATGACATCGCGGTGCTGGGGTTGGACGACGCGGGGGCGCGCGGGTTGAGCGGGTTGGTGCGCGGGCACGGGCTCTATTTCAGCGGTGAGCAGGAAGTTCAACAGGGGACTTTTCTGAAAGGTGAGTCACTCACCCTGCGCTGGGGTAGTCATGAGCAGGCAATTTGCAAGACGAGTGACATCCGTCTGCGAGGCAGACACAACATATTAAATGTCCTCGCGGCCTGCGCCATTAGTGGCGCGGCGGGCGCGGAACCGGAACAAATGCGCGCGGCCATTGCGGGCTTCACGGGGGTTGAGCATCGGCTGGAATTCGTGGCCGAGCGCGGCGGGGCGAAGTGGTACAACGACTCCATCGCCTCCGCGCCGGAAAGAGTGATCGCCGCGCTTAAGTCTTTCGACGAGCCGATTGTTCTGCTGGCCGGTGGGCGCGACAAGAAACTGCCGTGGGAAGACCTGGCGCGGCTGGTCCAGACTAGAGTGAAGCATCTGGTGTTGTTCGGCGAAGCCGGGCCGCTCATTGAAAGAGCAATTACGGCGGAGGGGATGGATCAGGCGCAGTACACGCGTTGCGAGAAATTGCTGGAAGCTGTTTCAGTAGCGGCCAGCAAAGCCAGTCAGGGTGATGTGGTGCTCCTCTCTCCGGGCTGCGCAAGTTTTGATGAGTTCAAGGATTTTGCCGAGCGCGGCGAGAAGTTTAGAGAGTGGGTGAAAGCATTGTAACCCGGTAGATAAGTAGACAAGTAAACAAGTAGACGTGATCTGTATACCTGTTTTCTTGTTTACCTGTGTACCGTAAGCAAAGACATTTGTAATGACTACGATAGCCGAATCGCAACCAATCCAAACCCCTACCCGCAAGAAAGCCTTTGGCCTGCCCGTGGACATGATTCTGCTCGTGGTCGTCGGCGGGCTGGTGGCCTTCGGGCTGATGATGGTCTATTCCGCAACCTTCGACTGGTCGTACCGCGCCTATGGCGACCCAGCGGTCATCTTCATGCGGCAGGTGAAATGGCTGGCGCTCGGGCTGGTGTTGATGATTGTGACCGCGCGCATCCGTTATCACTGGTGGAAGCGCCTCGCGGTGCTACTGATGGTCGGGACCATCGGCGCGCTGGTGCTGGTTCTGCTCTTTGGCGCCCAGACGTTCAACGCGCAACGCTCGTTCATCAACGGCTCGGTGCAACCCTCGGAGCTGGCGAAGTTGGTCACCATCATTTATCTCGCCGTATGGCTCGACTCGAAGGGCGAGAAAATCCGCGTGATGGGCTACGGCTTCATCCCGTTTGGCGTCATCGTCGGCGTGGTGGCTGGCCTCATCCTGCTCCAGCCCGACATCTCGGCGGCGGCGACGGTGGTGTTGGTGGCGACGCTCATGTTCTTCATCTCCGGCGCGGATTTATTGCAGATGGGCGCGGTTTCGGCCATTGGCACGGCCTCGGCCTTTGGCGTTTTGCAACTCTCCGCCACTGGGCGGCAACGCTTAGGCGAGTACCTCGTCGGGATGCAGGACATTACGCAGGCGTCGTGGCACATGAAGCAAGCCGCCATCGCCTTCGTCAACGGCGGCATCTTTGGGCGCGGGTTGGGCGAAAGCCACCAAAAGTTCGGGTTTCTCCCCACGCCGCATACCGACTCTATCTTCGCCATCGTCGGCGAGGAACTCGGCCTCATCGGGTGCTTGTTCATCGTGGCGCTGTTCGTCCTGCTGGCGTGGCGCGGGTTCAAGATTGCCTCGCAAGTCAAAGACCCGTTCGGCTCCATCCTCGCGGCGGGCATCACCTGCTGGGTGGGGCTGGAAGCGCTTATCAACATCGCCGTGATGGTCGGGGCCATGCCCTTCGCGGGCAACGCGCTCCCGTTCATCAGTTACGGCGGCTCGAACCTCGTCGTCACGCTGATGGCGATGGGCATCCTGCTCAGCATCTCGCGCCGCGACGAAGGCGAGACGATTCAACGCAAGACGCGGAGCGCCGGAATCTTGCGCGAACAGGCGCGGAGCGTGGCGCAAGGCCGCACCTTTAAACCGAACACAGCCAATGCGAATTTTGATTTCAGCCGGGGGAACGGGCGGGGGCGTGTACCCCGCACTGACCGTCGCTAGGGTATTGGAGGATTGGAGAATTGGAGAATCCTCTAATCCTCCAATTCTCTGGGTTGGTTCAATCGGCGGGATGGAGCAAGATCTCGTCAGTCGCGCCAGCATCCCGTTCCAGGCCATTCACGGCGGCGGTGTGCACGGGGTGGGGGCGAAGTTTCTGGCGAATGCCTGGAACTTAACGCGGGGCTGGTTCGAGGCGTTGAGCCTCATCCGCGCTTACCAACCGAATGTGGTGTTTGTCACCGGCGGCTACGTGACCGCGCCCGTGGCGCTGGCCGCGTGGCTCAACCGCGTGCCGGTGCTTATGTATCTGCCGGACGTTGAACCGGGCCTCGCGCTGAAATTTATCGCGCTGTTGGCCGGGAAAATTGCGGTGACGGTGGACGACTCGCGGCAGTACGTGGACGCGCGCAAGATGGTGGTGACCGGTTACCCGACGCGCCCTGAGCTGACCGGGCCCACACGGGCTGAGGCGACCCGCTACTTTGGCCTCGACCCGCAAAGGCTCACCCTCCTGGTCACGGGCGGCAGTCGCGGAGCGCGGAGCATTAACCGGGCGGTGTTTGCGGCTTTGCCGGAGTGGTTGGCACATTACCAAGTCATTCATCTCAGCGGCCAACTCGACTGGGCGGAGACAGAACAGGTGCGTAACAGTTTGCCCGTCGAGTTACGGACTCGCTACCATGCCTTCCCTTATTTGCACGAGATGGGGCTGGCGCTGGTGGCCGCTGATTTAGTCGTCTCGCGGGCGGGGGCCTCGGCTCTCGGCGAGTATCCGCTGTTTGGCCTGCCCGCGATTTTAGTGCCGTACCCGTATGCCTGGCGATATCAAAAAGTGAATGCTGATTATCTGGTTCAACGTGGCGCGGCCATCCGCTTGAACGACGCCGACCTGCCCGCCCGGTTAACCGGCGAGGTGCAGGCCCTCCTCGCCGACGGGGAAAAACTCGCGCGGATGCGGCAGGCTGCGCGGGGCGCGGCGACGCCGCTGGCGGCGCAGACAATCGCCCGGGAGTTAATCGCCTTAGGTCACAGGCGGGAGGCGGATGATCGCACATGATGAGCTTATCCGCCGTCTTTTGGCTCTTTATCATTTTGTTCGGAGTCATTGGCGGCTTCCGGGGCTGGGCCAAAGAAATTCTCGTCATCTTCAGCATGGTGCTGGCGTTGTTCATCCAGTACGTGCTGGAGAAGTGGGTGCCGGGCGTGCGCGACGCCATCAACCTGCAAAGCGGCGTGACGCAAGTGGGCATTCGCGCGGCATTGATTCTCACGCTGGCGTATTTCGGGTATCAAACGCCCGGCCTGCCCGCGAATCTCACGGGCAAACTGGCGAAGGACAAATTGCAAGACTGGATGCTCGGCGCGGTGCTGGGCGCGATTAATGGCTACTTCATCGTCGGTTCCATCTGGTACTACCTGCATCTCGCCAACTACCCGTTGGAGTACGTCATCCCGCCCACGGACCCGAACGTGCTCAAGTACATCGCCTATATGCCGCCGAAGTTGCTGGGCGAGCCGTACATTTTCTTTGCCATCGGCGCGGCGTTTGTGTTTGTGATTATTGTCTTTGTCTAATAAGTTTCGAGTTCTGCGTTGCGAGTTTCGGGTTGCGTCGTTTGCAAAATGGCAACCCGAAACCCGAAACCCGCTAACATGAAAACAGTGCATTTCATCGGTATCGGCGGCGCGGGCATGTCGGCGATCGCCAAAGTCTTGGTCGAGCAGGGCTGGCGCGTCACCGGCTCCGATGAAAAGCTCTCGCCCCTCGCGCAAGCGCTGGCGGGACAGGGCGCAACCGTTTATGAAGGCCATCGCGCCGAGAACGTCGGCGCCGATGTGGACACTGTGATTATTTCTTCCGCTATTCCCGCCGAGAACGTCGAAGTCAGCGCCGCCCACGCGCGCGGCCTGCCCGTGCTCAAGCGCGCCGACTTCCTCGGGCAGTTGATGGAGAACCGCGTGGGGGTGGCAGTGGCCGGAACGCACGGCAAGACGACGACGACGGGCCTGGTGGCCTTCATCCTCGACCGCGCCGGTTTGGACCCGACCTTCATCGTCGGCGGCGTGCTGGCCGACTATGGCACGAATGCGCGCGCGGGCAAGGGCCAGCCGTTTGTCATCGAAGCCGACGAGTACGACCGGATGTTTCTCGGCCTCAAGCCGAGTGTCGCCGTAGTGACGAATGTTGAACACGACCATCCCGATATTTATCCGACATTAGAGAAGATGCAAGAAGCGTTCCGCGGTTTCACGAACTTATTGCCCCCGGACGGTTTGCTTATTGCCTGCGCGCGCGATGTGTTCGCCAAGAGCCTCGCGCAAGAGCGGCAAGACCTGGGCCGCGCCGCGCTCACTTACGGCCTCCGCCCGGACGACAATTTCCGCGCGGACTTGCCGCAACCCAACGGCGCGGGCGGCTACGACTTTTTGGTCGTGAAGAACAACCAGACCCTCGGCCTCGCGCGCAACCGCCTGCCCGGCGAGCACAACGTCCTCAACTCGCTCGCCGCCCTGGCGGTCGCCGATCACCTCGGCGTGCCGTTCAACACCGCGCGCAACGCGCTCGCCGAGTATCGCGGCGTGGGGCGGCGCTTTGAAGTGAAGGGCGAAGCGGGCGGGATAACGGTCGTGGACGATTACGCGCACCACCCGACGGAAATTCGCGCGACCCTCGCGGCGGCCAGGCGCCGCTTCGCGGGCCGCGCCCTGTGGGTGATGTTCCAGCCCCACACGTTCTCGCGCACCCGCGCCTTGCTCGCCGACTTCGCCACGAGTTTCAACGACGCCGACCACGTCGTCATTGTGGACATCTTTCGCTCGCGCGAAGCGCCCGACCCGACGACGAGCGCGAACGACATTGTGCAGGCGATGAAACATTCCGACGCGCGCTACATCCCGACCCTGGCCGCCGCCGCCGAGGATTTGTGCGCCCGCCTGAAATCCGGCGACGTGCTGGTGACCCTCGGCGCGGGTGATGGCGATTGGGTCGGCATGGAAGTGTTGAAAAGGCTGAAGGCTGAAGGCTGAACAAACTATGGCAACTCGCACCTTCCCTTCCACTCAACTTCTCCTCGACATGGCCGAGCGCGAAGCCTTGCGCGCGGCGTTGGGCAAGGCGCTCAAAGAGCGTGAGCCGCTTTCCAAATACACGTCGGCGCGCATCGGCGGCCCGGCGGAATTTCTCACTATCGCCGGGAATGCCAGCGAGTTGGCCGAGCAGGTGCGGGCCGCGTGGCACTTCGGGATTCGCGCGACCATCCTGGGCGGCGGCTCGAATGTCCTGGTGAGTGACAGCGGCGTGCGCGGGTTGGTCGTCATCAATCGCGCTAAAGGCGTCGAGTTTCAAGAGACTGATAACGCGGTGCTGGTGTGGGTGGAGTCGGGTGTGAACCTCGGGGCGTTGGCGCGGCAATGCCTTCAGCGCGGCTACGCGGGCTTCGAATGGGCAACAACCGTGCCAGGCACGGTCGGCGGCGCGGTGTACGGCAACGCGGGCGCGCACGGCGGCGATCTCGCCGGGAACTTGGTCATGGCAGAAATCTTGCATCACGATGGGACAGTGCGCGAATGGTCGAATGAAGAATTGGGCTTCGGCTACCGCACGAGCGCGCTCAAAGGCCACAAAGGCGGTTACGCGCCGGTGGTGCTGGGGGTGGAACTGGCGCTCAAGCGCGGCAACTCCGCCGAGTTGCAGGCCACCGCCGAGGGCTTCGCCTCCCATCGCAAACGCACTCAACCGCCGGGGGCCAGCATCGGCTCGATGTTCAAAAATCCCGGAGGCAACTATGCGGGGCGATTGATTGACATGGCCGGACTGAAAGGCAAGCGGATCGGCAACGCCGAAATTTCAACGATGCACGCGAATTTCTTCGTCAACCTCGGCGAATGCCGCGCCTCCGACGTGCTGTCACTTATTCACCTCGCGCACGAAGCCGTGCAGACGCGGTTTGGGGTGGACTTGGAACTGGAAGTGGAGTTGGTGGGGGAGTGGGGCGGGCAATGCTAATAAACAGCCGGGGTGCGGCGGAGCAGGGGAGCAAGGGAGAACTCCTCCCCTGCGCCCTGGCCCCGATGCTCCCTTGCCGAATGGCGAGGCGCACGTGACCCGAAAGATTCGCCTTGGCCTTCTCTTTGGCGGGCGCTCCGCCGAGCACGAAGTTTCGCTCATGTCGGCGCGGTCGGTGATGAAGGTGATTAACAAAGATAAATACGACATCACGCTCATCGGCATCACCAAAGAGGGCAAGTGGGTGGCGGGCGATGACCCGCTCAAGGCGCTCTCCGCCGGGGAGACGGGCAATATGTCGGAGGCCGCGCTCCTCGGCGAGCCGGGCAAGCGGGAGTTGCTGGTCTTGAGCGAGGATGCCGAACATCGCGCGGTGCAACTCTCGACGATTACCGAACTCGACGTGATCTTCCCGCTCCTGCACGGCCCGTTTGGCGAAGATGGCACGGTGCAAGGCTTGCTCGAACTCGCGGATTTGCCCTACGTCGGCTCCGGCGTGCTGGGTTCGTCAGTGGCGATGGACAAGGCGGTGTGCAAAGAACTTCTGCGCGCGGCGGGCATCCCGGTGGTGGATTGGCAGTTGGTCTTGCGCGCGGAGATTGAGCGCGACCCCGAGGCGGTGGCGCGCCGGGCCGAGGCGCAGTTCGGGTACCCGATTTTTACGAAGCCCGCGAACCTCGGCTCATCGGTGGGCGTGGTGAAAGCGCACACGCATGGGGAGTTAGTCGCCGCGCTGAAAGAGTCGGCGCAGTACGACCGGCGGGTGCTGATTGAGCGCGGCCTCAACGCTCGCGAGATTGAAGTGAGCGTGCTGGGCAACGACGACCCGGCGGCCTCGGTGGTCGGCGAAGTCATTCCGGGGCGCGAGTTCTACGATTACGAAGCGAAGTACGTTGACGAGAACTCCGAACTGCTTATCCCCGCGCCCATCCCGGCGGAGGTGGCCGAGAAAGCCAGAGAGTATGCGGTGCGGGCGTTCAAGGCGATAGATGCGGCGGGGTTGGCAAGAGTGGATTATCTGCTCGACAAGGACACCCATGAGATTTACTTGAGTGAAATCAACACCATTCCGGGCTTCACGCAGATCAGTATGTATCCCAAGTTGTGGGAAGCTTCGGGCTTGAGTTACGGCGAATTGATTGACCGACTGGTGGAACTGGCTTTGGAGAGACAAGCGGAGAAGGATCGAACGGTGAAGAAAAAATAACGGCCAGGGAGCCGGGGGGCAAGGGAGCGGTGGAGAACTTTCTCCCTTGCTCCCCTGCTCCGCCGCTCCCCGGCTGTAATAAAAAATGGACAGCTCTACTACCAGACCCTCCCGCTCCGAAATCGTCCGCAAGCGCCGCACGCAGATGAGCAAAGAGCGCGTCACCTCCGCATCCAAGACGGCGACGGCGAGCGGGCGCCCGCTCGTCAGCCGCCCGCGCAAAGTGGTGGGGCAAGCGCCCACGCCCACTTTGGGCAAGAACCGGCGGCGCTTCGAGATTGCGCTCCCCGGCGGCCTCGCGCTTCACGCGCCAACCTTGCCGCGCCTCAATGTGAGTTGGCGGCTGGCGAGTCTCTCGCTCGTCATCCTGCTCAGCGGGATGCTGGCCCGTTTAATGACCGACCCGCGGATGTTCGTGGATGGCATCAACCTCGGCGGCGCGGCGCTCGTCCCGGGTGAAGAAATTTTCGCCGAGTCGGGGCTGGCGCGGCAACATATGTTCTGGGTGAATCCGGCGGCGGCGCAGGCACGCATCGCGGCCATCCCCGGCATTGCCTCGGCGCAAGTGTCGGTGACGTGGCCGAACATCGTGACCGTGGTCGTCGTTGAGCGCGTGCCGGTGGCGACGTGGATTGAGGGCGATCAGAAGTGGTGGGTGGACGCGCAAGGCCTCAAGTTCCAGGCGCGCGGCGACCTCGCGAGTCTTCTGCCCGTTACGGTGGACGACGTGCCCGCCGGGGCAATGGCGAACGCGCCGCGGCCCGTGCCGGTGGAAGCCATTCAAGGCGCGTTGCAACTCAAGCAGTTGCGCCCAAACATCGAACTGCTTCACTATGATGCCCAGCACGGCCTGAGTTATCAGGATGGCCGCCACTGGCGCGGGTATTTTGGCGTCGGCCCGCACATGGATCAGAAGTTGGCGGTGTACGAAACGCTGGTGGCTAGCCTGATGGCGCGCGGCATTCAGCCGGCGATGATTAGCGTGGAGAATCCGCTGGCGGCGTATTATCGGAAGTAGGCATTGACTATGGCTAACGAGTCCCCGTTGTTCGTCGGTTTAGACATTGGCACTACCAAAGTCTGCACCCTCATCGCCGATATTGACGAGGGTGGTGTTCCGCGGATTTTGGGCGTGGGCGTGGAACCGGCGCGCGGGATGCGCAAAGGCGTGGTCGTGGACGTGGAGCAGGCGAGTCAGGCCATCGCCGCGTCATTGGACAAAGCGCAACACAGCGCGGGTTACGAAATCGGCACGGCCTTTGTGAGCCTCGCCGGGCCGCACATCGCCTCGGTCAACAGCCGGGGCGTGGTGGGGGTGGGGGGCGGCAGTCACGGTATTGATCAGGATGACGTTGACCGGGCGTTGGATGCCGCTCAGGCGGTCGCCATCCCGCACGGGCGCGAGATCCTGCACGTCATCCCCCGCTCGTTCACCGTGGATGGTCAGGACGGCATTCGCCAGCCGCTGGGGATGCACGGCTTCCGGCTCGAAGTCGAGGCCCACATCATCACGGCGGCGACGACCTCGGTGCAGAATTTGACGAAGTGCGTCGAAGCGGCGGGCGTGCAAGTGGAAGCGTATGTCTTGAACCCGCTCGCCTCCGCCGAAGTGGTGTTGACTGACACCGAGAAAGAAATGGGCGTGGTCGTGTGCGACATCGGCGGCGGCACGACGGATTTGGCGATTTACATTGACGGCAACGTGTGGCACACGCTCTCGCTCAGTGTCGGCGGCAATCATTTGACCTCCGACATCGCGCACGGTTTGCGTCTGCCCGCCGACGTGGCGGAGCGAGTCAAAGTGGAATTTGGCCACGCCAGCGCGCGTGAAGTGGCCTCGACGGATGCGTTCACCGTTCAGCCGTTTGGCGAGGACAAGCCCATCCCGGTGAGCCGCGCAGATCTGGCGACCATCATCGAAGCGCGGGTGGAAGAAATTTTCACGCTGGCCTTGCAAGAGATTAAGCGCACGGGCTACGATGGCTTGTTGCCCGCCGGGATTGTGTTGACCGGCGGCTCCAGCCAACTGCCCGGCATCCGCAAGGTGGCGAGCGAAGTTTTGAATCTGCCCTCGCGGGTGGGCGCGCCGCAGAACTTGCACGGCTTGGTGGATAAGTTGGTCGGCCCGGCGTATTCCACCAGCGTTGGCCTGTTGGTCTGGGCGCAACGCGAGAGCCACGTGGCCCCGCGCACGAAGAAGAAGAAGGGCGGGCCGCGGATTATTTCGATGGACTGGGGCAAGGGGCTGGAGATTTTCAAGCGGCTGTTGCCGTAATACAGCCCCCACCCTCCTCCGCACGTGGGGAAGGGCAGGGTGGGGAAGTAAAACCCGAGCGGTCGGGAGCCCGCTCACCACAGGACCGAATAGGAGACCTAACCATGTTACCCGTTCCACAAATCCCCGAATCGTTTGCGCGTATCAAAGTCGTCGGCGTCGGCGGCGGCGGCAGTAATGCCGTCAACCGCATGATTGCCGAGGGCATGGGTGGCGTCGAATTTGTCGCCATCAACACCGACGCCCAGGCCTTGTTGCTCTCCAACGCGCCCCGGCGCGTGCGCATCGGCGACAAGCTCACGCGCGGCCTCGGCGCGGGCGGCAACCCCGAGCAGGGGCAAAAGGCCGCCGAGGAGTCGCAGGAAGATTTGTACGAGGTGATGCGCGGCACGGATATGGTGTTCATCACCTCCGGGATGGGCGGCGGCACGGGCACCGGCGCGGCCCCCATCGTCGCGCAAATTGCCCGGGAACTCGGCGCGCTCACCATCGGCGTCGTCACCAAGCCTTTCACCTTCGAAGGCTCGAAGCGCAACCACTCCGCCGAAGCGGGCATCAACAAACTCAAGGAGCAGGTGGACACGCTCATCGTCATCCCCAACGACCGCTTGCTCCAGATTGTGGACAAGCGCGCCTCGCTCAATGACTCCTTCCGCCTCGCCGACGACGTCCTGCGCCAGGGCATTCAAGGCATCTCGGAACTCATCACCGTGCCCGGCCTCATCAATTTGGACTTCGCCGACGTGAAGGCCATCATGTCCGAGGGCGGCGCGGCGCTCATGGCGGTCGGCAAAGCCTCGGGCGAAGATCGCGCCCGCGTCGCCGCCGAGCAAGCCATCTCGTCTCAACTGCTCGACATCACCATTGACGGCGCGCGCGGCATCCTCTTCAACGTGACCGGCGGCCCGAACATGACGCTTTTTGAAGTTAATCAGGCGGCGGCCATCATCAAGGAGACCGCGCATCCCGAAGTGAACCTCATCTTCGGCGCGGTGGTGGACCCGAACCTCGCCGACGAGATTCGCGTGACGGTGATTGCGACGGGCTTCGAGCGCGCGGGGATGCCCCGCCGGACGATTGACCGCCCCAAGACGGCGGCGACGGCGACGACCCCCGCCCGCGCGGCGACGGCAAACCCGGCGCAACCACCGGCCCCGGTGGACGTGACCGCCGACAAAGCCGCGCGCCCCGGCGAACTGTCCGAGTTCCAGCCGCGCTCGTTCAACACCGACGATCTGGATATCCCGGCGTTCCTGCGCCGGCGGTAGGGCGCGTTGTCAACTTGTCCTGTGGGCTGTAACGCGAGTTGCCAACTCGCGCTACGGCTGTGTCTCTGTTGTTCGGTCCTGTGAGAGGCCGGGACTTTCCATTTGCCTCTCCGCTCCCAAAACACTCCGCTCCGGTGACTGCTTTCGCCACCGGAGCGGAGGTGTTTTAAATACAGCGAGCGTAGCCCCCATCTTTGGATTACAGATATTCGAGATGACCGCGCATATCGTCGGGGGTGAACACGCCGTGAATGAGCAGCAGGCCACGCACTATGACGCCGATGCTGGTTTGTTGGTGGGCATACACCATGCCCGCGTGCGGCGTGCCGCGCTGATGTTCGGCTAAGAAGTCTTCGTCTTGCGTGAAGACCACGCGGCCTTGTTCCAAAGCATAGGCCAGGATGCGGTCATCGGCGGTGTGCGCCAAGTGGGCGTCTTGGGCGGTGAGCGCGTCCACGCCCCGCGCTTGCAAGCCGCGCGTGACAGCCGCCGGGACGTGCTCATCCATGAGGAATTTGATTTCAGCCGCCATGAAGTTTTTTCAGGAGGCGCGAAGGATTGGCGACCCGAATTTCTTCGGCGAGGGCGAGGCCGGCGCGGATGGATTGCTCAATTTCTTCGCGGTGGTCGAAGTAGTAGGCGAGCGCGGCATGAACCTCAGCCAGCGAAAGTTGATAATCACTGGCGATTTCTTCGGGGCTATAGCCCATGCGCTCGTGCCAAATGGCAACAGATTGCACGCTGATGCGATGACCGGCAATGTGGGGCTTGCCGCCGAGGATGCCGGGGGTAATGGTGATGAAGCGGTCAAGGGTAGAAACGGTAGCCATGAGGAGACGATTCCTTTCGGGATGATTATATCGCAACGCCGGGCAAGGTTTGCGCCTGCAACAGGCAATTGCTCTCCGCTCCCAAAACACTCCGCTCCGGTGTGCTGCGCGACTTTCGCCACCGGAGCGGAGGTGTTTTAATCCCGAAGACCTTGAGAGTCTCAAAGACCCTAAAGGTCTGGCCCGAACCAAGCTGGATTTGCTCTAAACGACTGCAACCCACGCCCGGCGCGAGAGCCAAACCTCGCGCGCGATGTCCAGCGCCGCGCTCGACGGCGCGTTTGGCGCAACAACCGACGACGTGCCGGATTGTTTGGTAATCAACGGCAGATACAACTTGAACCCGGATTGAGTGACGGTGACAAGCGTGGACGCATTGACACTGCCGACGCTATTACTGGCGGTGACAGTGGCGGTGTAACTGCCGACCGCCGCGTACGTGTGATTGACGGCGGGGCCACTGCCGAACTGCCCATCGCCGAAGTTCCATTGATAGGTGATGCCCGTGCCCGTGATAACCGTTGCCGTGAAGTTCACGGATGTGCCGACCGTTTTGGGGCTGTTGTTGACTGCGCTTAACCCGCTGAGGGGGAGGTCGGCTTCATCCCAACCGATGTCGAAGCCTGCGCCCGCCGGGCGGGGGTCGCCCTCAAAGTCCGTCGTCACACCCGCGTTCGTGCCGGCGTCAATCGCCGCGCTGGCGCTGGTCAACTTGTAAAATGTAGTCTCGGCAAAGGCCGCCGTGCCGGTCATCGAATTGCCGCCGCTGGCCAGCGTGCCATTGCCACTATAGGGCGTGGCCACGCCGGAGAACAGGTTGTAGTTTTCGCGCAGGATGCTGCCGCCCGCGCGCTCCAGGCCCACACTGTACGAGGCCACAATGGTGTTCGTGATGTTCACCGTGCCTCCCCCCACATACACCGCCGAGCCGCTCCCGACCGTCG
>Ga0315281_10006552_pt1 | contig 16539 bp, 13 predicted proteins | sample YL17G07_0_MG_FD_204540 | JGI IMG/M metagenome (GOLD analysis project Ga0315281, IMG submission 204540) | Sediment microbial communities from Yellowstone Lake, YNP, Wyoming, USA - YL17G07_0 | ecosystem: Environmental > Aquatic > Freshwater > Lake > Sediment | place: USA: Wyoming | collected... | reverse complement strand
CGCGGAAACCGCGCCGTTCCAGTGCCGTCGCCAGATCGCTCGCATCGTTCACCGGATTGAACAACGGCGATTCCTTGTAGGCCGCATTGCCGATGATCAGCGCGACCCGATTCTCGGTCGCCGCCGCATTGCTTGCCGCATCCTTCTCGATCTGCAAATTGCGGGTTTGCGCGAACGCCGCCGCGCTCGCGAACGCGAACGCGAACGACAATAACGCGATGTGAAAAAACCGGTAGCGCATGAACTTCGCGTATCCTAACGTTTTGATTTCAGTCTAAGTATGCCCTGCCGTTCCGGCAAACTCAACTGAACCGGTTACCGGGGCGCAAACTGCGTGAACGCCCGGGCCATGGGGGCCGCCTACGGCCGGTCTCGCACCAATCGTTCGAGATCGGCCGTCGCCTCGCGATCTCCCGTCGCGCGCGCCACGGCCAGAGCGCGCTCATGGTAGCCCCGCGCTTCCTCCTTGGCTTCCCGCGCCGCGGCAATGCGCCCGAGCAGGCGCAAATCCCGCAGTATCTTGACCGGCTGCGACAAGCCCTTGTCGATCGCCAGCGATTCAATGACCGCGCGCTGCGCCGCGTCCTTTTGATCCAGTTCCAGCAGCGCGGCGCCCATCAGGCGCAGCGAGTTTGCCTGCTCCGCGGTTTCCCCGCGCTGGCGATTGATGCCCAGCGCCTGCTCGGCAAGCGCGCGCGCGCCGGCGAAATCCTTGCCGAGCAGGAAAATTTGCGCCTGCACATTCAGCAGGTGCCCGGTCAGCGCGCATCCCGGTTCCACGCACGCCGCGCGCGCACGGGCGAGCGCGCCCGAGGCTGCCGCAACATCTTCGGCTTCGAGCAGCAGCACCGCACTGCGAAACGCCGCTTCGGCAATCCGTTGCACCGGAAACCGCAGAAACGGACTCTCCAGGATCTCGCGCAATGCGGCGTGCGCGGCATCGCGATTTCCGAGGCGCTGGTAGGCAATCGACAAATTGATCAAGTCGATCGCAATGCCATCCTCGTTTTCGATCGCGCGCTCCAGCATCAGCGCCTCGCGGTATTTGGCCACTGCCCCGCCATAGTCCGCGCGTTCGAACAGGGCCGCGGCCTGCTTGTTGGCTTCGATCGCCTGCATGCGTTGCGGCGCCGTGCGCACCGGCGCAACCGAGCTGCAGGCGCCGAGCAGCGCCAACGCCGCGGCCGCGATCAGCGCAACACAAACCGGTTGCAAGCATTCAGACCGGCGCATATCAGTTGCGCGGCGCGCCGGCGCCGGGCCGGGACGCTTCCTGACTATCGAGTTGCAACATCACTTCGGCCGGGGGCGATACCAGGTTGCGCAGCGGCCAGCTGCGTTTGGCGCCACCGACGATGTCATCGACGTCGCGCACGATCCCGGCGCCGGAATCCAGCAGCAGCGGCACGCGCGCCGCGGCGCCCTCCGACAGCCGCCTCACCGAATCGGCGGTCTGCGCCGCGCTTTCCGCCGCCGATTCGATTTTCTTCAGCACGCCTGGCGCGGCCGCCTCGACCGCGGCGGCAGTGCGTTGCATATTGTCCAGCGTGCCGCCGGCTTTCTGCGTGATATCGCCCAGGGCGCTATCCACGTGATCGAACGCTCTTTCGGCCGAACTCAGCGTCTTGCGCAACTGGCGGTTGGATTCGGGCAATTCCTGCAGCAAGGTCGTAACCTGCACCAGGGTCTTCTGCGCCTCGCCACCCTGACTCTTGATCTCGCCGACGAATTCCTTCACCTGCGCCAAGGTCGGCGCCAGCATGTGATTCAACTCCTCCGCAATTTCGCCTACGCTCTTGCTGCGCTCGAACACCAGCACTTCGTTGCGCGCGATCGGGCGCGCCTGTCCGGAGCCCGGAAGGATTTCGATCACGCTCTGGCCGACCAGCGATTCGCGCAGCAACCGGGCGTGCGCATCCTTGGCGATATGTTGCAGCTGCTCGCTTTTCACTTCCAGCTCGACGCGCACCCGGCCCCTCGTTCCGCCCGAACCGGGCACAATCGTAACGTCGCTCACCGCCCCCACCGTGATCCCGAATACTTTCACCGGCATGCCGCTGGTGATCCCGAGCGCATTTTCGGTAAATACATAGATCGGCGTCCGGCTGACAAACAATTCCTGCTTCCACGCAATGACCGCCGCGACCATCAGGATGCCGATCAATGCCGGCAGGGCGAATGCCACCACCCGCGGAATACTGCGCGACGCCCTGCCCGTGCGGACTGCGCGTTCAATCATGTCCCTGCCTCCACGACGTCGAGTGGCGCAAAATCCGGCAGCAGCTCGGGGTCGCGCAGCACCGTCAACCCAACATACAACATGCGGCGCAGCGGATAGCGCCGCCGGAACAAAGTGATCCAGGCGGTGACCTGTCGCTGCTCGGCCGCGCCGAGCCGCTCGTACAGGGCATCGAGCACCAGCAGCTGTGGTTCGACCAACATCGCCTTTACGAATCCCGCCAAACGCTGCTGGTACAGCGATAAGGCAGCCACCGGTCGGCTGCGGAATATTTCGGCGTTCTCGCCCAACGCAAGCAGGATGGCTTCGGCGCGGTGCTCGGCCGCGGCCGCAATGGCCGGGCTGTCGTAGTAAAGCGGCAGGACGATGTTGTTCCAGGTGTCCAGCCATTGCAGCATCGCCCCGTCTTCCGCCGCGACCGCGACCTGCGCGCCGGACACCTCGCGCAGCGCGCGCAGCGTCGCCCCGACCGGCGATTGCGCCCAGCACGGCGGGAGTTCATCCTCGAGACCGGTGAGAAAGTGAAGCAAGGCGTCGCGGTCCGGACGCCTCGCAGCCACCAGCGAAAGACTCGTGCCCAGCGGTATCGTTCCGCGCGCCGAGTCGGTTGCGCGCGCCACTACGGGGCTCGTCGAAGCCGGGTTCATCGCTCAGGGCGCCTTGACAATGCCGAACAGCGCCACGCCGAACACCAGGTAGGCGAATGCCGCGTTGAACAGGAGCACGGCAAAAATGCTTTGCATGACCGAGCGCGATACGATTTGCGCGACCGAGGCGCTGCGCCCGCCGAGCCCTTGTACGCACAAGACCAGGCCGATGCCGATGCCGAAGCCCGCGCTCTTGATCAGCGTATAGAGAATATCGGAGAGGGTCGCCAGCGCGAAGAAATGCTCCGCCAGCTCGTGCAGGGTCACGTCCATCAGCAGCGAACTGATCAGGATGCCGCCGCCCACCGCCAGAAGCTGAAAATAGAACGTCACCACGATGCTGGACACGGTGACCGCAGCGAGCGTCGGGACGACGAGGTAATGCAGCGGATCGATGCCCATCATGCGCAGGCGGTCGAGTTCGCCGCGCGCGCGCATTTCCGCGAATTCCGCCGCCAGCATGGTGCCGCTGCGCATGATCAGCAGCATTGCGGCAAACAGGGGTCCGATTTCCCGCAGCACCGCCCAGATCAGAATGCGCACCGCGTAAGCGGCATCGGCCGACAGAATGTGGATCATGTAGGCGATGATCAGCGTGCCCAGGCCCGCCGCGCGTATAACCAGCGCGCTCAGTGTCGCCTCGCCGGTGATCTGGATCTGGCGCGCGAACATGTCGCGCACGGCGGGACGGCCGAGCGCCGACAGGTTCAAGGCCGCATCGCGCAATAGCGCGACATAGCCCCACGGACCGTCGTTGCGGTACGCCGGAATCGCGGCCATTACAGGTTTGCCAGCCTCTTCAGGTTTTCATCGTCAGGCCGCTGGATCGACAGCCACTGCCACACCTCCTTCGAATCGGCGTAAAGCGCAAGATCATCGAGCGCCGCGGCGAACAACACCCAGTCCGAAAACGGCGCGTCGTTGGGCGGACGGCGCGCGGCCAGATCCATCAATTGCTCGCGCGTGATCACCTCGAATTCGCCCTCGGCGGGCACGGCCGAGGCCGGCTCCGCGCGCACACTCCAGCGGTAGCGTTGGCCCCACTGCAGCGCATTCGCGGCCGGCAACTGCAGCGCTTCGCCGCTTGCCGCCGCCTGATATACCAGCTCACCGCCGGCACGGCGCAATTCGAAGTGTAGCTTGCTGCCGGCTGCCTGCGCCGGCCAGCGAAATACCGGATTCAGGACCATGATGCGCGACCCCCGCGCCGGAACCACCGCCACTGCGTCCTGACCGGTGCGCACGCTGCGCATCATGATGGCCGCCTGCGCCAGCCGGGTCGAGGCGACGCGCTTGGCGGCGGACACGCGCGCTTCGCCAAGAGCGCGCTCCTGCCCCGACTCGCCCTGCAACACCAGGATCTTATCCGCGAGAACCCTTAACCGGGCCGGGCCGTCGTAGCGGTTTTCGCTTGAATTGACATACAAGGTGACCGCAATCTTCGCGCCGGCACCCAGTTGAATTTCCATTTGCGGCCGCAGGTAGCTCATCACCTCGATGCGCGCGCTCTTGCCCTGGTCGGTCGCGCTCACCGGCCCTTGCAGATCCACCACCATGCCTACGGGCGCCACGGTCTGGCCAAGCAACGTAACCGGCAGGACGCACAACACCACCGCCAGGCAGTTCACGAATAGCAAGCGCTTCATGGCAACCCTCCACTTCATGCCGGCGCGATCAGCGCCGGATTCCACCCGAAGATTCGCACTGCCGAGCGTCCCGGCACCGACTGCTCGCCGAGATCGACCAGCATTTCCGGCCGTCCCAGCGCCGCCGCGACGCTTTCAGAGCACACAATCGGGTAATGCATGCTCTTGGTCAATCCTTCCAGACGCGATGCAACGTTCACCACGTCGCCGATCGCCGTGTACTCGTTGCGATCGCTCGATCCGACGTAGCCGACAACCAGTTCGCCGGAATGGACGCCGATGCCGATGCGCAGCGGTTCTTCGCCAAGCTGCGCGAGTTCGCGGTTGACCTCCACCAGCCGCTCCAGCATGTCCTGCGCCGCCTCCATCGCATTGCGCTCGGGGCATTCAAGCGGCTCCGGCGCGCCGAACAGCGCCATTAAACCATCGCCGATGAACTTGTCGACCGCGCCGTGGTTGCGGTGAATCGCCAGGGTCATGGCGGAGAAATACTTGTTCAGCAAGCCGATCAGGCGGCCAGCCTCCATGCTCTCGCCGCGTTTGGTAAAGCCGCGGATATCGGCGAACAGCACGCAAGCGCGGGTGCGCCCGGCCTGCTGCCCCGGCTGGATGCGCCCTGAGAGGATCTCCTTCATCACCTGCGGGCTGACCGACCCGGAAAACGAGCGGCGCAGAAAGTTCTTCTCGCGCGCATCGCGTATCGCCTCAAGCCCGAACCGCCCCGCGAGCGCGACCAGCCCGAACAGCATCGCACTGGCCACCGGCATGATCAAGCCATGCGAAAGCAGCAAGGTCGACGCGACCAGCAGCGCCAGCGCGCCAAGCAGCAACACCGCGCCGCCGCGCCACGGGCTGCGAATCCACCATAGCAGCGTGGCCACCAGGGCCAGCGCCAGGTCCAGCGCCAGCGGCGCGGGCTGGAGCAGTCCGGTATTCATCATCGAGCGCAGTGCCTGGGCATGGATCAGCACGCCGGGGACATGCCGATTACCCGGCTCCCAGGCAGCGAGTTCGACGGGAACATAATGCCGGTCCTCGAAGGCCAGCACCGGCCCGAGCAGCACCGGACGCGAGCCAAAAGTCGCGCGCAGTTTGGCCTCGTCGCCGGAATCCAGCCAGCGCAGTACATCGGTGAGCGGCACATAGCTGAATGGCGCCCCGGAGGCGAAATCGATATAGCCGGACCAGGTCTGGCGATTGCCGGCGTAGGCCGCCATTTTGCTTGAGAGCGGGACGGTCCCGGTCTCCGGCTGGCACCACTCGCCGGGAAAGCGCCGAATGATGGCGTCCTCGTCGGGACAAACAAGGGCTGAACCGCGCACGTCCGCATCGGCCTCGCCGCCCGGGCGGCGCGCGGCGACAACGTAGTCGATCAGAATATCGCGAAACTTTCCCTCGTCCGTGTCCCAGGTCTTGGCGAGGACGATCGGCACCGCCGCCTTGGCCTGAAACAAGGCTTTCACCAGAATCAGGTCGTAGTTCAGGTCCGGCGCGTCCGTGGGTGCAAGGAAACGATAGCTTTGCCGCGGAAAGATCACGTCCAGCCCGACGACGCTGGGGCGTCCCACCGCCATGGCCTGCAGGAACTTGGCCAGATGCGGATGCATCAGCGCGACCGGCTCGCGGATCGATTGCAGGAACGCCTCATCCAGACCCACGATGACCACGTCATTGGCGATCTGTCTTGGCTGTCGCTCCCGCAACAGGCGCGTTTCATGGTCCACCAGCCATAGATCGATGGACGCAGTTAGGTGCTGCAGCATCACCAGGCACACCACGATCGCAAGGACCACCTGGCCGAGAGTCAGCGCATCGACGCGCGACAGCCAGCGTTTCATCACCACATGCCCCTTAATTGGCCTGCGCCGTCTATGAGGGAATCCCTGCCAATCATGGCTGCCCGCGCCGAAGTGTTCTTTTTCATCGCACGCATACTGTGGCCGGCCCACGATCAGCGGCCGCACCCCTCCCCTGGTACCCACAAGATCGGGCGAACCACATTCCCGCCATGGTTCGCCTCTCGACAACGGACTCGAAAGCCAACTGGTTGACGAGAACCCGCCAATTTTCGCCTTTTTTCAACATTGTTGGTAATCTTTTCACGTTCTTGGCAGAATTCGGTATCCGACCGGCTCGCGCCGGTCAACCGAAGTACGCCACTGGTACTCCACTGCGCGATAATGCACGCGCAACAACGGGTGATGAAGTAGTATGACCGCGGGGAAACAGGGAGAAAAAGACATGTCCTATTGCGTCCGCCGTACATGCGGCCTTATCGGATTGCTGATCGGCGCAGCGCTTCCGTTCCAGGCGGCAGCGGAAGTGCATGCGCTCATCATGACCATCAGCGAATACACGGCACCGGGCGCGAGCCCCCTCAAAGGCGTGCAGCAGGATGGCAGGAATGCGCGCGAGATCGCGCGGCTCCTCGGTGTGCGTGACGCCAACATGGTGTTCCTGCGCGACCAGGAGCTGACCGTGAACGGCATGCGTGCTGCCTTTGACGGCCTGGAGCGGCGCATCCGCGCCGACGATCAGGTGTTCATCTATTACTCGGGGCACGGCGGCCGGCAACTCGTCAACGACGGGACGGAGCGCTGCGCCGAGTCCCTGGTTACAGTCGATGGCAACCCGTTCATCGACGCCGAACTGGAAACGCGACTGAAGGTGTTGTCGCAAAAGGCGGAAAAACTGGTGGTGTTTCTCGACGCCTGTCACTCGGGCGGGGTCACCACGCGCTCGGCAAACCAATCGTTTGCGCCCAAGTACTATGCCAAGGGCGGCGGCGATACCTGCGCCGTACCGGTCAATATCCTGAAGCGCAATCTGACCTACGCCGCGCGCTCCGTCGGAAGCGGCGCGCAGAATTACGTCTACATTGCCGCAGCCAGGGATAACGAAGTGTCGCTCGATCAGCCCGGCAAAGGCGGCGTTGCCACCCAGGCGTGGCTGGAGTGCCTTGGCGGCGCAGCAAAGGATCTGGACGGCAGCGGCGCCATCTCCGCGGAAGAGGTTCGCATCTGCGCCCAGGAGCGCATCGACACCAAATTGCGCAATGTTGCCGGTTACTCGACCCACCACATCTCCATCACCGGCAACAGCAACGCCGTGCTGGCTTTTGCCAAGGCCGCGCCGCCGCCACCGCCTCCGGTGCTGGCCGCCTTGCCCGCCGTCCCGACGCCCGCCGCTGCACCAGCGTGGCGGCCTCCTTCTGCTGTTCCGCCGCCGCAACCGCCTGCCGCGCCGCCCGTTGCCGCACCGGTCCCACCGGCGCGGCCTCCGGCTGCGACCGCGCCTGCTCCAACGGTCGCCGCCGTCACGCGGCCGCCCGTCCCGATACCGCCGCCGCCGAGCCTGCCCGGTTTGCCCAGCCTGTCTTCATTGCCCGCGCCTCCTCAAGTACCGGAGGTGGCCGTATCGCCGATCAATACCTTGAAGGATATCTTTTCCCGCCGCGATGACCGGCGCACGGTCACCCTGACCGCGGCACGTTCCACGTTCAAGATCGGCCGCGACAAGGTTCAGTTCACCCTGACCTCCAGCCATGCGGGACACGTCTACCTGCTCATGGTCGGCTCGGACGGCAAGGAATTCGACATGCTGTTTCCGAACCAGTTGGACAAGGACAATCAGATTGCCGCCGGCCAGACCCTCGGTCTGCCGCGGCCCAATTGGCAAATCACGGCGAGCGGTCCCGCGGGGAAAGACCAGTTGCTCGCCATGGTCACCGACGCGCCGCGGGATTTTTCCAAGCTCAAGCTCATCCCCGCAGGACCGTTTTCCGTGGTCGCAGCGAATCCCGTTTCGGCGAAGGACATCCAGTTCGTCACCAGCATTTCGTCCAACGCCTCCAGTGACGAATGCGGCGACGAGGTACTCAAGCGCAATCTGCGGATTGCCAAGTCCTGCTCCAACGCGTTTGGCGCGGCGATGATCAGCATCGAGGAAGTGAACTAGGTCGGGCGCGGAACCAGGCTAAGTTCTGCTTCGCCGCGCAATCCGGAACTACTGGAACATAGGGGAAATCATGCATAGAACAAGACACAGGATCCCGGCTGCCGGCATGGCGGCGATTCTGCTCTGGTCGCAACTCGCGCCGGCGCAGGCGCCGGCCGCATCGCCACAGGCTGCACCGCAGAACAGCGCCGATGAGGCGGTCGACGTCGAACCCAAATTCATCTGGGGCATCCTGATCAAATTCATCGCCGGGCAGGCGTTTTCCGCGTTCACCGGCTGGGTCGCAAACAAGATTGCCGGCCATGTGACCACAGCGCTCGATACGCACAGCGATGCGCTGGTCGGCGCGGGCGTCTCGCTCGCCTCGTTGGCGATTCAAAAACTGCGCGCCAAGAGCGACACCAGCGGCGGCGCCTTCGTCGCCCGCAACCCGACGTCGGACGAGGTCAGTTCCAAGGACGTAGCGCCGAACACGCTGGGACCGCCGGCGACACCGCTTGCCGTAGGCGGCGACGGCAGTCCCAACTTCCAGGGCATGAATGTCGCCATCGTCGGCGTCGGAGCCGACGGAAATATCGACAGCTTCCGCGCGGTCAAGGAGGGTTTTCGCACCGGGCAGCGGTTCAAGCTCCACGTGCTGGCCACCTTTGGCGGCCCGCTGGTGATCGAAAACATCAACCCGCGCGGCGAGCGCAAGCAGATCTATCCGCCGGAAAGAAACAGCGTGATCATGCTGCAGGCGGGCAACGAAACGTTGCTGCCGCTGGGCAAGAACGAGTATTTCCAGTTCACCAACGCCTCAGGCGACGAGCAGCTGGTGATCACGCTGCGCGATGCGCGCGCGGTCGGCGATGCCAGATCGAAAGCCGTGGTGTACCGCAAGGACGAAAATTACGGGTCGAACTTCGTGCAGGAAGTCACGCGCACGACCTACCCGTCCATATCGGAAGCCATTCACCTGCAGCACAACTAGCGGCGCTGCGGCACGGGCGGAGCGCTTCAGGCGTTCTTAAGCACGTCCTTCAGCAGGTCTTCGCAGGCGGCGCGCTGCGGGTCGCCGGGCGCGAGCCTGGTGCATGCGCCGCCGAGCCTGCCTTGCAGGCGGCGCAGCGCCGCGCCGTGCTCGCCCATTTCGTTCCAGAGCGCCAATTTGTCGACGACCTTGCGCAGTGAACGCGCGCTGCGCTCGTAGAACGCGGACTTGTCCTTCGCCGCCTCGGCGAACAGCTGCGCCGCGGTCCCTTCGATGCGCGGCGCATCCTGCGGCGCAAGGTCCACCAGCGCCGACAGGTAACTCGCACCCCATTGCAGCCGGGTCGCGGGACCTTCGCTCCGCGCGAAGGCCTGCCGGTACCAGCGCAGCGCTTCGTCTTTGCGACCCTGCTTGCGCGCGTTCCCGGCGAGTTGGCTCATCAGGTAGTAGGGCGAATGGCTTTTCGCCAGATTGGCTTTCAGCAGGCGATCGCTCTCCGCCCACAAGCCCGCCTGCGCCAGCATGTCCGCCGCATTGGTGACCACCGCCTGGCGCTCGTAGCCATTGCGGATCTCGCGGTCCATCTGCGCGGCGAGCGCGCGCACCTCCATCAACAGCGGCTGCGGCAGCGTAACCTGTACTGCATCCTTGTTTTCGCCGAGCCGGGCGAGGTCGACCCGTGCCGACAGCGCTCCCACGCGATCACCGCGCGACAGCGTCGCATCGGCCTGCAGGCGCGAAAGCGCAAGATCGAACTCCGCGACGAGCGCGGCCCGCGCGGCGTCGCCGTCGGCGCCGAGCGCTTTCACGATGGCGGGGGCGCTCCCGGTCAAGACATCCATCTGCTCGCGCGCGAGCGCCGGGTCGGCAAGCACCTGGCGCACACGCTCGCGCAACGCGGCATCGGGCTTCGCGCCTTTGCCATCCGCGCTGGTGGCGAGCGCCTTGAGCCACAGCCGCGTGGTCGTTTCCTGATCGGCGGCCACGCTGCTCAGCGCGAGTTGTTCCAGCAGCGCCGGCTGGTCTTGCTTCGCGACGAGCTGCGCTTCGTCGGTCTCCCAGGAGTAGAACGCGAGCATGCGCCATTCATTGGCGGAGAGCGGCTTACCCGCACGGGCGCCGGCGAGGACTTCCTTGACGGGTTTTCCACCCGCAAGCCCCGCTTGCAACAACGCCATCAGTTTCGGCGCGTCGACGTCGCCGGGCAGCCGCGTAATCTCGGCGCCGTCCGGCCGAAACAGGATTACCGTCGGATAGCCGATGACCTTGAAGCGCGCGCCCAGCTTCTGCGCTCCCTGCCGGTCGCCGTCCAGGTGCACCGCAACGAAAGAACGCGACTGGGCGGCGAAGTCCTGGCGGTTGAACAATGTCGACTTCAACTGGTTGCAGGGCGGGCACCAGCTTGCGCCCCAGTACAGGAGAAGCGGCTTGTCCTCCGCTCTTGCCTTGGCGAAGCAGCGCGCGATGTCTGCATCCGCGGCGGCGGGGATCCATGCGACATTGGTCGAGGGCAACGCGGGCGCCGCGGCCGACGATGGCATGGCCGCTGCGGCCATGGCGACAAACAGGCACAGCGTTGCCGTGCGCCGGCGCAAGCGCACATGGGTCGAAGGCAAATCAGAAGCGTAGATCAATACCATAAGCTAGCAGTTCCTTTTTCGCGAGCAAGTGTAGCGCAATACCTGAGCCCGGGTGCCGGCTGTTCGCGCCGGCATGCTCGCTTACACGAACAGCGCCCCGACGACTCCCGCGACGATCAGCAATCCGGCGATCGGCAGGGTGATACGGCGCAGTTCGGGCGAACCCAGTCCGATCGCCATGCCGCTCTTGGTCAGGGTGTTGGCCATGACCGCGATGAGGATGGCGCGCGCGGCGACGGTGAGATTGGACGGGTCGCCCTTTGCCAAGTCGGCCATGGCGAGGGTGATGGCGTCCACATCGGTCAGGCCCGCCAATCCCGCCGCGAAATAAAGGCCCGCGTCGCCAAGATAGACTTGAGCCGCCTTGGCGATCAGCACCACCGCGCCGAACAGCAGGCCGAATTTGATCGCCGCATCGAGTTCGAACGGATTGCTGCCGGGTTGCACTTCGCCGCGCTTCACCTGCTGGCGCCGCCGCCACAACCAGATGCATGCGCCCAGGCTCGACGCGGACAGCAGCCCGACTGCGATTCCGAGGCGCAGGCCCAGGTCGAAACTGATCAGCGCGCTCATGATGAGGACGCGGAAAAACATCACCGTCCAGGCGAGCACGATGCCCAGCGCGAGCGTTGAGGCGTCCTCGCCCGGCTGCCGGCTGCGCTGTGAGAATCCCAGCGTCACCGCGGTGCTCGACACCAGCCCGCCGAGCAGGCCGGCGATGCCGACGCCGTGCTCGGCGCCGACGATCTTGATCAGCAGGTAACTGGCGAAGTTGAGCGCGGAAATCAACACCACCATCAGCCAGATCTTGTACGGATTGATCACGTCGAGCGGCGGCGGGCCGTAGTTGTGGTCCGGCACCAGCGGCAGGATGATCAGGGTGACGATACAGAACTTGAGCGTCGCCTCGACGTCCGTGGTGTCGATGCGGCTGGCGAGACGATGCAGCCAGTCCTTGAGCGCGAGCAGCAGCGCCATGGCCACGGCAACCCATGCGGCGAGCTGTAGTTGGCCGTGCGCGCACAACAGGCCGAGCAGGAATGCGAGCAGGGCCGAAATCTCGGTGGTGATGCCCGTGTCGCCGCGCAGCGAAGTTACCACGTACATGCCGATGATGAGCGCGGCGACGGCGAAGAAAATCGCCAGCGCCAGCTGGTCGAACCCCAGATCCTTGCCAAGGTAACCTGCGATCGCGCCGGTGAGCGCGATGAGCGCGAAGGTGCGCACGCCGGCGCCGCCCTCCTCGCTCTTGCTGCGCTCGCGCTCCAGGCCGAGCAGCATGCCTAGCCCCAGTGCGACGACAAAACGCAGCGCGAGATCAGGATTTTCCATTTGTGCCCCCCGAGCGCATATTGAGCCGGCGTTCGATCTACGACGTCAGCCTTTGCCTTCCTTGTGATGCGGACGCGACCCGGCCGGCCGGCCGGCTTTTTTCCATTCGCTGAAACCGCCTTCGAGATGCAGCACATTCGGCAGCCCCATCTCCCCCAGCGTCGCCGCGGCGAGCACGCCGCGCCAGTCGGCAGCGCAGTAAAGGATGTATGTTTTGTCTTCGGTGAACACTGGCTTATAGTACGGGCTCTCGGGATCGACCCAGAACTCGAGCATGCCGCGCGGCGCGTGAAACGCGCCCGGGATCATGCCTTCGCGTTCGAGTTCGCGCGGATCGCGGATATCGACGAATACCGTATTGGGGTCGCCAAGCCGTGCCTGCGCCGCCTCGGCGGAAATTCCGCGCGTCCTCTTCTCCGCCTCTGCAAGCAGTTGCTTGAAGCCCTTCTTCAGCGCCACGTCACCATCCTCCAGCTGCACGTGAGCTTACGCGCTCGCACAGAAAAAGCCAGTCAGCCCAATCAGTCGTGTGCATGCCCTACGTTCGCGATCAACTTTCCGGCGCCGTCTGCACCGCGCTCGGCCGGGTCAGCATCTGCTCGACCCAGCGCGCGACCGCTGGCGGCGGCGTGATCTCCATCAGCGCAAGAAACTGTACGAACGGCGTGTAGCAGACTTCGGCCAGCGTATATCGGCCGGCCACCAGGTATTGCTTGCCCGTCAGTTCGCGTTCGAGTATGTCCAGATGCGACTCGATCTCGGTCTTCGCCTTGGCCATCGCCTTTTCGTCCCAGCGTTCCTTCGGCAAAAAGCGCTTGGGGAAGATGATCATGCCTGTCTGCCGCCCCATTTGTATGTCGCACAATTTTATGTGCATATCGAGCAGCGCGCGCTCGCGCAGGTCGGCGGGCGTCAGCGGTTGCTGCGGATACAGCGCTTCGAGGTAATTGAGGATCGCCGTCGATTCGTAGAGCACAAATCCGTCGCTCTCAATCGTCGGCACGCGACCATAGGGGTTTAGCGCGAGATACGCCGGCTCGCGGTGCTTGCGTGCCACCATATCCACCATGACGAGTTCGTGCGGAATTTGCTTTTCGAGCAACGCGATGCGCACGCGGCGCGAATAGGTGGACATTGGGTGGTAGTGCAGTCGGATCATTTGCGGGCCTTCCCTGTAAACAGGACGCGGCGTCTCTGCGACTTGCTGTGGTTGAGAAAGTCTACCAGATCGCGCCGATGCAACGAGAACGCGGGATTGTGTCGGTCTCGCGTTAAGGCTATCCCGCCATCCCTCGGCGCGTTGCGCATCGGGACCATCGGGGTGCTGATGCGCCCCGATGTCCTGCGCGGCGTCCCCCGGACGCCGCTGGTCGAACCGGCGGGTTCTCGAAGTACCCACTTTCTTAGCCAACAAAAAAGCGACCACATGGGTCGCTTTTTTGTTGGCGGAGAGAGCGGGATTCGAACCCGCGATACGGTTTAACCCGTATACACGCTTTCCAGGCGTGCGCCTTCAACCGCTCGGCCACCTCTCCTGATTCCGGATTTTAGGAAGGTGCGGAGCTTACGCGATAAGCCCTTGCGAGGCAAGGAAAAACAGCCTCGCTACTCTACGCGACCGGCTGTTTGAGCTGCTCCAGGATGGCCGGGTTCTCGAGGGTGGACACGTCCTGCGCGATCTCTTCGCCCTTGGCAATCGAGCGCAGCAGCCGGCGCATGATTTTTCCCGAGCGCGTCTTCGGCAGATTGTCGCCGAAACGGATGTCCTTCGGCTTGGCGATCGCACCGATCTCCTTGCCCACCCAGTCGCGCAGCTCCTGCGCCATCTTGTGCGCCTCGGCGCCGGTGGGGCGCGGACCTTTCAGCACGATGAACGCGCACACGGCTTCGCCGGTCAGTTCGTCGGGCCGTCCGACGACCGCCGCCTCGGCCACAAGCTTGGTGTTTGCCACCAGCGCCGATTCGATCTCCATGGTGCCAAGACGATGGCCGGCGACGTTGAGCACGTCGTCGATGCGGCCCATGATGCGGAAGTAACCTTCCATATCGCGGCTGGCGCCATCGCCGGCGAGGTAATACTTGCCCTTGAAATCCTCCGGGTAATAGCTCTTCTTGTAGCGCTCGGGATCGCCCCAGATGGTGCGGATCATCCCCGGCCAGGGGCGTTTTATCACCAGGATTCCGCCCTTGCCCTTCTCCACCTCCTGCCCGGTTTCGTCGACGATCGCGGCCATGATTCCCGGCAGCGGGAAGGTACAGGAGCCGGGTTTTGTCGGCGTCACGCCGGGCAGGGGCGAAATCATGTGTCCGCCGGTCTCGGTCTGCCACCAGGTATCGACGATGGGACAGCGCGCGTCGCCGACCACCCTGTGGTACCACATCCACGCCTCCGGGTTGATCGGCTCGCCGACCGTGCCCAGGATGCGCAGGGACTTGAGGTCGTATTTCTTCGGCAGGTCGGCCCCGGCCTTGATCAGCGAGCGGATCGCGGTCGGCGCCGTATAGAACACGTTGACCTTGTGGTCCTGGATGATCTTCCAGAAGCGCCCGGCGTCCGGATAGGTCGGAATACCCTCGAACATGACTTCCGTTGCGCCCATCGCGAGCGGCCCGTAGGTAATGTAGGTATGGCCCGTGACCCAGCCGACGTCGGCGGTGCACCAGAATACGTCGGTCGGTTTGTAGTCGAACACCCATTTCATCGTGACCATCGCCTGCAGCAGGTAGCCGCCGGTTGAATGCTGCACGCCCTTGGGCTTGCCGGTCGAGCCAGAGGTGTAGAGGATGAACAGCGGATGTTCGGCGTTGACCCAGGTCGGTTCGCAGTCATCCGGCTGACCCTGGATGACGTCATGCCACCATTTGTCGCGCGGCGCCTGCATGTTGATCGGGCTGCCCGAACGCTTGTAGACGATCACGTTTCTCACCTTGTCGCAACCGCCCATCGCGATCGCCTCGTCCACCGCCGGCTTGAGCGGAATTTCCTTGCCGCCGCGGAACTGCCCGTCGGCGGTGATCACCTCGGTCGCGCCTGCGTCGACGATGCGTTCCTGCAGGCTCTTCGCCGAGAAGCCCCCGAATACGACCGAATGCGTCGCGCCGATGCGCGCGCACGCCTGCATCGCGGTCACCACCTCGATCGACATCGGCATGTAGATGAGTACACGGTCGCCCTTGCGAATGCCGTGCGCCTTGAGCGCATTCGCAAGCTGGCACACCTTGTGGTACAGCGCCTGGTAGCTGATGCGCGTGACCTTGCCGTCGTCTGCCTCGAAAATGATGGCGGTCTTGTCCGGCTGAGTCTTCAGGTGGCGATCGAGGCAGTTGTAGGAGGCGTTCAATTCGCCATCGTGAAACCACTTGAAGAAAGGGGCGTTGGATTCGTCGAGCACCTTGGTGAAGGCTTTGTGCCAGAGCAGGTTTTCCTTCGCCAGACGTCCCCAGAATCCCTCGAAGTCGCGCTCCGCTTCGTTGCACAAGGCCTGATACGCGGCCATGCCGGGCACATTGGCCTGTTTGACGAACTCCGCCGAAGGCGGGAATACCCGGGTTTCGTTCAGTACCGATTCGATCTGTGCAGACATGACGACGGTCTCCTCTTTACTCAGGCTCGATAAACTCCTGTCATTTCGAGTCCCCCTACGGGGATAAACTTCGCGAGAAATCCGCTTTTCAGGGAGCGCGAAAAGCAGATTCTTCGGCCGTTGGCCTCAGAATGACAATTTATTAGATCTCCGCAACTTGCAGCGAAGTGCATTGGGCGCACATGGCGATGATTGTTAATTATGAAAAGCCAGCCTTACGCCAGCCTTACGCCGGGGCGGCGCCGCGCAAATCAAAGCATTTATCCGGCACTTTGTAAAGCCGGCCATCACCTGCGCGATCGTTTGCGTCCTGTCGCTGTCGCCGCGTCCGCGTGTCTTGCTGTACGCGTTGACGCAGTTCGCGCAAAGATGGTAACTTGCAGCGTGCCTGGTGCGTCGCAACAAAGCGCAGGCGCGCGGGCCTCCCATCGTTCCCAAGACAATATGATCCGACCGCTGGACGGCATTGTCGTCGTCGCTCTCGAACACGCAGTCGCCGCGCCGCTCGCCACCCGCCACCT
>Ga0315281_10006551_pt1 | contig 16540 bp, 19 predicted proteins | sample YL17G07_0_MG_FD_204540 | JGI IMG/M metagenome (GOLD analysis project Ga0315281, IMG submission 204540) | Sediment microbial communities from Yellowstone Lake, YNP, Wyoming, USA - YL17G07_0 | ecosystem: Environmental > Aquatic > Freshwater > Lake > Sediment | place: USA: Wyoming | collected... | reverse complement strand
GGAATAATAAGGCTATTACAGAAATGGTTGCGTATGTTCTTTTGGTTATGATAGCTTTAATATTGAGCATTATGGTTTACGGCTTTCTGAAATTAGTAGTGGGGCCGGAGAAGCCAGTGTGCAATGAAGGGATAAGCATTGCAATTGATGATTATGTGTGCAATGCAGGAACCAAGGAAATCAATATAACATTCAAGAATACAGGCAGATGGGATATTGATGGATTTTTTATAAGAGCAAACAATAGGACAGAAGGAGATGCTGTTTATCCGCTTATTTCTCCTGGTTTTTCTGTTGGAGAAAAGATATATCTTGCCCCAAGCCTGGGAATAGGGCAGAAATTAAACCTTATTTTTGTATATTCTGAGCTTGGAAATATAACTAAAATAACAATCCAGCCTTTTATGGCAAATAAAACTCTTGTTTCGTGCAGTGAGGCAAAAATTACTCAGGAAATTGAAAACTGCAATGAGATGGCACTTCTTCCTGGAACCTGCACAGATGGAATTCAGAATGAGGATGAGAGTGATGTTGATTGCGGGGGGAGTTGTAGTGGGTGTGTTTTAGGAAAATCATGTTTGACATGGAGTGATTGCTTGTCAGGATTATATTGTGATTTAGGTTCAGGAAGCACTTGCCAGAATGCGCCTCCTGGCCCTGCTATACCTACATCTCTTGTTTCCTGGTGGAAGTTTGAGGGCAATGGCAATGATGAAAAGGGTGCGGTGAATTTAAGTACAAGTCTATTAGTGTCTGCTGATTGGGTAAATGGAATAGTTGGAAAAGCCATGAGTGTAGATGCACAGGGAAAATATGTAAAAAATTCTACTCCAATTAGTGGTTTGCAATTAACAGGAGATTTCACAATAGAAGCAATGGTTTACTTGAATGCTATTCCAACTACATTTACTAATGCTTTTATTATTGGAGAATTAAATAATAGTGTTATTAATTATGGAATAAAAATTAATACTGATGGAAAAGTAGCTTTAAATTATACAAGTGTTACTGCTGTTACTAGTTCTGATGCACTACAAACTGGAACTTGGTATCATGTTGCTGCTGTAAAATCAGGAAATAATTTAAAATTATATATTAATGGAATAGAACAGGGAAGCGGAGTTATAAGCACGAGCACCTTGTATCTTAAAGACCAATTATATTTGGGTTGGATTGGAAATGGGATGACAGATGAGGTTGCAATTTATAATTCGGCTTTATTTAAAACAGAAATATCAAAACACTATCAAAATGCTTTGGCTGGAAAAAATTATTTTTCTAGTTAAAATTATTTAGAAAAATATTTTCCTACTTTTTTTGCAACAATAGATGCAACTATTCCTAAAGCAAGAAAAGCTCCTGTTGCTGGTTCTGGAAGATTTATTGAATCAATTGTGGCTGTTCCTGATTGAGGAAATGGCTGAAATCTTGAAAATGAAACAATTGGATAAACTTCTCCTGCATCTGCTGTTAATACTCCTGTTTCTGTGTTAAATGTTCCTATCCTTCCATATCCCTCTTCTCCATATACATTTTTATCATAAAAGCCAAAAAATCCGCCTGGAACATTTCCTCCAAGAATATCTCCGTAATTTTCTAATCCCCAATGGGTTGTATCATCTTTATTCATAAATCCTACCCCATAAGTCATAGGCAAAAAAGGATTGTCTGGGAGATTTTCTAATCCACCTATAAAAATTTTAGAATCTGATTGCAAACTAGGATATTTTAATATTTCTTTTGGAGTAGGATATCTATATGCAAAAGCAAGAACAAGTGCTTGAGGGTCTTGCCCATCAACTTTTAAATCATAAGTTTCATATGTTCTTGATACTGGAGCCGATGATACAACATCTTGTATATGGCTGACATTTATAAGAGTAGTAGATCCTTTTGCAGTTGTTGCTGCTAATCCTGTTAGAGCAAGAGCACCTGCACCAATTGCTGTTGATCTTGCAGTTCTTTCCAGCATTGATTGTGATCGCCTTTTATTCCATCTCCCTTGCTGATTTCTTTCAAATCTTGATTTCCTTGCAATTGGATAATTCATATATTTCAGAGTAATAAGTAATATTTAAACTTTTCTAATGTAATTATATAAGAGTTACAAAATTAATGCATGAAAATAAGCAAAAATTAACAAATTTTAAATAATAACAAGAATACTAAATTTTATAAATGCTGTATGCTAATTATTATTGTAAAATGATGGAGCAAAAAAGAGAAATGAGAGAAAAAAGCAAGAAAGCAATTTCTCCAATCATAGCAACTGTTCTTCTTATTGCAATTGTTGTTGTTATAGCTTTGATAATATTTATCTGGGCATCTAGTTTTGTCAAGGAATATTGCGAGAAAAACAAACAATTATGCGATCTTGGTTGCCAAAGTGTAAACTTGGAATCAAGCCTTGATGGGAACACATTATCATTAACAAATACAGGCAATGTTCCTGTTGTAAATATTGAGATAAGAAAAATAAAAGGCGGAGACACTGAAATTCAGAGAGAGTCTGGATTAGGATTGGGGCAGGGAAATATATATGATTTGGGAGACAGCTATGACAAAATAGAAGTTGTTCCAATTATTCTCGGAGAGATAAAGAACTCAAAGCAGGAATTTATCTGCGAGAAAAACAAGATTGAAGTTTCTTAATATTATTGATAAAAGAGGAAAAATAAACAGTAAAAATTAATCAAAAAGAAAGATTAAGCAAACACAAGCTCTCAAAAGTATTAATACTAAATTTAATAATAAAAATGTCAAAAAAGAAAGCAGCTCGCGCCCGCACTCGGAAATATAATTATAAGATAGTCTCGTGCAAACGCTCGTTATCCACGATTGTTGCAACTGTTCTTATAATTCTGATTACAATAGCAGCAGCCGCACTTATTGGAGGCGTAATAATTCCGTGGATTAAGCTGAATTTGTTTGAGAAAAAAACATGCTATGACATAACAAATTCTGAATATATCACAATAGGAGAAGATTTTACCTGCTATAGTTTAAGCAATACATCAATTATGATAAAAAGAGGCTCAAAAGATATTAAAATTGACAAGCTGACTGTATCTTTGACTGATAGGAATGGAGAGTCAATAAAATATGAGATTGCAGAGGGCGAAACATTTACTGGAGTTTGGATGTACACAACAGGAAGCGAAACTCTTACAATTCCTCAGCAAGGAAGCTCAAAAAGATACGGGTTTAATTTGTCAAATGCTGTTGAAGCCAGAATATCAATTAATTCAGGAGGAGTGGCTTGTGCAGGACCTGAAGAAAAAATATCTTCTTGCTGATAAATAAAAAATTAAAAATCAGAATAACCCGTAATAATCACACTCAATTAGTCAATTAACAATAATTAAGTTAAATTCAAGCTAATAAAAGGTTAAATCAAATACTCAAAAAAATTAAGTGATTGAAGTTAGTAAGCAGAAAATTAACAGGATAAAGTTAAATTAATAATCAATATTAACTAATAACAAGAAAAATGAGAGAAAAAGCACAAATTTGGATTGAAACTGTAATCTATACCTTAATTGGACTGGCTTTAATCGGAGTTGTGCTTGGATTTGTAAAGCCAGCAATAGATGAAAAGACGTATTCTCTTGCAGTAGCTTCAAGCATTGAAATGCTTAACAGCATAGATGGAAGCATAGAAGAAGTAAGATATGTGGGAGGAAATTCAAGGCAAGTAGAAATAAAAATGAGCAAGGGGAAGATGATTGTAGACAGCGAGAATGACAGCATAATAATACTAATTGAAGACAGTGCCTATGCATACGGGCAGCCTGGCTCTGAAATAAATGCTTCTGGAAATGTAAGAGCATTAACAATAAAAAAAGGAAACAAGTATACAGTAAAACTCTTGCTTAATTATAAAGATAAGCTTAATATAAAATATAATGGAAAAGAATCAAGCTATACATTTCAGAAAGCACAAACCTCATATAAAATAGCAATAATAAATACTGGCACAAAAAATGATATATCCCAAATAGATTTTTCAAGTGTCAGCTGATTATCTATAATTAACTAAAAAATCTATTTAGCAGGGAAGAGAAGATTTAAATAGATTTTTTACTACTAAATTTATATAAAAGAGGAATATAAATATGGCTGAAGAACTGATTGAAGAATTAAATATAAATCTTAACCCTGGAATTCCTGCACTGCCAAGATTTGAAGACAAGACAAAAATAGATATAAGATACGCTCTTATCTCACCTTATGCCTTTGCACATATTTACTGGGATGCAAAAAATTATGAATTAATGTACGACCTGGAAGAGCCCCTGCTTACTGAAAATGAGAGAGAAATACTGGAAGAAATTGAAAGAAGCATGAGGGAGATTATCAACATAAATGTGCTTGTTGAAAGAACACCTGAAGCAATGATAACTTATGTGAGCAAGACAGCAAAACTTTTAATTTCTGAGTTGAATTTGAAAGTAGACAAGGAAGCATACAGAAAAATTTTCTACTACTTGTTCCGTGACTTTATAGGCTTGAATGAGATTGAGGCACTGTCAAGAGATTATTTTATTGAAGATATAGAATGTAATGGAATTAATACTCCCATTTATATTATCCATAGAATTTACAGTAATCTGAAAACAAATATTTTATACAGAGATGTAGAATATCTTGCTTCTTTTGTTGAAAAGCTTGCACAAAGAGCAGGAAGGTACATTTCTTATGCTTCTCCTCTTTTAGACGGGACAATGCCTGATGGAAGCAGAGTAAATGCATCTTATACAACAGATGTCACGAGCAAAGGGCCAACTTTTACTATCAGAAAGTTTACGAAAGTTCCATGGACTCCTCCCCAGCTTATTGCATTAAATACATTATCTCCGGAAATGCTTGCATATTTTTGGATACTTGTGCAGTATAAGTGCAATATTTTGATTACAGGAGGAACAGCTTCTGGAAAAACAACATTACTGAATGCCATATCTTTTTTCATACCTCCTGAAGCAAGAGTTGTTTCTATTGAGGATACAAGAGAAATAAATTTATCAAGAGAAAACTGGATTCCAAGTGTTGCAAGAACAGCAATTGGAACAGGGCAGACAGGAGAGGTTGATTTATTCAGCTTGTTGAAAAACAGCTTCAGACAAAACCCAGAATATGTGATAGTTGGAGAAGTAAGAGGCAAGGAGGCATTTGTTCTTTTTCAAGGAATGGCTTCAGGGCACGCCTCAATATCAACAATGCATGCAGATTCTGTTGATACTGTCATCAAGAGACTTGAAACTCCTCCAATTGAATTGTCTCCCACTCTTGTAAATACACTTGATGCTGTTGCAATAATGACTCATGCCATAGTAAAAAAACAGCAGACAAGAAGATTAAGAGAAATAGTTGAAATTGTGAAAGTAGATCCTGATGGTGTTGCTCTTACTAATACTCCTTTTATGTGGAATCCTGCAGAAGACAAATTTTATTTCAAGAAAGATTCGAGAGTTCTTGACAAAATTACATTAAGATACGGATTGTCAAGGGTAGAGTTACAAAAAGATTTTGAAAACAGGGCAAAAATTATATTTGAGCTTTTCAAGAGGAAAATATTCAATTTTGAGGAAGTTCAGAATATAATAAATGAATATTACAAGAATCCTGAAGCTGTAATGAAAAAGTATCTCGAGGAAGCCAGCACAGCCAAGGCATAATATTTCTTACTAGTATATTATTCATAATATATTACTAATAGTAATATAATAAAGTTTATATACTACTGTTCTTTTAGAAAAAGAACTCTGTAAAAATAAAAAGATGGCAAGAATAAAACTGGAGGGATACTTGTGCGAGAGATGCGGGCACAAGTGGATAGCAAGAAACAAAAATATACCAACTGTCTGCCCTAAATGCAAGTCCCCATACTGGAACAAGCCCAAGAGGAAAAAATGATGAACAAAATAATTGTGCAAAAATTAAATGGAAAATTTTTGCCTAAATTAAAATGATGAACAGGGAAGAAATTCAGATTATTGCACAGCTTCTTGAAGCATTGAAAGAGGCTGTTAACCAGATGGAATATTATTATTCAAAGAGAGATATTGAAAATTTTAAAAAAAGCCAGCAGGCTGTGGTTGATTTTCAGAAAAAAATTGCGGAGATATTAAAATAAAAATATAATATGACACTTGAAAATCTGAAGCAGAATATTGAAAGAGAAAAAGAAATCATAGGAGAAATGATTGTATTATACAACCAAATTAATAATGTACAGGAGAAGGAGAGGACAGTTATAATAAAAACACTTGATTCTCTAGCAAACATGCTCAGAATTCTGAACAATTCTGTGCCTGTCCTTGTTGATAATATTTCTCCTGTGAAAAAACTAGGAGCAGGAGAAAGCGTGAAAGGTCTTGTTAAGATGAAATATGAGGATAAGTATGTTACAATAAATGTACAGGACAGAAGAAAATTTATTGATGAATTAAGCCTGACAAGTTTTACGATAAAAAAAATAAAAAAAGATTTGAGTGGAAGAGAAGTAATTTTTTCTGATTTCAAGAAGCCAAGCCTTTATGCCAAGATTTCAAACAGATTTTTTTCAAGAATTTCAAATAAGCTTATTGCACAGGGAAATTTTAAGGATTTGAACAGCAGCCTTAGAAAAGCAAATATGCCTTTCCTGCTTAATACTTATGTTTCAATGATTTTCTTCACAACATTATTGGCTGCTGCTTTTTCTGTGATATTATTTATTGTGCTTTTATTCTACAGGATAGAAATAAATTATCCATTTTTCTTTGCAACAGAACTTACATTAAGCAGATTAACTACAAATATTGTAATATGCTTAGTTATTCCTGCAGCCATGTTTCTGCTTGCCTATGCTTATCCAACTCTTGAAAGACAGGGAATAAATAAAAAAATAAACCACGAACTGCCTTTTGCAGTCATACATATGGCAGCAATTGCAAGAAGTGGGGTTGAGCCAAGCCAGATATTCAAGGTGATTGCATTAAGCAAGGAATATCCTTACACAAGGCAAGAAATCAAAAAAGTTATAAATCAGGTGAATGTTTATGGATATGATCTTGTAAACTCGCTGAAAAATTCTGCAAAATCAAGCCCAAGCACAAATATGGCTGAGCTGTTTAATGGGCTTGCAACAACAATATCAGAAGGCGGAAATCTTCCTGATTTTCTTGACAAAAGAGCTGAAACTTTGTTGTTTGATTACAGGCTTGAGAGGGAAAAAGCAACAAAAATGGCTGAAACTTTTATGGACTTATATATCAGCATAGTCATAGCAGCACCAATGATACTAATGGTGCTACTTGTTGTAATGAGTGTGAGCAAGATAAGCATTGGCTTGAGTTTGACAGGAATAACTGTAGTAATTGTTTCAATAGTTGCCCTGATTAATATTGTATTTTTGGGATTTTTGCACATCAGGCAGACTGGATACTAACATGAAAAATAAATTTTTAATTATAGGTGGAATAATATTAATTGGAATACTAATTGCAGCATACTTTTTAGTTAATAATAAAGATATTACAAATAATTCCCAGGTAAAAAAATGCAATGGGTATAACCTTGAGAATTGTGATAAATCTTGCAATGTTGATGAAGATTGTGGGATAAGTGCGGGTTGTGATTGTTATAATAAGAAAGATGCAGAGAAGATACGTTATAATGAAGATGGCTATGAGATTTTGTATCATCTTTGTGGTCCAAGCACCGGAAATAATTGTTTTTGTATAAATAAAACTTGCACAAGAGAGGTAATTGCTAAATAAAAGAGAATTAACATGAATATAGAAAAAAAACATATTGTGGGAATTATATCGGCGCTAATCATAATTGCAATAAGCCTGATATTCTTGAGAAAAGACAAGCTGTTTTATTTTTTCATAGGAGTTGCTGTAATCAGCGCTGTTCTTCCATTTATATTATCAATGATAAGCGAGTCAAGGGAAGAAAAAGAAAATAATGAGATGTTTCTTGAGTTTTCAAGAAATCTTGTGGAAAGTGTGAAAGCAGGAACTCCAATAAGCAAGAGCATAATTAATATCAAGAATAAAAATTACGGCACTCTTACACCCCATATTCACAAGCTGGCAAACCAGATTGCTCTGGGAATTCCTGTAAAAGAATCTTTCCAGAATTTTGCTTATGATGTCAACAGCGGAACAGTAACAAGAGCTGTAATGCTGATAAGCGAGGCTGAAAAAGCAGGCGGGGAGATAGAAAGCATTCTTGATTCTGTTGCCAAGTCTGTTTCTGAAATTGAAAAACTGAAGAAAGAAAGAAGGGCTGCAATTTACGGGCTTGTTGTTCAGGGGTATATTATATTCATGATTTTTATTGTAATAATGCTTGTTCTTGAAATTAAGGTGCTACCTATAGCAGGAAAACTTGGAGGGGGGTTGGGAATGGGAGACTCAAGCTTTTTTGGAGGGGGGAGTGTTAGTGGAGAGAGTTTTGACATAAAAGAATTATCAAAGCCATTTCTTATCCTTATTTTAACTCAGGGATTTTTCTCTGGCTTGATTATAGGAAAACTGGCAGAAGGAAATATCAAAGCAGGAATAAAGCACTCATTCATACTCACGGCTCTTGCATTCATGATAAGTGAAGGAGTAAAAGCGTTTATGACATGAAGAAAAAATGATGAATAAAAATTACGCAAGGATGAATAATATAAAAATGTTAAAAATAAAAAATCAAGTTAAATTTACAGATGAAGCTATCCTTGCGTATATGTAATAATGAAGAAAAAAGGCGTGTCACATATTGAAATAATTATATCATTTATAATATTTTCTGGATTTGTTTTGTTCCTGCTGCTTTATTTTCCAATAACAAATCCTCAAAGCAACAGCGTTGCCTTAGATGATGCAGAAAGAGGAGTTCTTGATTTTGTAAATTTAAGAATGGTTTATTATACAATTGCACTGAATAATACTCCTCCTGCAGACTGTTTTAATTTAAGCTCTGAATTAAGAAACATAAGCGTGAGAAATGAGGAAGATATAATTATGGATGCTTATTCAGACAGCAAAAATAATTATATTCAGAATTCTGGAAAATTTTACACAATTTATTCTTCAAGCCTGTTTTATGAAAAAAATCCCGGAAATCTTGTTTCATGCAGTGTTTTTAAAGAAGTTGATAATTATACAATAGGAATATCCAGAGTTTATAATATTGTTTCTTATGAAAAAATAAGCCTATTGAGAAATAATTATGAACATGATTATTCCAGCCTGCATGACAAACTAGGAATTCCTATTAAAAATGATTTTGGTTTTATACTTAAAGATACAGAAGGAAAAGAAATAATAAAAGCAGTCAAGCAAAGGCCAAACAGGGCAGAAGTTTTTGCAAGGGATATTCCTATACAGGTGGCTCATAATAATGGCACATTCAATTATTTTATATTAAATGTTCAGGCATGGTAAAATGACACTCCTCGGGCTAAAGCCTGAGGTATCTAGCAAGGATACAAAAAATGTTAAACAAAAAACAAACAAATTCAGAAATTAAATTTAGTGGAAGAAGGCAATTCCTTACTTTACATGTTAGAGAGGTAAAATGATAAAATTAACCTTGCGAAATAAGCATGGATGGATAAGAATTGTTGAATCATTTATGGCAGTTATGATTCTTGCAATTTTTCTTCTTACTTTTTATTCCAGCCAGGCAAATAAGTCAAATGATGAAATTCCAATATTAGGAGACAGAATACTTGATGAGATAATCCAGAATAATAATTTAAGAGAGGATATTTTCATCAACAATCTTGATAATATCAGTAATTTTGTAAGAGAGAGAATTTCAAGTGACTTGAATTTTTCTGTAAAAATATGCATGATTAATAATATCTGCAACCCGGATGTTTTTATTCCTGAAATATATGCCAGAGAAAGAGTTGTCTCATCTACTCTGCATATATACGAGCCAAGGAAAATAAAGTTATTTATCTGGAAAAAATAGAATTAATTATTATAAACCAAGGTATCAAGTAATTGCCATTATATATTATCTCATCTTAAAAAGTAATTTGTCAATAGCTTGCTAATTATTTGTAGGCAATAACTCTAAGTTTTCCTGAGGTTGTCCCCGAATATAACATATAAGGGCCCATACGAGTACTTAATGGGAAATATATTTGTTTATCTGTTTGATTATAATAGGCATCAGTTCCTTGAACATAACCTGGGTAAACTACTGAAGGAGACATTTGCATAGCTATAGGCTTTGAAGCATCTGAAGGATTTTCTGAAAATTTTACAACAACTAAACCCGGCTCGTCTTGATTATATGAAGGAAAATCTCCCTTACCAGTAGTGTATGTTAGAAAAGAATAGGGAGAGGGTGATGCAGAAATTGGCTGCCAACCACTATCATAAACTTTTGTAAGCCCTCTGCTTAAACTTCCGTCATCAATTGCAGCCTGAAGTGTTTTATCTGCTCCTCCTACATTAACCATAACTTCATTTGATGCATGCCCTGGATTTGGCTTTGTTGAGGGATTTACTGCTATAACTAATGCAATTGTAAATAATGAAAGAAATACTACTAGAATTAACAAATGTTTTTTTTTCTATGTTAATCTGCACCATCTTTTGTTATTTTATCAGGGGCAGGGGATTTAAATAGTTTTTGTTTAGAAAAAGAAATTGGCAAGATTGTTGCAAGAGTTAAGCCTGTTGCTGTTATGAAGGGATGAAGAAATAATTATGCTGGGATGAAACATCTATATGCTCGACTTGAGCCTCCGCAATATTGCATTTGATTTATACCACCATTACCTATACAACCCCTATCATTGGTTGCAGTCCAGTCATCCATAAATTCCCAGTCATCTGTTTCATCATTTAGAGTATATTGTGATGCGGAGATAGTCCACTCGCTTGCAGAAGGTAATCTCCCCCCATATTTAGTAAAACAATTATTAGTTGCAACCTCCCATATTGCTGTGCCTTCTTCAGAATTCTGCATGCAACCCAAAATTCTCCCCTGACTCTCAACTTTTGTGAATCCTATAGGACATGATAAACCTCCACTTCCTAAGCTCCCATCGTCAATTGCATCCTGAAGAGTTTTATCTACCCCACTGATATTAACCATGACTTCATTTGAAGCGTGTCCTGGATTGGGTTTTGTTGATGGATTTCCTGCTATAACCAAAGCTAGTGTACATAATGAGAGAAATATTATTATAATAAACAAATGCTTCTTTTCTATATTTATCTGCACCATCTTTTGTTATTTTATCAGGGGCAGGGGATTTAAATAGTTTTTGTTTATTGATGTGATGAAAGGATTAAATTAGGGAACTTCAATTCAGAAAAAAGGAGTTTTATTGGAAGATTAATCATAGATAAAAACTTTTGCTTTGACATTGTAATGAGACATAAAAGTAAATTTATAAGGGTCAGTGTAAGCAATGCTATTTCCCCCACAATATGAATGTTTGTAATTTAACATATAAAGCCATCCACCATATGCATCAAAAATAGTATAGCTCGTAGTTGCATTAGTTATCCAGTTTACAACACTCCCGCCGCCCCAAGATGTAGATCCATATTTTCCCAGATGAAGATTATTAGACATAGAACCTTCCATATAAATATGGGCTACTGCAGTCTTAACTTCATCATAATTTCCACTGCCTGAATCAGCTTCATGCTGCAAATTTAGTCTTATATCACAACCATCATCATCTCCGCATAAGTCTTTAAGATTTTGATCTACACAAGTCCAGGTGCTTAAGTCGGAATTTGAAACATCAAATGTCAATGATGCTCCTCCTCCAGAAGAAACATCTCCGCATGCCCAGACTCCACTAATTTTCTTCAAAACCTGTCCATTTGCACACTGGCTGGCATCTAATTCGCCAGGGGTATGACCCATTACAGCAGGATTATTTGTACCATAAGCAAAAGCAACTCCACTCACAACTAAAACAGCGAGAATTGCGATTAATAAGTAAAAAGTTTTATTTGAGAGATTTATATTAAATTTCACCATCTTTTCTCAAATATTATTAAAGAAAGGATATTTAAATATCTTTTGATTGAAAATCTTATGAAATATAAATTTTTAGAGCATACTGCTGATATTAAGTTTCAGGCCTTTGGCTCTACACTTGAGAAAGCATTTGAAAATTCTGCTTTGGCTCTTGCTGAAGTTATGACAAAAAAAACCAAGGTTAAACCAAAAACAAGGAAAAAAATCAAGGTTAATGGAAAAGATAATGAAAAATTGCTGTATAATTTCTTAGAGGAGTTTTTATTCTTGTTTGATTCTGAAGGATTTATACTTTCTAAGATAAAAAAAATTAAAATTAAAGATGGAAAGTTAGAAGCAGAAGCTATTGGAGATAATGTTAAAAATTATAAAATCTCGCAGGATGTTAAGGCTATTACTTACAATAATATGTTCATCAAGCAGGAAAAAGGAAGATTTATAATACAGGTGGTTTTGGATGTTTAAATCTGCCAGATAAACATAAGGTATAAATACTTAACTTTCTTCAATCAATAATGAAAATTGACGAGAATCTTGCAGCAGTTCATGGTTATTTATGTGCAGATGGTTATGTTATAAGAAATCCTCCTGAACAAAAGCATAATTATTATATGATTGGTTTTAGAAATACTAATTTAACTCTATTAAAAGATTTTCAAGAAAGATTTGAAAAGGTATTTAGAATTAAACCTTATTTAATTGAGGGGCAAAGATGCAGAATAGGAAATAAAGAAATTTATAAATTATTAACTAAAGAATTTGGCAGTTTTTATTCTTGGGAATGGAGAATGCCAAAATTAAGTGTTAAACTTAGTAAAACCTGGTTAAGAGCTTATTTTGATTGCGAGGGATGGGTAACCTGTAAAAGCCACCAAAATAGGATGATTGGAGCTGATTGTGTCAATGAAAATGGAATTAAGCAGATAAAAGAATCATTAGAAAAAACTGGGATTAAAACCAAAGTAAAAAAGAGAAATACAAGGGATATTTTTTCTATGTTTATATTTGGAAGAGAAAATTTAATAAAATTTAAAGAAAAAATAGGATTTCTACACCCCTCAAAAAAAGAAAAATTAAATGAAGTATTAAATGATTTTGTAGATTATGATTGGAAATATCCAGATAATCAAGAAGAATTAGTTAAATTTATTAAGGAAATATTATATTTGCGAGCTAAAGTTAAGAAAGATAATGGAGTGATTAGGATAATCTCAAAAAAAGAGAAGAACTTGTTAAGGTTACAGAAAGAATTAAATAGACTTTTTAATGTTGATTGTAAAGTAAACAAAAGAATAAATGGTATTGGGACTATTTATTTTGAACTGAATATAAATAAACAAGAGCAAGTTAAAAAAATTATTGAAGATAATTTAGTAAATAAATTGGAGGAACAAAAATGGCTGATGTTGAAATCAAAAAAGTCGATGATTTGATATGGAAAGTAGAAAAACAAGGTAAAATGAATGTACCAGTTATAATTTTTGCATCTGAAAAATTAATCAAAAAGATGAAAGAGGACATAACCTTTGAGCAGGCAAAAAATATGGCAATGTTGCCGGGGGTTCTTAAGCAGATAGTTGTATGTCCTGATGCTCATCAAGGCTACGGGGCCTGTATTGGCGGCGTGGCAGCTTTCGATATCAATGAAGGTGTTGTTTCACCGGGTTTGATAGGATATGATATAAATTGTTCAGTAAGACTGCTTAGAACAAATCTTAGACTAGATGATGTAGAAAAAAAGAAAAAAGAAGTTATAGATAAATTATTTCGCGATGTGCCTTCAGGAGTTGGAGAAAAGGGAAGGATAAAACTGACTAAAGAGGAACTAAATGAAGTTTTAGTTGAAGGAGCTCAGTGGGCTGTTAAAAAAGGTTATGGCGAGGAAAATGATTGGAAACATACTGAAGATAATGGAAGATTAGAAGGAGCTAATCCAAAAGATGTTTCTGACAGAGCAAGAGCAAGAGGAATGCCACAACTTGGAAGTTTAGGGGCAGGAAATCATTTTCTTGAAATCCAAGTGGTTGATGAGATTTTTGATTCTGAAATAGCTAAGAAATTTGGATTAGAGAAAGGGCAGATAACAATTATGATTCATTGCGGCTCAAGAGGCTTGGGACACCAAGTTGCAAGCGATTATATCAAATTAATGGAAGAAAAATATGGGTGGCCTGAACAAGACAGAGAATTAGTTAATGCCCCCATAAAATCTGAGCTTGGAAAAAAATACTTTTCAGCAATGGCTTGTGCTGCTAATTTTGCATTTGCAAACAAACAGCTTATTACATACTGGGTTAGAGATACTATGAAGAGAATTTTTCCTAAATTTAAAGCAGAAGTTGTTTATGATGTATGTCATAATATTGCGAAGTTTGAGAAGCATGTTGTTGATGGAAAAGAACGCGAGATACTTGTATGCAGGAAGGGAGCTACAAGAAGTTTTGGAGCTGGGCGAATTGAAATTCCAAGTGACTATAGAAAAATTGGGCAACCTGTAATTATTCCTGGAAGCATGGGAACTTCAAGTTATGTGCTTGTTGGAACTAATAAAGCTGAAGAATTATCATGGGGAAGCACTGCTCACGGCGCAGGCCGAGTTTCTTCTAGAAGTGCGGCTTTGAGAAATTTAAGGGGAGAAGATATTAAGAAAGAATTGAATGAAAAAGGGATAGAAGTTATTTCTGGAAGCTGGAAAGGTTTGGCAGAAGAAGCTCCTCAAGTCTACAAGGATATAGATGAGGTTGTCAGAGTTTCTGATAAAGTTGGAATTGGTAAGATTGTTGCAAGAGTCAAGCCTGTTGCTGTTATGAAGGGATGAAATTAGTTATTTTGATTGTTTTGGTTTTTCTTGCAATCTTGATAAAAATAGCTGTTTCTTTTCTTAATTTCCAGAGGGAATCCAGTATACATAAGTAGTTCCTGTGCTACCATACAGTGTAAAGACTACTTTCCAATAATCTCCTTTCCTTACTGGAAAACTAACCCCATTACCCGCATAATACCCTGCGGAGTTTCTTGTACGTAGGGTTGTTGGAGGATTGCTGCTGTCAGTGTATCCGGCAACATCATAATTTGTTCTGTCAGTATAAGCCAGTGCAAAGCCATCTGTTGGTGCTTGATATACAATATTTCCGGTTTTGCTTTCCCAAACACCAAGTTTTCCGCCACCTAAACTCCCATCGTCAATTGCAGCCTGAAGTGTTTTATCTGTTCCACCTATATTAACCATAACTTCATTTGAAGCGTGTCCTGGATTTGGTTTTGTTGTAGGATTTATTGCTATAACCAGTGCTATTGTAAATAGTGAGAGAAAAATTAGTAGAATAAACAAATGCTTTTTTTCTATGTTTATCTGCACCATCTTTTATGATAATTATATCTTTTTTAAGTTTAAATAGTTTTTGCTATAGGTGATTATGAAGGAGGGATAAATTATTTAATTATTAGCCACATACTTGCCCCCAATATTGACAGTCTCCACCAACAGAACAAGAAGAACATTTGTATGCAGTAACAGGGGGGGTTCCAGTAGTTACAGAAGGAAGACATGTACAAGGACTATAACCATCACATGCAACAATAGTTCCGGCACTCATTGAATAAGATACACTAGACCCTGAAGATATACGCCCGCTAACAGTAGTACATGTAACTGCACTTCCACAATTTACGTTTCCACTAGAATCTATTGACTTTATTGCCCCAGATGTGCATGTTCCACTTACTCTTTTCTGGAGAATAGTTGTATCAGGAGAAACAACCACATTTCCTGTTGTAGGAGATACTGAAATTCCAGAACTTCCACTAACAGCGCTTACTCCAGAAGAAACATCTCCACAAGCCCAGACTCCACTAGTCTTCTTCAAAACCTGTCCATTTGCACATTGGCTGGCATCTAATTCACCAAGGCTATGCCCCATAACAGGGGGGTTATTTTCTCCATAGGCAATTACAAATCCTCCAACTACGAGAATAACTGCGAGTATTATAATTATGTAGAAAGTTTTATTTCCAAAATTAAGATTTATTTTTACCATCTTTTCTTGTAAATATGAGAGAATGATATTTAAATAGTTTTTGCTATAGGTGATTATGAAAGTATTGTTATGAAAGGATAGAATTTAGTTATTAGCTGCATACATGCCTATTATAAGTACAGTAGGCACAACCGCCGCCAGTACAGGTATGTGTAACAGAAGTTGGGGTTCCAGAAGTTGTAACCCCAGGACATGTACAACTAGAACCAGCAGTACATAAGACAGTATTTCCGGCACTCATTGGAGTAGTTATACTAGACCCTACAAGTAGATACCCGCCATCATCAGTGCAAGTATTCCCACAACTTACAGTTCCATCTGTATTTATTAATTTTATTGCCTGTCCAGATGGGCATGTTCCATTTACTCTTTTCTGCCAGACACTTGAGTCAATTGTTCCCCCAGTGTCATCTCCACAAGCCCAGACTCCACTAGTCTTCTTCAAAACCTGTCCATTTGCACATTGGCTGGCATCTAATTCACCAAGGCTATGCCCCATAACA
>Ga0315281_10006550_pt1 | contig 16540 bp, 16 predicted proteins | sample YL17G07_0_MG_FD_204540 | JGI IMG/M metagenome (GOLD analysis project Ga0315281, IMG submission 204540) | Sediment microbial communities from Yellowstone Lake, YNP, Wyoming, USA - YL17G07_0 | ecosystem: Environmental > Aquatic > Freshwater > Lake > Sediment | place: USA: Wyoming | collected... | reverse complement strand
GACGGGCCCCATGTACGTCTGGAACATGAGATTGAAGCGGCGAGGGGCGGAAAGCGGGCCGCCATCAACGGGGCACGTGAGGCCGAGCCGCGAAACGATGGTCGGGTCCGCCAGGTCCTGGGCACCAAGGTCCTCCGCGCCCGGCAGCTCGTCGAGGCGATAGCGGCGTCCGCAGGTCCCGCACTCGACAAGGGGGTCGGAGAACGAGCCCACGTGCCCGGAGGTCACCCAGACCTGGGGCGCCATGAGAATGCCCGCGTCGAGGCCGACGATGTCATCGCGCTCCTGGACCATGGAGCGCCACCAGGCCCGCTTGACGTTGTTCTTGAGCTCCACGCCGAGTGGGCCGTAGTCCCAGACCGCGTTGATCCCGCCGTAGATCTCGGAACTCGGGAAGACGAATCCGCGCCGCTTGGCCAACGAGACGATCGTGTCAAGCTCGGGCACCGCCGGCCCGGGATCGGATTCGGAGGTGAGGTCGTGGTGCAAGGGGTCGGTCACCGGGCTGGGGCTCCTCGGACAGTTGGCTCGGCCGCCATTCTGACACGCGGGCCGGCCCGCGACCACGACGCGCCCGACCGCACGGCCCGCCGACCACCCGCCAGCCCGGGGCGTCCGCTGCGGTTCAGGTTCCTGCCCGGACCTCGTCGAGGAAGGCCAGGGAACGCGGTACCCGCTCCAGCGTGTGCTGGATGAACTGCCGCATCGCCGCCTCCACCTCGCGCTCCACGTCGGCCGACAGGCGCAGGCCGGCGAGCGCCTCGGCGTCCAGCCGCCGGTACGCCTTGAGCACCTTGAGCCCTTCGAGGGAGAGGTCGCTTCGCCAGGCCGGCGGGGCCGGGTGGCGGGAGCAGAGGACGCCGCCCAGGGCGGGCACCCAGCGGAACGTCTCCGTCGGCTCGAGCGTCCGGTCGCATTCGACGCAGCGGTCCACCTCGGGCCGGACGCCCAGCTCATCGGCGAGATGCATCTCGTACCAGCGGGCCACGCGTCCGGGCGCCATGCCGGCGTCGAGCAGCTCGAAGGCACGCCGCAGCAGCCCGTAGAGCTGCGTCGAGACGGCCCCCTCCTCGGCCGATCGCTCGGCCAGCTCTCCCACGTACCAGGCCGTCGCCGCCGACTCAAGGGAGTCCCGAAGCCGCAGCCAGGCATGCCCTACGCTGACCTGCGTGACCACCTCGAACGTCCGGCCGCGGGCCAGGGCGATGCGCAGCTCGGCGAACGGCTCGAGGCTCCCGCCAAGTCGACTCTTCTGCCGCCGAACCCCCTTGGCGATGGCCCGGATCTTGCCGTGCTCGGGCGTCAGCAGGGTCAGGACACGATCGGCCTCGCCGAGCTCGAATCGCGACAGGACGATCGCATCGGTCACGTAGAGGCGACGAGCGGGCATCCGGCTCACCGTACCACGGCCTCCCCGCGAACAGGATTGCTATGATCGCCCTGATGCCCAGTCGAACGGTTCCGGAGGGGATCGACATCCCCACGCTGATCGGCGAGACGGAGGAGGAGATCCTCAGCCTGGTCCGCGACCGCGACCCCTCCACCCACGGCCTGTACGAGATGGTCCGCTACCACCTCGGGCTCGACGGCGCCGGCTCGGGGAGCGGCAAGCGGATGCGCCCCCTGCTGGGGCTCCTGGCGTATGCCTCGATCACGGGCGAGTTCCGACCGGCGCTGCCGGGCGCGGCGGCGGTGGAACTCGGCCACAACTTCAGCCTGGTCCACGACGACATCGAGGACAGTGATCGCGAGCGCCGCCACCGGGCGACGCTCTGGGTCAAGCACGGCATCCCCCAGGCCATCAACACCGGCGACGCCCTCTTCTCGCTGAGCCGGATCGCCCTCCACCGCCTGAGCGACCTGGGTTTCAGCGACGCGAAGGTCCTCCGCCTGATGCGCCTCTACGACGAGACGTGCCTGCGCCTCTGCGAGGGGCAGTACATCGACATCTGGACGGCGGAACACGACCAGACGATGTCGGTCGAGCTCTACTTCGACATGATCGGGCGCAAGACGGCCGCCCTCATCTCGGCCTCGGTCGAGGCCGGAGCGCTCCTGGCGACCGACGACGAGCAGGTCATCGGGCGGTACCGCACCTTCGGCTGGGCCCTCGGGCTGGCGTTCCAGATCAACGATGACCTCCTCGGCATCTGGGGCGAGGCACAGTCCACCGGCAAGGAGCCGTCGGACATCTCGCGGCACAAGAAGACCCTGCCCGTGCTCTACGCCTTCGAGCAGGCCCTGCCCCTCGACGCGGAGCGACTTCACGAGGTCTACCGGCTCGACGAACCGGGCGAGGCGGACGTGACCGAGGCGATCGCGATCCTGGAGCGGTCGGGTGCGCGCGACTACTCCCGGGAGCGGGCGCGGCACTTCCGGGACCTCGCCCTGTCGGAACTCACCGCGGCCGGGGTGGTGGGGCCCGAGGCGCGCCGCCGGCTCGAGGAGATCGTCACCAGCGTGATCAGCGCCTGACGGTCGGGCCGGACGGCCCGGTTCGCCGCGTCCGCTCAGCGGTCGCCTTCGTCGGCCTCCGGGTCGCGCCCATCCTCGCGGGGGGTTCGCACGGCCAGCACCTTGTCCACCCGTCGCCCATCGGTCGATTCGACGGTCAGGGTGACGGCGCCGAGGTGGACCTGGTCACCAGGTGCCGGCACGCCGCCGATCCGGTGGTAGATCAGCCCGCCGACCGTGTCGTACTCCGCCTCGTCCTCCAGGTCAAGCGAGACGTCGAACAGCTCGGCCAGCTCGTCGACGGCCGCCCGGCCGTCGAGCCGGGCCTCGTTCTCGGAGAGCCGCTCGACCATCGGCTCCTCCACGTCGTACTCGTCCTGGATCTCGCCGACGATCTCCTCGAGGAGATCCTCGATGGTCACCAGGCCGGCCGTGCCGCCGTACTCATCGAGGACGATGGCGATGTGGACCTTGCGTCGCTGGAGTTCGTGCAGCAGGTCATCGATCGAGAGCGACTCGGGCACGAAGAGCGGCGGCCGAAGCAGCGCTCGGAGGCCGGGGCGCGGCGGCCCGCCGAGCTTGAGATGCGGCAGCAGGTCCTTGGCGTACAGGATGCCCACCACCTCGTCGACCGACTCGGCGTAGACGGGAATCCGGCTGTGGCCCTCGGCCACGATCGTGTCGATGCACTCCTCGATGGTGGCGGTCACAGGCAGGGCGGCCATCGCCGTCCGGGGGACCATCACCTCGTGAACCCGGCGCTTGCCGAGCTCCATGACGGCGCTGATCATCTGCTCTTCCTCGGCCTCGAGGACGCCCTGCTCCCCGCCCCGCTCCACGAGCAGCTTCAACTCCTCGGTGCTCATGGTGGCGTCCGAGATCCGGTCGCCTCCCAGCAGGCTCGTCACGGCGTTCGTGACGCGCGTCAGGATCCAGACGAGGGGTGCAAGGAGGTGGAGCAGCGCGTCCACCAGCCAGCCCAGGTTCAGGGCGAAGCGTTCGGTATGGGCCAGGGCGAGGCTCTTGGGGACCAGCTCGCCGAAGACGATCGTGAAGAGGCTCAGGAGGGCCGTGACGACGATCAGGGCGAGCGGGCCGGCGTACCGGGCGAGGAACGGGGCCTGCCGCAGCACTTCCTCCAGGCTGAGGGTCAGGCTGACCGCGGCGAACGCGGAGGCCAGGAACCCGAGGAAGGTCAGCCCGATCTGGGTAACGGCCAGGAACCGGCCCGGCTGGGCGATGAGGCGCTGGACCCGGCGAGCCTTGTGATTGCCCTCCTCGATGAGCTGCTCCACCCGGGTGCGGCGGATCGTGACCAGGGCGATCTCGGCGGCCACGAAGACGGCCTCCAGGAGTGTCAGGAGGACGACGACCAGGATCTGGCCGAGGGTGTCCATCTAGGGGCCGGTCTCCGGCGAGGGCCCGTCCGCGGGTCCAGCCGCTGGACGCCGGCCCGGTTCCGAACCGGTCGGATCCGCGGCTGCCCCGGATCCGGGCCCGGACGAGCCGTCCGCCTGGCGGAGCCGGGCGGGGACGCCGACGGCAAGGGTTCCCGGCGGCACGTCGCGGGTGACGACGGCACCGGCCCCGGTGCGCGCGCCATCGCCCACTGACACCGGCGCCACGAGCATCGTGTCGACTCCGATGAATGCCCCCGCCCCGATCGTGGTGCGGAGCTTCCGCTTCCCGTCGTAGTTGGCCGTGATGGTCCCAGCTCCGATGTTCGTCCGGGCGCCGACCACCGCGTCGCCGAGGTAGCTGACGTGGTGCTGTTGCACGCCCGCCTCGAGCCGACTGTTCTTCACCTCGGCGTAGTTGCCGAGCCGCGAACCGCGCCCGATGGAGCTTCCCGGACGAAGGTGGGCAAACGGACCGATCTCGACCTCGTCCTCCACCTCGGCCGACTCGAGCACGCTGGCCCAGATCCGGCAGTCCCGCCCGATGACCGAGTCGATGACCTGGCTGCCGGAACCGATCCGCGTGCCCTCGCCGACCTTCGTCCGCCCGCGCAGGATGACGGCTGGCTCCAGGACCACGTCGCGGTCGATCTGGACGGACGGTTCGATCCAGGCGGTCGACGGATCGTCCATCGTCACGCCATCACGCATGTGCCGCTCGTTGATCCGTACCTGGAGGTGGTGAACCGCGTCGGCCAGCTCGGACCGGTCGTTGATGCCCAGCAGGGTGCCGTCGTCGGCGACCTGCAACGCGGAGACCACTCGACCGTCCCGGCGGGCGAGCTCGATCAGCCCCGTCAGGTAGATCTCGCCCGTGGCCGGCGACGGCAGCAGATCACCGATCCGACTCCGCAGCCAGGCTGCATCGAAGACGTAGATCCCGGCGTTGACCTCGCCCACCGCCAGGTCGTCCTCATCGGCGTCCCTGGCCTCGACGATCCGCTCCACGAAGCCGCTCCGGTCACGGATGACCCGGCCCAGCCGACCCGGGTCGAGGGCGTCGATGGCCAGGAGGGCGATCGCGGCGTCGTCCTCACGGCGCACATCGATCAGCTCGACGAGCAGCTCCGCCTCGATGAGCGGGATGTCCCCGTTCGTCGCGAGGACCTCCGACGCATGCTCGGGAACCGCGGCCAGTCCGGCCCGCAGGGCGTCCCCCGTGCCCCGGGGTTCATCCTGGAGGGCGAGGTCCGCCTCGCCCTGGAAGGCGTCGCGCACGGCGCTCGTCGGGGGGGAGTAGACCACGACCGGACGCTGCCTCGTCGCCTCGCGCGCCGCGTCCACGACGTACGCGAGCATCGGCCGCCCCAGGAGCGGGTGAAGCACCTTGGGCAGCCGTGAGCGCATCCGGGTCCCGAGACCGGCCGCCATGACAACCGGCACGCAGGCCGGGCCGGAGGGGGTCACGATCGGCCCGACTCCGATGCGTCTGCGCCCGAGGCCTGCGGTCCGCCGCGCCGGGCGATCGCCTCGATCTCGATGAGCCCGCCCTTGGGCAGCCCGGCCACGGCGAAGGTGGAGCGCGCCGGCGGCGGATCCGAGACGAAGGTCGCGTAGATCCCGTTGACGGTGGCGAAGTCGGCCATCTCGGTCAGCAGGATGGAGGTCTTGACAACGTCCGCCCAGGTCAGGCCGGCCGCACCGAGCACCCCGGCGAGATTCTCGAGCGCGCGCCGGGTCTGGGCCTCCAGCCCCTCGGCAAGGACGCTGGTCGCGGGGTCCAGGCCGAGCTGTCCCGAGCAGAAGAGGAAGCCGTCGCTGACGATCCCCTGGCTGTACGGGCCGATCGCCGCGGGAGCCGACGGGGTGGATACAGCCTGCCTTGTCATGCGCCTCCTCCGAGTTCGTTCATGGCCCTCACGAGGGGCCAGGACGTGGATCCGCGAGCGTCGTGGCGACCACGAATGGCAACCCGTCACCCGGTGCGGGCAGCGTCCCTTCGCGGGTCGCGGCTGTCACGCGGAGGGCAGCTTCCTCGGCCATCCCGAGTGAAGGATAGAGGACCCAGCAGGTGGGACCGGAGCCCGACTGGCCAACGGGTCGACCGAGGTGCCTGGCGAGCCCCCGGCGGAAGTCGCGAAGGCCCGGCGTCACCGCCGCCGCTGCGGCCATCAGATCGTTCGCGGAGGCGAGCACGCCCGCACGGAGCAGGAGCGCGGGTCCATCGAGGCCGTGGCGCAGCTCCGTCGCGAGGTGCTCCGACGCGAGGCGCGTCGCGCCGGCCGCGGGCCCGCGGAGTCCGGCCGCGACGGCCGCGAAGACGTCCCCGGTGGAGACGGGAACGGCCGGGGTCGCCAGGAGCACGCCCGGTGGGTCGCCCCGGATCGGCGACACGGGGGTCACCTGCTCGCCGCGCCCCTCGACCAGCGCCGGACCGCCGGCAAAGAAGAACGGGACGTCCGACCCGAGGCGCAGCGCGAGCTCAAGGAGATCCCCGGGGCCGAGCCTCGCACCCCAGCACTCAAGGGCGCCGCTGATCGCCGCGGCCGCGTCGCTGCTGCCGCCGCCGAGGCCGGCGGCGACCGGGATCCGCTTCTCGAGCCGGACCCGGAGCGGCGGGAGCGGCAGTGAGCCTGGTCCGGCGAGGCCGGGGTGTCCAACCCGCCAAAGGGCTGCCCGCGTCTCCACGATCGCCCGCAGCACCAGGTTGGCGTCCGGCGGGCCCGGATCGAACCCGTCCACCTCGAGCGTGTCCACCTCTCCGGTCGCCGTTGTAAGCGTGAGCTGATCGGCGAGCGCCAGCAACGCCATCGCGCTGTGCAGGGCGTGATAGCCGTCCGGCCGCCGGCCGATCACGGCCAGGGACAGATTCAGCTTGGCGGGCGCCAGCCGGACAACTGCATGATCCGCGGGCGGCGGTTCAGCCATCGGCCGCTCGATCGCCGAAGCCGTCGGGCACGAGGGCGGCCCGCAGCGCCAGCCACTCCTCCACCGAGACCGTCTGCGGCCGGCGGTCGGGATCGATTCCCACGGCGTCCAGCGCCGCCCGGACGCGCGCCGGCTCCATCCGAAGCTGCCGGACCAGGACGTTATGGAGCATCTTGCGGCGTTCGCGGAACGCCGACTGGACCAGCCGCCAGAGGTCATCCTCCGCGTCGGGAGTGAGGCGGTCAGGGACCCCGGAGCCGGGCGGCTCGACGACGATGACGGCCGACTCCACCTTGGGCTCCGGCTCGAAGGCCGTCCGCGGCACGGCAAGAGCGACCCGGACCCGGGCGTGGTACTGGACGAAGACCGACAGGTAGCTCATGGAGCCCGGCGGGGCGGCGATCCGCTGGGCCACCTCCTTCTGGACCATCAGGACCATCTGCGCCGGCGGTGCCGGTAGCTCGAGCAGGCGGTGCAGGACCGGACTGGTGATGTGGTACGGCAGGTTCGCCACGACCGAGAACGGAGGCTCGACCAGGGCGCCAAGGTCCTGGTCGAGCACGTCGCCCTCGACCAGGCAGAGCGAGCCGGGCGAGCCGGGGGCGCTGCCCGCCAGGCTGATCTCGCTGTCGAACCGCTTGCGCAGCCAGTAGACAAGACCACGGTCGATCTCGACCGCCGTGACGGCCGCCCCGGCCTCCAGCAGCGCGCCGGTCAGGATGCCGAGCCCCGGGCCGATCTCGAGGATCCGCTCGCCGTGGCCCGGATGGGCAGCCGCCACGATCCCCTCGAGAACGTCGACATCCACGAGGAAGTTCTGCGAAAGGGAGTGGCGGATCTGCAATCCGGCGGCCCGCATCGTGGCCCGGATCGATGCCGAATCGAGCACGCGTGACGGTCGGTCGCTCGTTTCGGAACGACGCTGGTGCGGTCCTGCCCCCGATCTGCCGGTCATGCCCGGGCCAGCGGCAGGGACGGGCGGGCGTCGAGGTCCAGGCCCGCTCGTTCGCCGGCCTCGAACCGGCGCGCAGCCGCCGCGCCGATCATCGCCCCGTTGTCGGTGCAGAGGCCGGGCCGCGGGATGAGGAGCGGGATCCGTCGCCGCTCCGCGTCGGCGGTCAGCCGGGCCCGCAGCGCCGCGTTGGCCGCGACGCCACCGCCGAGCACGATGGAGCGGGCGCCAACCGCCCGGGCGGCCCGCATCGTCTTGGTCGCCAGGACATCCACGACGGACTCCTGGAACCCGCGGGCGAGCGTCGCCTGGCGCTCGGGGCTGAGGCGAGCCTCCGGGTCATCGGCGGGCAGGCCCTCGTCGGCCCGGGCGGTGGCGATGACGCGGCGGGCAGCCGTCTTGAGCCCGCTGAAGCTGAAGTCGTAGGTCTCGCCGAGCCATGCCCGGGGGAAGATCACATCGGCGCCCGTCGCCCGCGCGGCGGCGGCCTGGATGGCGGGGCCGCCGGGGTACGGCAACCCGAGCAGGCGGCCGACCTTGTCGAACGCCTCGCCGGCGGCGTCATCCACGGTCTGGCCAAGGAGCCGGTACGTCAGGTGGTCCCGCATCTCGACGAGGAACGTGTGCCCGCCCGACACGACGAGCGCAACGAGGGGGAAGAGCGGCTCGGGGAGCGCCTGGTCGGGCGTGTCCCGCAGCCACGCGGCGTACACGTGCCCCTCGAGGTGATTCACGCCCACGAGCGGCTTGTCGTGGACGAATGCCAGGGTCTTGGCGAAGTTGATCCCGACCAGGAGGGAGCCGGCGAGTCCCGGGCCTCGGGTGACGCCGACAGCGTCGATGTCGCCCCAGTCGGCACCGGCATCGGCGATGGCCGCCTCCAGGACGGGCACCACCCAGCGCAGGTGGGCGCGCGCGGCGACCTCAGGGACGATCCCGCCCATAGGCGCATGGAGGGCGACCTGGCTGGCGACCACGTTGCTGCGAATGGTGCAGCCGTCCTCCACCAGGGCGACCCCGGTCTCGTCACAGCTGCTCTCGATCGCCAGGACCAGCGGCCCGCTCACTGGCGTCCGGCGTCCGGGCCGGAACCGGTTGCCACGTCGGTCGCAAGACCGGCGCCGGGTCGCTCCAGGCGTTCTTCCTCGAGCTCGACGCGAAGCTTCGAGAGGCGGTCCTGCAGCCGGCGGCTGGAGAACGGTTCGGTGGTCATGATCAGGGCGTCCTCGTTGTCGTCGCTGTAGTACCGCGGGCGAAGCCCGACCGGGCGAAACCCGTACTTCTCGTACAGGCGCCGGGCCGGCAGGTTCGACAGGCGCACCTCGAGCGTCGCCTCCCGCGCGTTCACGGCCTGGGCGAGATCAAGCATCGCCAGCAGGAGCCGCTCGCCGATCCCCCGGCGACGCCAGGCGGGAGCCACGGCGAAGGTGGTGATGTGCGCCTCGTCGACCATGACCCACATCCCGCCGTAGGCCGCTACCTCGCCGTCCACCTTGACCACGAGGTAGCGGGCCAGCCGATTCGTCTCGAGCTCGGCTCGATAGGCGTGCGGCGGCCACGGCGTCCGGAAGCTCGCCCGTTCGATCTCGTGCACCGCGGCGAGGTCGTCGACGGCCATCGGGCCGATCTGGAGCTTCACGGGCGGCCGTGCGACCACGCGACCTCCCCATCCTCCGAGCGGACTCCCCGCGGCAACGTGACGTACTCGGGCACGAGGAGGGCGACATCGTCGACCTCGCCGAGATCGAGACGAGCCCCACCCAGGCGCAGGAGCGCGTGACCCAGGCCGGCCTGGGCGGCGGCTCCGCGGGCCAGCGCCGAGGCAGGGGCACGGCCGTCCAGGTCCACGGCCACGAGGTTCCCGTCGACAAGGCGGCCGTCCTCAGCCGATCCGGTGATGAGGCGTGCCTGCCCTCCCTCGACCAGGACCCGGTCAGATGGACCGGCCGGCAGCAGGAGCGCCGCCCCCGCCGGGTGCCCGGCCGTCTCGTCCGCGGCCAGGAGGGCCTCCGATGTCGCGACCCCGACCACCGGGCAACCGAGGCTGACGGCCAGCGCCTTGGCCGTCGCCAGGCCGACCCGCAGGCCCGTGAATGCCCCCGGTCCGGTCCCGACCACGACCGCGTCGACGTCGGTGAGCGTGCGGCCGGCGTGCACGAAGAGATCCCTGAGTCGCAGCAGGAGCTCCTCCCCGTGCCGGTGCCCGGCGGGCCAGGCGTCGATGGTCAGCAACGCTCCGGCGCGCGTCCCGAGGACGACCACGGCCAGGCTCGTCGCGGTGTCGAGACCCAGGAGCAGGCCCGGTCCGTCCTGCTTCACGGCGGCGCCGTCCTTGCCGGTTGCCGACCCACGCGACCCCCGGACGCGGCGGCAGCGGCGTCGAGGTAGCGCCGCGTCGTCTCGTCGCTCGCCCGCAGCGTGAGCGTGCGCGGCTCGTCGCCTGCGCCCGAGATCCAGACCTCCAGGCGCGGCTCCGGCAGCGCCGAGCCAAGTCGCTCGGCCCACTCGATGACGGTCACCCCGTCCGCCTGGCGTTCATCGATGAGCCCCCCGGCGAGGGCGTCGCGGGCGTCGGCCAGCCGGTAGAGGTCCAGGTGGAAGAGGCGCAGGCGGCCGTCGTACTCCGCCATCAGCACGAAGGTCGGAGAGTTGACCGTCTCGGCGACACCCAGCCCGGCCGCGAACCCCTTGGCGAACTGCGTCTTGCCCGCGCCGAGGTCTCCGAAGAGGGCGATGACGTCGCCCGGCCGGGCGACGTCCGCCAGCGCCGCCGCCAGGGCACGCGTCGCCCCGGTGGTGGGACAGGCGACGACGAGCTGGGCCGCGGACGAGGTGGGCATGGGTCGAGGGTACCCGATGGGCCGGCACGCCGGGGCCGGGTGGGCCTCAGATGAACCGCTCGAGGTCGGCCAGGGGGAACGCAGCCGGTGGCCCCTCGTCGAAGGAGACGAATCCGGCCTCCAGCCTGAGCCCGGAACGATAGCGGCGGATCCCGGCCGGGCCGGCCCAGCGACCCTCGCGACCCGCCCACGGACCCTGGCGCACGCGGACCCAGTCGGGCGCGGGCATGGGGATCTCGGCCGGCTCCATGTCGAACAGCAGCACGGGCGGATCGCCGGCGATCGCCACTTCGCTCCCGACGAGCGCCGTCAGCAGCTCGACCAGCGGGGTCGGCAGGGACCGCCGAAGGGCACCCTCGAGGACGAGGACCGCGAACGGCGGGAGTCGATGGAGGCTCGTCCGGTGACGGGCCTCGGAAGCGGCGAAGTCGCGCAGGTCCCGGGAGGCGATGGCGGCAACGACGATGCCACGCACGCCGGTTGCGCGCGCCCGGATCAGGGTCTCGGCATCGACGCGCGCCCCGACCACCAGGATCGCCCCCGCGTTGCCCACGTCGAGGCCCGCGGCACGCATCCGACCCTCCCCCGGGGCCGCGACGTGGAGCCGCCCGCGGGCCGCCGCCCCGACCATGGTGACTCCGGGAACGGCCTGCCCGGCCAGCTGGAGGCGGATGCCCATCCCGGGCCGCACCTCGCGCACGATCCCGGCGGCCGGAGCCTCCATGACACCGCCCGGCTCCCCGGTGACGATGCGGGGCCCTCGGGCCACCTCGTAGAGCAACTCGCCGCTCAGGCGGACCTGTCGGCGGGCGCCGAGACGCGCAGGACCGGGGCCATCCCACCGATCGCCGGGCCGGCCCGGCCCGGGCTGGCGCAGCGCCGTCACCGCGACCAACCGCGGATCATGGATCAGCTCGGCGAGCGGCGTGCCTGCCAGCACCGGCTCGCCGACGGAGACCAGGGGGCGATCACCGGGTTGCAGCGCGCACCAGATCCGTGGGGCCGCGAGGACGAAGGAGCGCCCGGGGACCAGCCCGAGACCCGGATCCACAGGCGGCGCGCTCTGATCGCTCATCCTTCCAGCGCCGTCCATGCATCCCGCTGCCAGCCAGCCAGCGCCTCGCGTCGGGCATCGGGTCGGTCCGGGAGCCGGAGCGGCACGTCGCGCAGATCCACCATGAGGCCGCCGGTCCCGCCGGCGACCTGGACCGCGAACCGCCGACCGCGACCGCCGAGGATGGCCCCGTCCCGAAACTCCAGCTCCGCCGTGGCCATGGCGCCGGGCGGCAGGTCCAGGCGAGCCACCTCGTCGGCGACCAGGTCGCGCTCGATCGCCGACCGCCCATCGTCGAGCCGGATCCGACCGTTCAGCCGGCCGCGACGCAGCGACTGGGGCACGATCACCGACCCCAGCGGCGACAGGAGGTCATCGGCCAGGCTGGCCAGGAGGTCGCGCCGCTCGGACTCGTCCTCGATCGAGCCGAGCGGACCGAGGAGTCGCGCGTGGTCGTGAGCGAGGGTACTGGTGCCATGCCGCCTGACGACGTCAGCCAGGGCCAGCGCGATTGCCGGCGCGGGCGCAACGGCCCATGCGCCACCGGCGGCGACCAGCAGGTCAGGGGCCGGCAGCTCCGAGATCTCCGGGGTAGCCGAGACCAGCCTGCCGAGGGCCGCCCGGGCTGCACCCAGGCGGAGGGTGGCGCCATCGCCCTGGATCTCGGACCACGGCGCCAGCCAGAGGTCGCGCAGCTGGTCGCGGAGCCTGGCCCGATCGACCGAGGCAGGCAGCCAGCCGTGCACCGCGTCCACGAAGCGGTCGTCGGGATCTGCGGCGACCAGGCCGGCCGAGGCGATGATGGCCCAGGACGTCAGGGCCGCCGAATCCTGGGCCCGCGGCGGGTCCGAGCTGCAGCGGAGGCCGCCGGTGACACCCACGTCGACGGTCTCGATGCGCCGACCGAGGACGGCCGCCAGGGATTCCGTGGAGCGCACGATCCCTCGGCGGGTGTCGGCCACCTCGCCGCGGAGTTCGTCGAGACAGGCCCGCAGCCGATCCTCGCCGCCGATCTGGGCCAGGTCCTCGGGCAGGGCCACCACGCGACCGGCGCCGGACACCTCAGTCCGGAGGGGTTGCAGGGTTCGATCCAGGGTCGCGGCCGCGCCAACGAGCACGATCGACAGCTCCGGGCGGCGGTAGGCGACGCCGGCCACCAGCCCCACCAGCTCGGGCAGGGGGCCCCGCTCATCGGCGGCGCCCGGCGAACCCGCCCCAACGACCAGCACCGAGATCGCAGGATCGAGCGCCAGGCTGGTCATGGCCAGCGCGTCGGACTTCTCCAGGCTGCGGGCCTCCACGGCCCAGCCCGTTCCGCGCATGGCGCGTTCCGTGATCTCGCGGCGACGCTCGGTCGGCACCATCAGGACGAGCCGTCGAGCCGGTGCGCTCCGGGAGACCAGGCGGGGCCATTCGGCCGCCGGCCCCAGCGGCTCGGGACGGACGGCCGTGTCGACAGGGCCGGACGATCCGCTCCCGGGGTCCCTCGCTGGACGGCCCGCGCCGATCGACTCGGCGAGCTCCGGGTCCGCATGGCGCACTCGCTCGACCAGCAGTCCGAGGATCAGCTCTCGATCCACCCCGGAGGGGAACGCGAGGTGGCCGATCAGCCGCCACCTCCCGGCGAGCCGCGCGATGAGCGCCGCCGAGGTGGTGGCCGTGCCGAGGTCGAGGGCAAAGAAGGCGCGCGGGTCCCCGGTCACGAAACCATGCTACCCGGCGGAACGGTCGCTCCGCTCGGAACCCGGCGGGCCCGGGTGAAAGGGACGAGCAGGATCAGGCGTCCCAGGTGGTGTCTTCGTCGAGCTCCTCGAGCCGGGCGATCAGCTGCTCGATGCCGTCGTCGTCAGCCATGATCTCGCTGGCAACGGGCAACTCGCCACCGAAGATGCCGCGCAGCACCGGGTCGAAGAAGAGCATGGCGTTCGCCCCGAGCGGGCGGTACGGACGGCTGGCCTGGAGGAAGTGGACCGCGGGCGCGGTCAGCCCGCGCAGCTGGATCTCCCGGGCGCACCGCTCGACGAGATCGTCCAGCTGCTCTGCGCCGAAGTCGCGAGGCAGGCTCACGCGCAGGCTGCCCGGGGTCCGATCATGGCCCTGGCTCGGCCGTCCGACCCGGTAGCGCTGTGGTCCGCGTGCCCGGTTTCCACCACGTCCCTCGCTCGACTGTCAGTGTGCGTAGCCCGATTGGGCCACTGGCGGCATAGTACACCCGGGGTAACCGCCGGGCCATGGTGGATAGGACTTCCCACGAAATCGTGGTGCCGGCACGCGCCAGCTCGGCAGCCGCGATCCGCTCGCCACCCTGCTCGCCCAGGAGGACGAATTCGTCGTCGACATCCACCGCGGGACCCGGAACGTCGGTGACGTCGACCATGAGCGCGTCCATCGCGATCGTGCCCACCACCGGCACCCGGCGGCCGCGCACGAGCGCCTCGACTCGACCGGTCCGTACACGGCTGTATCCATCGGCGTAGCCGAGCGGCAGGGTCGCGATGCGACTGGGGCGGGACGTCACGTACGTCAGGCCGTAGCTGATCCCGGTCCCCTCCGGGAGCGCCGCTACCCGGACCGGCCGGGCGTGGAGCGCGAGTGCTGGCTGGAGCGCCAGGGCTGCTGAGAGGCGGGCAGGGTCGACGGGCAGACCCTCCGGGACGACGCCATACACCGCAAGTCCCGGCCGGATGCCGTCGTACGTGCCCGCGGCCGCAGCCAGGAGGCCGCCGGACGCCGCGAGATGCCAGGATTCGACGATGGCCCCATCGGCCGCCAACAGGGCCGCCGTGGCGTCGAAGGTCTCGGTCTGGCGGCCCGAACGGCCGGCATCGTCGGGACTCCCGAGGTGGGACCACGCCCCGGCGAGCGTCGCCAGCGGGTGGCCGGTGATCAGTCGTGCCGCGACGAGCGCACGCTCCGGCACGAGGCCGCCGCGGCCGAGACCGGTCTCGATCTCGACCTGGATGGCAAGCTTCGGCCGGCCTGAAGCTTCCAGCGCAGCCAGCGTCCGAGCCAGCAGCCGCTCATCGCCGACCGAGACCGCGAGCCGGTTTCGCGCAGCCTCAGCGGCGCAGGACGGCGGGATCGGGTAGAGGACCAGGATCGGCAGGTCGAGGCCGCTCGATCGCAGCTCCATCGCCTCGTCGAACGTCGCGACGCACAGGCCGTCCGCGCCGGCGGCGGCCAGGGTGTGGGCAACCGGCACGGCCCCATGGCCATATGCGTCGGCCTTGACCACCGGGTCGATCCGGGTGCCCCGGGGCAGCGCGGCCCGCAGGACGGCGAGGTTGCTGGCGATCCGGGAAAGGTCGATCGTCAGCCACGCCGAACGCGGCAGGGCCGGCAACCCGGCGGCCGCGAGCGACGCGTCAAGGTCGGCACCATCGCGCGCCGACCGCCGCCTGCCGGGCATCGCGTCAGGGTCGGGAGGCAAGCGAGGTCAGGCGATGACGGGCCAGGGCGATCTCGTCGGGGAGGTCCGAGGCAAGCAGGCCGGCGTCTCCGAGGCGTCCCCGCACGGCTTCGCCCGCCATCCCGTGCAGGTAGACACCCAGGCGGGCGGCGGCGTACGGCGCCAGGCCCTGGGCGAGCAGCGCCCCGATCGTCCCGCTCAGCACGTCACCGGTCCCGCCGCTGGCGAGGGCCGGGTTCTGGAAGGGCGCCACGGCCACCTGGCCATCGGGATCCGCGATCACTGTCCGGGCGCCCTTGAGCACCACCACCTGGCGCCACGTCCGGGCGGCATCCAGCGCGGCCACGAATCTCGCCGCGTCGTCACCAATGAGGTCCCCGTCGGCCCCCGAATCGAGCCCGCTGGCCTCGCGGAGGCGCGCGAACTCACCCGCATGCGGCGTCAGGACGGACGGCCGCCGCACTCGCTCCCACCATCCCTCGAGGCTGGCCATGGACCGCAGCGCCTCGGCATCCAGGACGGCGGGGGCCGGGCGATCGTCCTCGGACACGGCCAGCAGCGCCTGGACGAGGTCGGTCGTGGCCAGGCCAGGGCGGAGACCCGGCCCGACGACGAGGGCGTCGTGGGCATGGTCGAGGATCCTGGTGAGCGCCTCCCCCGGTTCGACCTCCTCGATGTCGTCCTCGGGCAGGGCCATGGTCGTTGCCTCCACGACCCGGGAGGCGAAGAGCGGCTGGAGCGACTCGGGGACCGCCAGCGTGACCAGCCCCGCGCCGGCTCGACCCGCCGATCGGCAGACGAGCATCGCGGCCCCCGCGTACTCGAGCGAGCCGGCGACCACGAGGAGTCGCCCGAACGTTCCCTTGTGGCCGCGGACCGGGCGGGCAGGCAGAAGGAGGGCGGCGGCGGCATCGTCGAGGTCGGGCCGAGCGGCCGGCCGTCCCGCATCGGCGTGCCCGGAGGCGACGTGCGCGGGCTCAGCCATCGACCTGCAGCGCCCGGAGGCGTTCAAGGCGGGCCATGATTCGGCGCTCGCGTTCGTCGAGGCGATCCTCGATGTCGGGCGGAAAGACGAAGCGGCCGGCGGTCGAGCGGACCCCGAAGGCGATCGCGACGGCGTAGTCGGCCTCGTGGCTGATCGAGACGGCCACGCGCTCCATGCCCAGCTGCGTCGCCCGGGCAGCCGCCCGGCCGTGCAGGAGAACCGACGGCTGGCCGGTCGGGAGGCGCTCGATCTCGATCTCCTGCCAGCCGATGCCGCGGACGCCAAGTCCCAGCACCTTGGACACGGCCTCCTTGGCCGCCCAGCGACCGGCGAGCTGCTCCGGGCGGTCCCGGACGTAGCGCTGCTCGGCCGGCGTCAGAACACGGACCGCGAACCGTCCGCCGAACCGGAGCAGGGTCCTCCGGATGCGGTCGACGCTGATGATGTCGATCCCGAGCTCGCTCGTGCCGGCGGGCAGCGCGGGCGCCACGGGCCCGTTGGACCCCGTCGAGGCCGGACTC
>Ga0315281_10006548_pt1 | contig 16543 bp, 19 predicted proteins | sample YL17G07_0_MG_FD_204540 | JGI IMG/M metagenome (GOLD analysis project Ga0315281, IMG submission 204540) | Sediment microbial communities from Yellowstone Lake, YNP, Wyoming, USA - YL17G07_0 | ecosystem: Environmental > Aquatic > Freshwater > Lake > Sediment | place: USA: Wyoming | collected... | reverse complement strand
GTTTTCTGTTTTCTGTTTTCTGTTTTCGGTTTTCAGTTAAAAAATAACCAAATCTCGCGGAGGGTGCGCCCTGCGCACCATATAATATGGTGGCACCGGTTTGCAACCGGTGCAGACTTGGGGAAAGGGGCCAGGGGCCGACGGCCCTTGCCCCCAAACCCCACCCCCAGCCCCCATAAGAATTGTAGGGGCGACCCGCTGGGTCGCCCTTTTTGTATTTCACCGCTCTGGTAGGGGCGGGGTTACCCCGCCCCTACGTTCCCTCCCTCCATTTTTCAGAATGCTTTAATAATTTATATAACTATATGTTTATATTATTTAAATAAGATATCCTAAAAACCTTCACCTTATTCTAAAATATATTCTTGACAAGGTTAAGGATAATTGTTAACTTATCCTTAACCTTAATCTAAGAGGAGGGAAGTGCGATGAAGACCATAGAAATTGATGAGGAAATTTACGCTTATTTCCAAAGCAAGGCAATTCCATATGAAGACAAATCCCCAAACGACACGATTCGCAGGCTTTTTGGATTTGACAAGAAGGCGATACCTATGCGGCCTATCCCCTTACCACAAGCGAGGCCTCGCATGCTTCAGGGCCGAAAAAAGCCTAAGGCTAGTTTAATCGAGTTGGTAAATGCAAGGTATCTTGAGGAAGGGCAAATACTACATTTGCGAGATTACCGGAAGCGCGAAATCCCTGACTCAGAGGCCACGGTTCATCAAGGGCGCTTGCTCAAGGATGGCCTAAACTATTCGATGAGCAATTTGGCTGAAAAATTGTTAAAGAAAAACGGGTATGATAGCGATTCCGTTCGCGGCCCTGCCCATTGGTTTACGAGTAACGATGTTAGCGTCAAAAGTCTTTGGGAAAAATATCTCCAGAAAATTTATGCGCCTTTGTCTAAACTGGATTAAGCCTAAAACCTTAGCGCACTCATCCAGGGCAAATTATCCAACATAATACACGAAGGAGATAACAAAATGTCTGATTTATACATCAAATGGCAACAGCTCTGTAAAGAATATGAAGACGCGCAGAACGCTTATTTTCTATCATTTGGGCCTGTTCATCAGAAATTCAGTCAGATATTCCAAGGTACGTCTCATACCAATCCAACTGATGATGAACTATCTAAATTAGAGATTGCATGGGAGACGTGGCAAGATGTTATGCGGCGCATGAAAGAGTTTACAAAGGAGCATGTGTAAAATAGAGGAATTGGTGGGCAGTGCCCACCCTACATACCTTCTTATTTCGTAAGTCATGGTAAGTAGCAGACTTATGAATGACTGTTGTGAAGCTTTGCATCTTCCCCTGATAATCCTTCTTTCAGTTTCTCCGCCACCTTCTGATTAAACCCCGGCACCGCCGCCAGTTCCTCCACCGTCGCCGCCTTCAGCGCCTCGATATTCGGAAAATGCTGCAATAACCGCTTCCGCCGCACCGGGCCGATGCCGGGGATGCCGTCTAATACCGACTCCACCATTTCTTTCCTCGCCCTTTTGCGGTGATAGGTGATGGCAAAGCGGTGGGCCTCGTCCCGCAAGCGCAACAGCAGCAGCCAGCCCGGCGCGTTGGCCGGCAAAAAGCGCGGATTCTTGCGGCCCGGCAGAAACAGCCGGTCCCGCACTTCCTTCCCCTGCTGGATGCCCGCCTTGGCCAGGCCCACCACCGCCAGGTCGCCCAGACCCAGCTCCTTCAGTGCCTCCAAGACCACGTTCAACTGCCCCCGGCCGCCGTCCACCACCAGCAGGTCGGGCCGCACCTGGCCCTCTTTGCCATAGTGGCGCAACACCACCTCCCGCAGCATGGCGTAATCGTCCTGGCCGGCCACGCCTTTGATGCGGAAGCGCCGGTAGCCGGATTTGTCGAGAGCGCCGTTGACCATGGCCACCAGAGCGCCAACCGGCTGCTCGCCTTGCAGGGTGGAGATGTCGAGGCATTCGATCCGGCCAGGGGGCTGGAGCAGGTCCAGCCTTTCTTTCAGATCCAGGAGAGCCGCGCCTGGGTCCGGGGCCGTCCGCCGCCGCTGCATGGCGGCCCGGGCGTTCTCCGCCGCCAGTTGCACAAGCCGGGCCCGCTCGCCTGACTGCGCCACCCGCAACCGCAGGGGCGCGCCCTTCTCTTCCCTGAGCAGCGCTTCCAGCAGACGCTGGTCGGGAATCTCCAGGGGGAGCACCATCTCGTCCGGCAGGGGACGCCCTTCGGCATAATACTGTTTGACAAAGCCCCCCAACAGGTCGCCATCCGGGGGCAAATCCGGAAAAAAGTACTCCCGGCTGCCGGTGACCAGCCCGCCCCGCACCAGCAGCACCAGGATCAGGGCCTGGCCGTTTTCCTGGGCCAATCCCAGGACGTCCTGATCCTTAAAGTTGGGGCGGGCCATGTCCTGGCGTTCCAGGGTATTGATGATGGCCCGGATGCGGTCCCTAACCCCTGCCGCGCGCTCAAAATCCAGGCGCGCCGCGGCCTGCTCCATGTCGGTTTTGAGCTTTTTCAGGAGCGGGCGGCTCTTGCCCTTGAGGAAAAGGATCGCCTCCTGCACCGCGCGGCCGTAATCGGCGGCGTTCACCATCCCGGCGCAAGGCCCCAGGCAGTGCTGCAACTGAAACTCCAGGCACGGCCGGGACCGGGGAGATAAGCGGCGCTCCTTGCAGGTGCGCAGTTGGAAGACCTCCTTCATCACCTTGAGGGTTTCCCGGGCCAGGCCGGCCACGGTATAAGGCCCGAAATAGAAGGCCCCGTCCGGAGTGAAGCGCCGCACGAAGCGCAAGGCCGGGAAGTCTTCTTGCAGGTCCAGGCGCAGGCAGAGATAATTCTTGTCATCCCGCAACATCACATTGTAGCGCGGATGATGCTCCTTGATGAGGTTGCGCTCCAGGATGAGCGCCTCGCGGCCGCCGGCGGTGATGAGGAAGTCCACCCGGGCCATCTTCTTCAGCATCATCGCGGTCTTGGGGTCGTGCCGGTCCGGGCTCTTGAGATACGACCCCAGCCGGTTCCTCAGGTTCACCGCCTTGCCCACGTAAAGCACCTTGCCGGCCGCGTCCTTAAACAGATAGACGCCGCTGGCCCGGGGCACCTGGCCCAGGGCCGCGGTTAGGGCCGGGTAGGGCGAATCGCTCTTTACTTTAAATTCAGGCATCTTATGTTTAGAATAACAGGCGGAGCCTGGTAGTTCAAAGTTCAAAGTTCAAGGTTCAAGGTTAAAACCCTTGGAACCTGTAATCTGGAACTCGAACCTTTGACTTAAACCTTGAACCCTCAGGGCAAAAAAGGAGAACATGATGGCATTACCGACCCGCCCCCTGGGCCGCACCGGCCACCAGGCCACCATCCTGGGTTTGGGGGGAGAAGGAGTGCTGCGCACCTACGATTTTGAAACGGACGCCCAGGCGGTCATCAACGCGGCCCTGGAGGCCGGCATCGAATACTTCGAGTCCGCCCGGGCCTACTCGGGCAGCGAAGCCTATCTGGGCCGGGGCCTGAAGGGCCACCGGGATCGAATCTTCCTCACCAGCAAGTCCCACGGGCGCACCTCTAAGGAGGCCCTGGCCCATCTGTCGGTCACCCTGAAAAACCTGGACACCGACCACCTGGACCTCTGGCAGGTGCACGACGTCCGCACCATGGCCGAAGTCGAAGCCCTGGGCGCCCCCGGCGGGGCTTACGAGGCCTTCCGCCAGGCCAAAGAGAAGGGTTGGGCTCGGTTCATCGGGGTCACCGGCCACCATGACCCGGAGGTCTTGCGCCGGGCCCTGGACCTCTATGAGTTCGACACGGTGCTGCTGCCCGTCAATCCGGCGGAGCCCCGCTACCAAAGCTTTCTGCCCCTGGCCCAGGAGGCCCTGTCCCGGGGCCTGGGGGTCATCGGCATGAAGGTCCTGTGCCGGGGCAAACTGCCCCAGATGTCCGAAGACCCCGAGGCCCTGGTCTGGGAACTGCTGGCCTATGCCTGGAGCCAGGCCGTCAGCCTGGTTGTGGTTGGGGCCGATAAGCCAGAGCAGGTGCGCCTGCTGGCCGCCGCGGCCCGGGACTTTACCCCCATGACCCCGGAAGAACAGCTGAGCCTGGAAGAGGCCGTGGCGCCCCATGCCCGGCAACTGATGTACTATAAGCCCTGATTTGGGTGTTATTGATTGCGGGTTTACTGGTAATTACCCACTCACGCCTTCCTGCTGACGCCGGTGACGGGGCCAGTGCCTCAGACCCTGCTCCTTCTGGATTAGTATGTTGGTGCGTGCGACGCACCCTACGGCTTGGTCCCGGGCCCTTGGCTGTAGGGGCGAACCTCGTGTTCGCCCTGGGCGAATACAAGATTCGCCCCTACGACGTACTTCCGGTAAAGCTATTCCTTCTTCATCCCTTCCAGTCTTTTCCCCACATACCAATCGATCTGGCGGCAGATACCCTTGATTACTTGGGCCTCCCGGGCCCTTAGGCCGTGGCGGTAGAAGAGGCGGCGCACGTTGAACATCCAGTGCTCCGGGTTCTGGTGGGAGATGAAGTTGATCTTCAGCAGCGTCTCCTGGAGCATGGCGTACATGGACTCCGTCTCCTGCGTATTGGCCAGGCGGGGGACGAAATGGGGTCTGGCGCTCACGGCGGTGTGAAGCTCATAGGCCATGACCATCACCGCCTGGGCCAGGTTCAGGGAGGAGCAGTCCGCCGTGGGGATGGTTACCAGAGCGTGGCAGCGGGGGAGTTCCTCATTGGTGAGGCCGAAGTTTTCCGGCCCGAAGAGCAGGGCGATGTCGTTGTGGGCCGACAACCCGATGAGGTGCTGGGCCATTTCCCGGGGGCTGCGGTAGTCGTTGCGCACCCCCCCCAGGCGCGCCGTGGTGCCGACCACATATTGAAAAGGCGCCAGGGCCGCGGCCAAATCGTCATGCACTTCCAGGCGATTCAGCAGCCCCACCGCCGGCCCGGTGGCCATCATGGCCATACGCTCGAAATCCAGGTCCTGGGGCTGCACCGCGATGAGGCGCTTCAGACCCATATTGCAGGCCGCCCGGGCCACGGCCCCGACGTTTTCCGCCAGTCGCGGCCGAAACAGCACCACCGCCACTTTATCCAGACATACCCGGGCTTCCGGGTCCGGTTGTTTGCGCGGTTTCATGGGGCTAGTTTATCATATCTTTTAGACCTCTTGTAGGGGCGGAACTCGAACCGCCCCTAAGGATTTATCTTCATTTTCTAACGAGGTAACTTGCCGGCGTTTTTTGAAGTCTTATATTATTATTACGTCAAGCAACGTCCGTCTTCCCGTCGAACAAGAGGATCATATGAAGAGGAGGCATTGGTTCATTTTTGGGCTCTGCACCGTCCTGGCGGCATGTGGTCCGGCCATCTCCCCCGCCTTGCAGCAAGAATGCGGAGCCCAGGTCGGCTTTGTCGAGCTTGCGGCCCACCCGGAGAAGTATCAGGGCCAGACCAAAATCCTGGGCGGCGAAGTGATGCAGGTCCAGCCCCTGGGGCAGGGCAGCATTATGAGTATGGATCAACACGACTTGGACAATCACCTCTTCCCCGGCGGGGGCGCCTCGGGCGGCACCTTCCTGGTGGAGAGCGATGAGTGGCTAAACCCTGCCACCTATCAGCCCAAGAGCAAGGTTACCATCGCCGGGGTGGTGTCGGGTCAGAGGAACGGCCTGCCGGTGCTGAAAGCCAAGCAGATTCACTACTGGGAAGGCCCCTACTGGGAGAAATGGTATTATCCTGTGCCCCCGGAGTGGTATGATTATGACCCGAGCCTGGAGTACTGGTATACCCCGCCCTACTTCGACCCCTGGCGGGGAGGCGGCAGGCGCTAGATAATTATATGCACATCGACAATTACGAATTCGGCTCAATAGTCATAGATGGCCGGACCTACCGGAGCGATCTCCTCATCTGGCCGGGACACCTCAAGGCAGACTGGTGGCGCCTGGAAGGGCACCTGCTGCAACTGCCCGATGTGGCGGAAGCCCTGGCGGCCGAGCCCCAGGTGCTGGTGGTGGGCACCGGGGCCTATGGCCGCCTGGAGGTGGGCTGGGAGCTGGCCGCTTACCTGAAGGACAAGGGTATCGACCTGGTGACCCTCCCCACCCGGGAGGCCTGCCAGTCCATCAATGAGTTGACCGGCAAACGGCGGCTGGCCGCGGCCCTGCACCTGACATGTTAGAGGTAGTTCAAAGTTCGAGGTTTAACGGTGCGGAATTACGGAGGTTTTTAACTTTGAACCTTGAACTTTCTTTGTGTTATCCTGTAGCTCATGGACTTCCAAATCATCGATTGCCACCTGCACTGCGGGGTGCAAAACGTCTCCTGGGGCTGGGAGCAGAAGCGGCGCCTCCTGTTGGCCGCGGGCATCCAAGGGGTCGGCATCATCCCGCCGGTGGAGGACGTCTACGACCGCCTGGACCCAAATTTCACCGATACCGCTGCCTGGCAGGCCTGCCGCCGCCGGGCCCACCGTTATCTCCTGGAACTACGGGACCCGGATTTTTGCTTCTACCCCTACTTTTTCGTCTGGAACGACTTCGCCTGGGAAGACTTGGGACCGGAATACGTGGCCGTCAAGTGGCACCGCCACCCCGATGAGCCGGCCTACCTTTATGACCACCCCCGCTGCCGGGAGTTTTTGCAGGTGGTGCGGGAGCGCGGGCTGCCCATTCTGCTGGAGGAATCCTTCCGCAATACCCGATTTTTCCTGGAGCGGTTGGCCCCTGACCTGCCGGTAATCATCCCGCACCTGGGAGGCTTGAACGGCGGCTATCTGCCCCTGCGGGACGCCGGCGTCTGGGAGCGCCCCTTAACCTACGCCGATAGCTCCACCGCGGCGCCGCCGGAAATGGAGGATTTTCTGGGGCGCTACGGCAGTGACCGCCTGCTGTTCGGCAGCGACCACCCCTTCGGCCAACCGCAAACCGAACTGGCCAAGATTTTGGATCTAAACCTGCCGGAAGACCAGGCCCGGGCCGTCCTGGGGGATAATTTTCGCCGTATCTGCGCGGTGTCTCGAAGCGCGTCTGGAATTACTTAGAGCCCAAAACCGCAGAGGTGAGGCTGAAAAAAACAGGGCGGGATCATCCCGCCCTGTTTTTCAGCCAGATTTTAAGCCCTTCCTCAGGCCTGCAGTATCCTTTCTTTCAATTGCTCCAGCATGGGTTCGAATTGATCCTGGAGCTGGCCGTGGAAGCGGCGCCATTCCTCCTGGAATTGCGGGATCTGTTCCACCTCCAGGTGCACCTTTTGGCCGGTTTTCGCCTCCATGGCCCGCTGCATCTGGGGGAGGCTTTGCGAAAACCTGGCCGTGAGCTGCTGCATGGCGTTGTGGCGGAATTGCAGGAACTGTTGCAGCAGTTGCTGCAACTCGGCCGTGAGACGGGCCATATTATTTTTGCTGCCGGCCACCAACAGCAATCCGGCCACGGCCCGTTCCAGGCGTTTGTCCGCCTCGCCATTCCTGGGCAGGCCGATGTTGCGCAAAAAGACTTCTTTGCTGGCGATACGGGCCACGTCCTGGGCCTGTGGGTCCAGATTCTTGAGCCCCGCCTCCAGGTCGCCTTCCCCATTAAGAAACTTAACCGCCAGTTGGCGCCCCTGCTCCTGATATTGCGCCGCGGCCATCTCCTCCCGGGAGGCCTTGCCGTAACGCTCGGCCTTTTCCAGGGCCAACTCCAAGGCACTCTTGATTTCAGCCAACCGTGGCTCCCTTTCTCTCCCCGCCGTGGAGATTTAACATTTAGCCCCTCAGGTGAATTTCTTGGGGGGAGCAGCTGTCTCGGTCTTCTCTTCCCCGGCCGGGGCGGATGACTCCGAACTCGCGGCCGGCTGGGTTCCTTCGGAAGTGCCATTGGCGGCGGCGCCGCTGCGGCTGCCGCTATAATCCGTCACATACCACCCGCTGCCCTTCAGATGAAAGGCGCAGGAACTGATAAGCTTGCTCAAACCGCCACCGCAGGCCGGACAGGTGTTGAGGGGGGCTTCCGAAATCTTCTGCCACTTTTCCACCACCCGGCCGCACGCGGCGCATTGATACTCGTAAATGGGCATACTGCCAAACCTCCAGGCCAATCTAATTATAATAACGAATTATCGAGGGTAAATCGAGAAAATTCAGAGGCGCCAGAATTTTTTGGGTCAACTGGTGTACCCGCGTCTCCTCCCGGGCCTTTTCCGGCTCCGCAGCTTCGAACAGGGCCAGGAACTGGCTGAAGCGGATAACGTGCACCAGTTCGTGGGTGACGATGTAAAGTAATAAGGGAAACAGGGAGAGCTCCGGGCTGGCTTCCAGGGTCTTGAGGATGTTGTGGTCCTGGAGACAGACCCGGTAGAAGTCGAACCAGGCCGACTGCAACGAGGAGTTGGGGGGACAGCCCTTATATTTGGCCACCAGGGCATGGGCATGAGGGGAAATCTCCTCCCGGCTCAAACCTTCCAGGGTCAGGATATCGTAGCGGGCCCGGCGCCAGTGGGCCGGGCTGAGTTTGAAGAAGTCGAAGGTCATCTCCTCGGCGATGACGGCCGCTTCCTCCAGGAGCTCCTTGTGCTGCGCATGAAAATGGCGCTGACCCATTATATTTCCTTAATTAAATAAAATTAACCATGAAAAATTGGTTTGTCAACTACGGGTTGTTTTCAGTTTTCTATTTTCTGTTTTCTGTATTTCTTGTTATGTTTTAACCTTAAGGGTGAGAAACCTTTAACAGAAAACAGAAAACGGCCAACAGAAAACCGCCATTATGAAACTGCCCCGCCAACTGGAAGCCCTGGCCCGGATGCTGGCCTACATGCTGGGCCATCACCCCGACGAGTTCGGCCTGGTGCTCGCCGAAGACGGCTCCATACCCCTCAAGCAAGTGCACCAGGCCCTGATCCACGAGCCGGGCTGGGGCTTCGTCCGGCGGCACCATCTGGACCAGGTGGTCTCCCTAATGCAACCTCCCGCTTTTGCAGTGGTGGAGGAGCGCTTCCGCTGCCTCAAGCCCGGGGCGACCCCGCGGCGCCGTCCCGGGGAGCCCCCCCCTGCCCTGCTCTACCTGGCCATCCCTCCCAAGTCCCATGAGCGGGTGTGGCTGGAGGGTCTCAAGGCGGCCGCCGGTCAGGAACTGGTGCTGGCCCGCACCAAAGAGATGGCCCTGAAGCTGGGGCGGCGCCGCGCCCCGGCCCCGATTCTCATCACCATCCAGGCCCAGGCTGCGGCCAAATCCGGCCTGTCCTTTGCTGGCTATGGGGAAGAGCTCTTTTTAGCCCTCGCCCTGCCCCGGGAGTTCCTGACCATGCCCATGCCGCCCCCGCCGCAGGAGAAACCCAAACCGGCCACGTCCCAACCCACTCCGGGAACCTTCATCGTGGAATTTCCTCAGCCCGCTGGTCCACCGCGCCAGCGCCGCGGCAAGAAGGAGGAACCCGCCTGGAAGGCCGGAGCCCGGGCCTTGCGGAAAAAGCAGCGTCGGGAGGAGTGAACCTCGCCGCACTTTAACGGCACCGGCTGGCAGCCTGGGATAGCGGTATGAGGGCCACTTATTTTCACAGGCCAGAGGCCTGTGCCACTATATTTTTACAAGTTGCAGAGGCTTTGGCAGGTATTTTCTTACGGTTGAGAAGACACGATGACGTCCGATGACCCCGCCAATCTCGATTGCCTCATCGTCCTGGGGGCCCGGCTCAACCACCTGGGCGAGCCCGGCCGCGTGGCCCGGCTACGCCTGCTTCATGCCCTCCAGATTTGGCGCCAACACCCGCCCGGCTGCCAGTTTATCATTACCGGCGGGCAGCTCCCGGGAACGGCCGGCAGCGAGGCCCGGGCCATGGCCCGCTGGGTCCTGGCGTGGACCGAGGCCAACTGGGGCCCCGAGGTTCGGCAACAACTGGCCCCGTGCCTGCTCCTGGAGGAGGCGAGCCTCAACACCGCGGCCTCGGCGGCCAACACCCTGCCTCTGGTGCAGGGTCTGGGAAGGCGGGCGGTGGGCCTGGTGAGCGACCGCCTGCACCTGCGCCGGGCCCATTATCTCTTCCGGCGCCATTTCGCCCGGCAGGGCATAACGCTCCACCCCTTGCCAGCCCGGGGTCTGCTGCAACATTACTGGCGCCAGCGCCGCTATCTCTGGCTAACCAAGATGGCCTTGCGGGAGGGCGGCGCCTGGCTGAAGGTCTTGGGAAACCTGGTCCTGGGCCGGCGGCGCCGACCCTAGCCCAGAGATGGACCATTTGCCGGGTTTGGCCCTGGCCCAGGGCTGACGCCTGCAGCCATCTCCATGGGAGGGAAGATTTTCTTAAATTTCCGCCGCGCCAGCCTATTGTATAATTTTGCGACACTGCCATCCCCAAAACTCAAAACCCCATCCTCAAATCTGAAAAAATGCTTGACACTGATACTGAATGGGATTAAAAAAGTCGGGAGCAAAAGAAATTCTTCACAAGAAACCTCACGGGATCAATCATGCTGGAGATCAAACGCCCCGTCAGCTCCCCCTTAAGCCCCGAGCAAGTAGCCGCCATCCAGGAGACCGTAGCCCGGTATAAAGCCGTCAAAGGCGGCCTGATGCCGGCCTTGCACGCCGTACAAGGCCTGTGCGGCAACTGGCTGCCCATGGAAGCCCTGAAGCTGGTCTCCGAAGGCATGGATATTCCCTATCCTTACCTCTACGGCGTCATGAGCTTCTACACCATGTTCTCCCCGACGCCCCGGGGTAAATACCTCATCCGCATGTGCGAATCCCCGCCCTGCCACATCTGGGGCGCGGACGACCTCGTGGAGATGCTCAAGGCCGAGCTGGACCTCAAGCACGTGGGAGATACCACCTCAGACGGCCTCTTCACCCTGGAGCACACCGCCTGCCTGGGGGTCTGCGAGGTCTCGCCGGCCATGCAGATCAACGAGGTGGTTTTCGGCCGCCTGACTCCGGAGCGGCTTAAGAACATCATCGCCGATTACCGGGCCGGCAAACCGGTGGATTACAAGACCCTGCCCCGCACCACCAATGCCCTGAGCGACTATACCGCCAGCGGCGACGAGCTGGTGCTGCTGGCCAACGTCGACCAGATCGATCCGCTGAGCCTGGAGGCCTACCAGAAACGGGGCGGCTACGAGGGCCTGAAAAAGGCCCTGACCATGACCGATGAGGAAGTGGTCAACGTGGTAAAGGATTCCGGGCTGCGGGGCCGGGGCGGCGCCGGTTTTCCCACCGGCCTCAAGTGGTCCTTTACCCGGCCCAACCCCAACAAACCCAAGTACATCGTCTGCAACGCCGACGAAGGTGAGCCCGGCACCATCAAAGACCGCTACATCATGGAGGGCGACCCGCACCGGGTCCTGGAGGGCATGGCCATCGCCGGCTACGCGGTGGGCGCCTCCTACGGCTATATCTACGTGCGCGGTGAATATTACCTCTCCATGTTCCGCCTCAATAAGGCCATCGAAGCCGCCACCGCCAAGAATCTCCTGGGCGACAATATCCAGGGCAGCGGCTTTAACTTCCACATCCAGGTGCAGACCGGCGGCGGCTCTTACGTGTGCGGCGAAGAAACCGCGCTCATCGAATCCATCGAAGGCAAACGGGGCAATCCCCGGGTCAAGCCGCCCTTCCCAGGTGTCGTCGGGGTGTGGAATAAACCCACCATCGTCAACAACGTCGAATCCCTGGCCACCGTGCCGGGCATCGTGGTCAACGGCGCCGAGTGGTATAAGGCCAAGGGCACTGAAGACTCCAAGGGTTCCAAGATCTTCCAGGTGGTGGGGCATGTGAATAAGCCCGGCATTGTGGAAGCCAACCTGGGGATGACGGTGCGGGAACTCATCGACAAATACGGCGGCGGTGTTCGGGACGGCCACAAATACAAGGCCTGCCAGACCGGCGGCTCCAGCTTCGGGTTCTTCCTGGACGAACACCTGGACACCCCCATGGAATACAAGGCCATGGCCATGGCCGAGGGTTCTCTGGGCTCCGGCACCATGCTGGTCATGGACGACACCACCTGCGTGGTGGACGTGGTCAAGTCCATACTTTACTTCTTCCAACACGAGTCCTGCGGCTTCTGCCTGCCGTGTCGAAGAGGCACCCGAGTGCTCTACGAACTCATCAGCAAGGTGGCGGCCGGCAAGGGCGCCCGGGCCGACCTGGACCGGATGATTTCCCTGGCCCAGATCATGGTGGATTCCTCCAACTGCGCCCTGGGCATGAGCCCGCTCTTTTTCATCAAGACCACTATCGAACGCTTTAAGGGCGAATATCAGGCCCACCTGGACGGCAAGTGCCCCTTGGGGGTCTGCAAGGCCGCGGAACACGCACATTAGATTTAGGTTGCACAGGCTCTCCAGCCTGTGCCGGCGATTAGCACGGGCTTTCAAACCGTTGCACCAGCAACAATTAATCAAAGGTTGACCTATGTTGCTCAACTACTTGCCGGTATTGATTTACCTGCTCATCTGCATCGGGCTGATCGGGGTGATCGTGCTCCTGTCCGAACTGCTGGGGAAAAAGAAGCATTTTCCCGCCAAGGACCTGCCCTATGAGTGCGGCATGGACCCCATCGGCGACGCCCGGAGTCGTTACACGGTGCGCTTCTACGTCATCGCCATGTTCTTCATCGTGTTCGACATTGAAGCCATCTTTCTCTACCCCTGGGCGGTGATCTTCAAATCCCTCGGGTGGTTCGGCTTCTATGAGATGCTGGTCTTCATCGGCGTCCTGGTGGTGGGCCTGGTGTATGTGTGGGGTAAGGGAGCCTTGGAGTGGGAATAGCATAAACGGTAGGGCGGGCCTCCGTGCCCGCCGCCCTTAAAATGTAGAATATGGTGGGCGGTGCCCACCCTACATGGAGCACCCGAATGGGAATCGAAGAACACCTTGGTTATAACGTCCTGACCACCACCCTGGAGAAGCTGGTGGACTGGGGCCGCAAAAGCAGCCTCTGGCCCGCCACCTTCGGGTTGGCCTGCTGCGCCATCGAGATGATCTGCACCGCGGCCAACCGGTATGACATCGCCCGCTTCGGCATGGAAGCCTTTAGAGCCAGCCCCCGCCAGGCCGACCTGATCATCATCGCCGGCACGGTGTGCAAAAAAATGATGCCGGCCATCCAGCGGGTCTATGACCAGATGAGCGAGCCCAAGTGGGTCATCGCCATGGGCGCCTGCGCCACCAGCGGCGGCATCTTCGATTCCTATGCGGTGGTCCAGGGCATCGACCTGTACCTGCCGGTGGATGTTTACGTCCCCGGCTGCCCGCCCCGGCCCGAAGGCCTGCTGTACGGCATCCTGAAACTCCATGAAAAGATCCTGAAAGACCCGTTTCTGACCCAGCAGTACAAGGATCGCCTGCAGGCCCGGCGGGAGGAGGCAGCATGAGCGCCGCGGTGGAACTGCTCCAGGCAAAGTTTCCCGATGAGGTAGTGGAAGTGGTGGAGTTTCGGGGAGAAACCACCATCGTGGTCAAGCCGGGACGGCTGGTGGATATCTGCCGCGCCCTGCGAGACGACGCGACTACCTCTTTCCGCTATCTTTCCATGGTCGCGGGGCTGGATTTTTTGCCCCAGAGCCCCCGGTTCGGCGTGGTCTATAACCTCTATTCCCACCGCTACCATAACCGAGTCACCTTAAAGACCTTTTTGGCCGATGATGCCGCTCCGGTGGTGGATTCGGTGGTGCCGGTGTGGACCACCGCCAACTGGCACGAACGGGAAGTTTACGACATGATGGGGATTCGCTTCAACGGCCACCCGGACCTGCGCCGGATCCTCATGCCCAACGACTGGGTGGGCCATCCCCAGCGGAAGGATTATCCCCTGCGGGGGATGTAGGAATGTAGGGGCGACCCGCTGGGTCGCCCGGTTAAACGGGCACAGCAAGCTGTGCCCCTACGATAGAAGATAAATTGTTGCACCCGATAACGGCTCCTCGAACCCCCCTTTGTAAAAGGGGGGCAGGGGGGATTTTAAAATCCCCCTAAATCCCCCTGTAATAAAGGGGGACTTCAAGCGGGAATACGATATGAATCAAGCTGGAACCATGGCGCGCACCGAAACCATGCTGCTCAACGTGGGGCCCTCGCACCCCAGCACCCACGGGGTGCTCAGGGTCCTGGTGGAGCTGGACGGCGAGCTCATCCTCAAGGCCGATCCCGATATCGGCTACCTGCACCGGGGCATCGAGAAGATGTGCGAATACCGCACTTACCACAAGTGCATGCCCCTGATGAACCGTCTGGACTACCTGGCCGGCGAGGTCAACAACTTCGGCTTCTGCCTGGCGGTGGAGAAGCTCCTGGGGGTGGAAGTTCCCAAGCGGGCCCAGTACATCCGGGTGATGCTGGCGGAATTGACCCGGATCGCCTCCCATCTCTTCTGGCTGGGGACCCACGGCCACGACCTGGGCGCCATGACCCCGCTGTTCTACGCCTTTAGGGAACGGGAACAGATCATGGATCTGTGCGAGATGGTGTCCGGGGCCCGCATGTTCCCGCTGTATTGCCGCATCGGCGGCCTGGCCGCGGACCTGCCCGAAGGCTTTCTTCCCATCGCCTTGAAATTTACCCAGACCTTCCCGGATCGCTGGAAGGATTACGACACCCTCCTGACCCAGAACGAAATCTGGAAAGAGCGCACCATCGGCGTGGGCGCCATGTCCAAGGACGAGGTTCTGGATTGGGGCTGGTCCGGCCCCATGGCCCGGGGTTCCGGGGTCGATTGGGACCTGCGCCGGGACAACCCCTACTCCAGCTATGAGGAGTTCGATTTCGTAGTGCCCCTGGGCCGAAACGGCGACACCTACGACCGGTACCTGGTACGGATGCAGGAAATGCTGCAGAGCGCCCGCATCGTCGCCCAGGCCGTGGACAAGATCCAACAGACCGAGCCCGGCGACATCAAGTGCGACGACCCCAAGGTGTCACTCCCGCCCAAAGAGCGGGTCTATAACGAAATCGACGCCCTGATCCATCACTTCCTCATCATCCAGGACGGCATCCGGCCGCCGGCCGGGGAAGTCTACCAATGCATCGAGGCCCCCAAGGGGGAAATGGGCTTTTATATTGTCAGCGACGGCAGCAACAAGCCTTTTAGGCTCAAGGTCCGGGGGCCGTCCTTCATCAACCTGTCGGCCTGTGACAAGCTGTCCCGGGGCCGGCTGCTGTCGGACATGATCGCTTTGATCGGCACCATGGACATAGTCCTGGCCGACGTGGATCGATAATGGTAGGGCGGGCGTCTCGCCCGCCATGTAGGGTGGGCACTGCCCACCATGAGATGTTCCGCAAGTGAAATGATGAAGACTCGTAAAAACAAGATCATCCTTGGGTTAGCGCTGGTTTTCCTGCTGGGTGCAGTGGGGCCGGTTTCCGGTCAAACCACCAAGACCTTCACCGGCAAGATCAGCGAGATCGCCAAGGGCTCCGAACTGGACATCGCCAAGACGGATACCTTTTATATGGTAAAGCTGGAAGAATACCCCAAGATCAGATTCCGGCTGACCCCCGAAGATGCGGTGCGGTTCGGGGTGATCGAGAAGGCGGGGCCCACCGGGGTGGTGACTCCCAAGATGAGCAAGGGCATGGGTTGGAAGGTGAAGCTGACCTGCAACGCCAGCAACCTCGGAGATTTTAAGGTTCCGGTTTACAAAGTGACCGCTTTGGAGAGGCTGGACAACTAATAACTAAGATGGTGGGCGGCGCCCACCCAATATAAATGTATCAACAATTTCCGGCACTGAACACAGGATCGACTTATGGTTAATCTGACCATCGACGGGCGGGCCGTCCAGGCCAAAAAAGGTTCCACCATCCTGGACGTGGCCCGAGAGAACGGGATCTTCATCCCCACCCTCTGTTATCATCAGGCCCTGCACCCCATCGGTTCCTGCCGCATCTGCGTGGTGGAAGTGAAGCCCGGACCGCCCCGGCCCTTGCCGGCCTGCGCCACCTACGTCAACGAGGGCATGGAGGTCACCACCACCTCACCCAAATTGGAGGCCATACGGGACGAGTTGATGAAGCTGGTGCTCATCAACCACGCGGTGGAGTGCCCCATCTGCGACAAAGGCGGCGAATGCGAACTCCAGAACTTGACCCACGCTTTAGGCATCAAACAGGTGGACCTGGAGGCGGTGAAGCTCTCGCCCCGCTTCGACTACGAGTCCAACTTCGTGGAGCGCCACCAGGACCGCTGCGTCACCTGCGGCCGCTGCGTGCGCCTCTGCAAAGAACGGGTGGGGGCCTGGTCCTGGAACTTCGTGCAGCGGGGCTACTTCACCCAGCTCTCCAGCGGCGAGGAAGCCCTGAACTGCGAATTCTGCGGCTCCTGCATCGACATCTGTCCGGTGGGGGCCCTGATCAACAAACAATGGAAGTACCGGGCCCGGGCCTGGGAAGTGGACAAGACCGAAATCGCCTGTCCCTTCTGCGGCGGCGGCTGCACCTATCACCTGCACATCAAGGACGGCCAAATCCTGCGAGCCCGCAACGAAGACAGCGTGCTTCTCTGCGGCCGCGGCCGCTTCGGCTGGCCGGTGGTGGAATCCCCGGACCGGCTCAAGACCCCGTTAATTAAAGAAAACGAC
>Ga0315281_10006547_pt1 | contig 16548 bp, 8 predicted proteins | sample YL17G07_0_MG_FD_204540 | JGI IMG/M metagenome (GOLD analysis project Ga0315281, IMG submission 204540) | Sediment microbial communities from Yellowstone Lake, YNP, Wyoming, USA - YL17G07_0 | ecosystem: Environmental > Aquatic > Freshwater > Lake > Sediment | place: USA: Wyoming | collected... | reverse complement strand
TCATCCGTCAACATAGACTATTCCTCAAAACTGAAGATTCGAGTTACTCCAATCAAAAGACTACGAATTGTTATGGCTCAGAGAGGGTTCAAGAGATTTGTACGTCCAAAATCAATACCTGTAGAGAAGTTTGTACCGAGACTCGTGGAGAAGTTCTACTTCGACAGCCACGACCGTTGGTTTCCAGGCATAGCCTTGCGTGGAGAAGGGGTGTTCGTTGATCTTTCTCCCAATGAAAGTCTGCATCTTAATGAAGAGATAGCCAAAACGTGGTTCAGCGAGTTCTTGCGCTCAGGAAAACAGATAAGTTATCATCCTGTCTTTATCTTCTGGCATACGTTCGCTCATAGAGCTATCCAAGCACTGGGACTTGACTCTGGCTATTCATCCGCTGCGATCCGCGAACGGATCTACCTAAAACTTGACAAAGATGGTGTATCAGGTGACGGTGGCTTTCTCTTATACACTTCACAGCCTGGTGGAGATGGCAGTCTGGGTGGCCTTATCGCCCTTGCCAAGGAATTTGGAATTGTACTCGAGACTGCGTTTAGAAACATAGATGCTTGCTCAAATGATCCATTGTGTGCGGAGCAGGTTCTCACGAGCGGTAGAGCGAATGGCGCAGCCTGTTATGCATGTCTCTTCTTGTCTGAGACTTCCTGCGAATATCGAAACACGTTTCTCGACAGAAATCTTCTGAGGAATAGTATTTGAAGGGTTTCATCAAAGGCAATGACGTCAAGGTGGTTGTTACAGGTTCAGCTTGGATGGGAAGGGGAACAGGATCTGTTGAATCTGCAATCGAAGAAATGCTTTGTGAAGCCAAGGAAGAAGTTCAGGTAGCTGCCTTCCAGATTACGGAAGGAGGAACTCAATTTCTTAAGCTGGTCGAAGAGAGTCTCGCACGCGGAATTCGTGTGACATTGATAGTCAACAAATTTAGTTCGCAGCCCACTCGAGTTCAAAAAGCCCTTGATGACTTAGCAGTTCGGTTTCCACACTTCATCCTTGTTGACTTCAATCCCGACAACAGAATTCAAGACCTGCATGCGAAAATAGTAGTTGTAGACCGATCTCTGGCCCTTATTGGTTCTCCCAATCTCTCTTGGAAAGGTCTAGTTATCAACCATGAACTTGGCGTTGTTCTTTCAGGTCCTGTGGCGAAAACTGTTTCGAATCTTCTGGATTTGTTAGCAGCGGATTCCTCCGCTTCAGTCAGAAGAATCGAATGATAGAATTCTTGAAAATATCTTCTTTTGGGAACTTAAGAGACTGTTCCTCTACTCCTTCAAGTGTTATTCATTGGCAGATATGAAGTCTGCCTATGATAGTCTTCCCAAAGAGGTAACTTATCGAAGGGATCTCCTAAAAGAACATGAAATTAGCAAAGGACTAACCTTTCTCTGGGGAGTTCTTGGAGAACGTAAAGAGCAACGGTCAACATACGTGCACAACTTTGAATGTTTTCACGATATTTCGAGAACAAGATTCAATGAGAAACAACTGGCTTCTCTGCTAGAGCAAGTTAAGAAGAGAATTATCGAAAAAAACCTGATGCCTGCCAAGGTCCACATCCAGATTCATTCAATCAGTGGTTTCACCCAAGATGTCAAGAGGAACATCTCTAAGATGGTTAAGGAAAATTCAGAAAGAGGGCTCAGATTACACGCAGACTCACATTTTCTTTTTGACTATAGCATTGCACCTTGGTCACCTATTCTCGGAATGATATATGAATGACCTATCGACCAGATTGAGTTTCTCTATACGAAAGAACCTTCCTGTTGAGTTTTGACCGAATATTTCCTTCCCAATCTTCACGTGTGAAGATCCCTCTCTCTTCTAAATTCAAGAAAACACAGAAAATCAGAAAGAACAAATCATGACAAATGAGTTTACAGTATCCTAAGACAGTAATGCTTTTAACTGTACATAACAATGATTTATTTGACCTACAGTTCAGCTCCCTTGGTCCATCAAGATTCTCATGAGGCTAAAGAGATGAGCGAGTCTGCCGAGGAGCACAAGCTCCTATACATGCTGGGAACTTTCAACCCGAAGCTAGGCACTGATTGCGTTCGACAGACTCGTCGCTGTGCTGATTGCAGCCAAATGAGGGAAGTCGTCAAGCCTCAAATGATCGGAGCTAGGAAAACTGGAGAGCCGATAGCCTTCAGAATTCAGCTAAAAACGCCATACTATTTCGCTCTATCGCATCCGCTAACAAGGTTCAGGAAAGGAGAGGATTACCACATTGGCAGTGAAGAGACTGGTTTCTGCACCACGCTTGGGATGATCCCTGCCTTCATGATAAATCTGAACAGATTTACGCTGCTGAAATTCTGGGGAGAAATGGCTCGCCAGCTATTCTCACCCACGGCGGAACCTTTTCTTGAAGGGGACTATGCTTTTTGGAAGCTGTTACCCAAGACCGGGCGCTTTCCAGAACTCTCAAGCATGAATTTCGTCCTCAGGCAAAACGGGGAGTTCGTGAGTTATGAAGCAAAGACACGTGAAATACTGAAAGATTACTTTACCTTCGGTTTCTGGGCTTTCCCAAGAAACGGGTTTTCAGATTCCACAGTCATAATCAACGACGGCGAACAAGTTCACACAGTTCTTAAATCATCAAAAAGCCTTTACATACCGGGGAAGCCAACATACGTTCCAATGGACTTAGGGCGAGAAAAGAACGTCGAAGTCAAGGTTTTGCCTCTTCTTGAGCTGTTAAGAACCCAGTCAGGGTACGATTTGCAGCGATTGGATAGAGTCGTACTGACGAGAGGCATTGCTGACTCACTTGAAGCAGAACAGCACCGTGGTCAAGTTTTCGTGAATGGGGTGACCGCCGATTTCATAAGAAGATCGACTCAGTTCACACTCCTCACTGCCGTAGACCTGTATGAGGTTTCGAACTACGAACTGTTCATGTCTGTGATAGGGATAATCATGATGGATAGATTCTATGAGGGCAAGTCCTTCTCACATATCGGAACTGTTGACGAGATAAGAATAGAAACTGCAAGAATTATGAAGTTGCTATTGAGCAGGTCATATCTGGACAAGACAATTGGAGATAGCTTAGATCAATTCTCAACAGCCCTCAGCTACCTGAGGCCAATTTTGACCGTGAATGATGAAGATATTATGTATATGCATCCATCTGTTCTAATCGCGTTTTTGGAGAATGGATATGACAGTTTGATCAACAGAGAAGAGGATCTCTGCAACGCTCTTAGACTGCTAGATATGATGCCGAATCAACAGCCTGCCGAAATACTTCGATCTGATGAAAGCACATATTTGAGAAGGAAGGGCTATTTCCCAGAGAGGATATTAATGTCGCTTAGACCTGCTCTGGAGCAAATGTACCTCTCACGTATCCTAAGAAATCCGCCAATCCCTTCCAGCGTTGAGAGTACAACAGAAGATACTTCAGACTCAGCGTCTACTGAAGATCTGCGTGGTTCTATCAGAATAGGTGAAGGTTCCAGAATTGACGTGGGTAGCAAGGAACAGCAGGAATTCCTAGATGAGCTCAAAGAGAGGAACAAGAGACTCAAGGAAACTGAAAGACAAAGTGAATGAAGAACACCAAGTAGCTATTCCTCCAAATCGTCCTCAGGGGCAAAACAAGGTTCACAATTTCCCCCAATCTCGGAAAAGGCTGGATACTATCAAGTCGCACGTCTGAAAACCTTCTTCCTGAATGTCCAGAGTAGGTTATCGGACCTAGGAGGTTATCTGACCTCTAGCAGCTCGCTAGGGAATCATTGACGGGTCGAAGGCGAGTCGTGAAGCAGATTCGAGAGTGCTCTCTTAACCTTCCCTTCTCTAAATCGCTGTGGTTTTGATTTTGAATGTTGGTGGGCTTCAATATCGTAATCCAATAAATCAAGTCTTCAGCGTATAAATGGCGATGTCTCCCGAAAATCCGCTTAACGTCGACACCCATCTTTAAGAGACTCAGTGTCTTGGGTTCTGTTACCTCTTCGTCGGATTGATCTCCCTGTCACTTTTCGTCGGACGTTTCTACCTGCAAAATCGGTTGATGGACCTAGTTGTCAGCGCTAGTGGATAGCTGATTTTCTTGAGGCTCTAGTGTGCTGTGTTGGATTTTTCGTGTTCTTCTCGGTGTTTGGTTATGATTTTGCGGGTTGCTTGGCTGATGCTTGTGCATTCTCCGCTTTCGACGAGGCTTCTGAGGTACTTCAAGCTTTCCTCATCTAACGTTATCTGTACTCTCCATTTATCTCCGCTGTTCATACACAATCACACACATCTTCTATCATTAATACATAACTTGTATAATTCACTATAAAAGCCTTACCCATACACAATCACACAGAGAATCACTATGAAACGCTTACAAATAACCCTAGACGACGACCTCTACAACTGGCTAACCAAAGAAATCAAAGAAATGAAATACGGAAGCTACTCCCACGCCATCAACTACGCCCTTAAACAACTACGCCAACAAGACGAAAACAAAAAATAACCCATCAATCGACTCCCTACACGATTCTCAATCAACCGAAGACCGAAAGAAACTTTTTAAGCAATGCTCAAGTCGGCGTTCGCCAAGGGCGCGCACCATATCAAGGTTGTCTTCTCAGGAGCAAAAATCCATGTGCTCTCAGCAAAGCGTCCCTGGAATTCTGGAGAGAGAGCCTGCATATGGCTTCGTCCAAAGGAAGCCATTCAAACATGTCATGTTCATGATTTCTATGTAAACTGACTTGTTGGTTTTGAGCCTCTGCAACAAATAGGTGTACCGATCCGCCGTAAGCTGCGCCTTGAGAAACGGAGTACGTGGAAAGATGTTCAAAACCTGTAATTGTCGGTGTTCTTATTCCTGTTTCTTCTTCAACTTCTCTCTCAGCTGTTTCTCTTGGCGTTCTGTCGACCAAATTCTTCTCGCCTATCGGAAAATCCCAAAAATCAGTGGCTCTTCTTCTCAATAGCAGGTAACGCAGTTCTTCTTGTTGTTGGAGAAAGACTACTGCACCTGAAGACCAAACGTTGCCAGTTCGTTGGTAACCGTAGATATTCACTATCCTTCCGTTATAGTACGACAGGTTTGCATATAATACCCATTGGGCAGCATTAGAACTACCGATCAGAGTTGTCACGGCTTGATCAGTCGCTCTAATATCATATTGCATGTATCTGTCTTTGACTAGGAGATATGCAATTATCGAGTCGTCATCAAATGGATCTCCTTCCTTAAGGACCACATTGTCTGCTTGGTTTATTCCCATTCCCATCTTGAATTCATGTTCGCCGTAAATAGGATCGTAGGCAGCTTTTCTCTGTAATAGGGTCCAGCAGTTAATTGCCAATCGAGTGACTTCTGATCCGTTTGGATCAGCAGAGAAGAAATACCATCCGTCTGCGCCGATTTTTTTCGAAAACGTTGTTCTCGATCTACCAGCTTCCCAAAAGCAATTATCCACTCGATCCATTAGTCGATTTCTGATCTCTACTGGTGAAACGGCAATCCGTAGTCCGATATCAACTGTTTTTGGGGTGTATGCGACGATGTCAGACCACAATACGCCTCCTCTTCCCATTGACCGGGGTGGAGAAGCTCCCGGCGACGAGGCTCTGGAAAAGGTGCGAGTAATAAATGGAGTCGTTTCTGACAGAAACTCGCTGTTTAGGGTTGCAACTGAATCAACATCTTTTCTTCCCCACACTGCTAATGGGAACCAATTGTTGGAAGCCTCGACAAGACGGAAATGGTACTTCTGGGGAGCACTCGAAACAATCAGTCCTGCTCTCGCTTCTTTCCTTGCAAGATATTTCGCTTGCTCGGCTAACTCGCTCCAATTGACACGCTTTGATTGATGAATGACATGTAAAACGCGCCGATCCTTGTGGAAAAACCCAAGTTCATTGCGTCCTTCCTTTTCCGGCTGAATTTCCTTCCCAAAATGTAGTCTTACTATATCTGGAATGGCGCTGTCGAAACGTTCGAAAACGAATTTCTTCCAGTCAATTTGCATAGAATGATAGTCTATATATTCTGGGTATTTGTCACTTGTGGTGAGCACGCGTGCCTGTTCCTAAATTCGCCGCCCACGTTTGAACCCACGAACAAATGGAGGTGTCTGCCGCAAAATCCTTTTTTTCCATGTTAATCCTGATTCCGGGTTTATTATTATCCGGCAAGCCAGAGTAGATTAGAACCCAAATGTGTCTGCGATAGGGAGATCGTGCAATAGAAGATGCTTCCACAAATGCTATATAAGGATTAGACCTAGGTCTAGATTGGCACAATTACGTATACTGAAGCTTGACTGAACTAAAGCTTAGGCGAAGACCAGAAGATGCTTAAAATGAAAGACAGCCGCGTAATACTAACGAATCTAGTTGCCTGTCTTATCTTTACGTCATTTCTACTCCCCGCAACGGCGTGGGAACACTGGAACACTACAGTGGCAAACCCGCAGACTGATAACTTGGTAGACTATTCTGGTTCGCATGCTGACCGCATTCAGATTAAGCTGTTTAGCAACGAGTTGACTGAGTGGCAAGCGTTGGAAGCTGGTCAGATCGACATGACTGACTGGCCGTTGGACAAGGCTCACTACGTTGCTTGGACGCAGAACCCGCTCCAACAGGACATCGCAGTCGTTAACACTGGCTCAGAGTTCGGCATGTACATCTTGGACATGCAGATGAACGACGAGCTTCTTCTGCAGGATGGTACGCCAAACCCTGCTCGCACTGCTCCGTTCGGTAACCCGATGGCTGACGTTTGGCTTAGACGAGCCATCGCCTGCGTCGTGAACCGCAAACAGACAGTCGAGCAGATCGTGAGTGGAGGCAGTCCGCCATGGCTGGGCGAAGCGATGTACACTCCGTTGGACAGTGCCTACGGTTCGTGGCAGCACCCGCAGCTCACCCCGACCGGCGCTCTGGCCGCATACTGCTACGTTAACCCTGACGGCTCGGCCAACGTTGCGAAGGGCAACCAGTACTTGGATGATCATGGCTACACGATGGTCGCTGGCAAACGCACGAAGGGCGGTGTTCCGTTCACACTCGAGTTCTACTATAGGGTGGATCACACCTACCGGGTCAACTTTGCCACGCTCGTCATGCAGCCACTCTTGACACAGGCTCCCCCGAACGGTTTGGGTCTCGACGTCACGATGATCGGAGTCACATCCGCAGCCGCACGATGCTATGTTATGGCTGAGAAGAAGGGGCACATATACACGGGCGTTTGGGGCTTGACATCTGATTGTGACCACATGTATTACCTGTTCCACATCAACAACTACTGGCACCCAGGCAGACCACCAAACTACATGTACTATCCGGGTGACGCCAACAAGTACAGCATAGCTGGCGGCGGCGCTTACGACGGGCGAAGTTATGGTAACGACCTGGTCTCGTACGGTGCTCCTGCGTTGAACTTCTCTGACCCTGACAAGACTTGGACTGAGGCCGAAAACGTGTGGGAGAACCCTGAGAACTACTGGAGCTGGCAGATGATGACCGCCACCGATGCTACACGCGCACAGCACTGTGCTTACAAAGCTCAGGAGTTCCTGACTTACTGGGTTTGCGGCGTGCCCGTCTGGGCTGACTCTAGCTACACAGCGTTTCATAGGAGGTACACTGGAGGCAACAATGGTGTCTCCGTGAGTCCTGATGACGGGGAGAACGCGTACAGAGGCTCACCTTGGAAAGGTGTCGTGAACCAAGAAGGCTTCGGCGTCTGGAGCACGATGTCGTTCTACGACATGCACCCAGCTGTCATGCAATTCGGCGACGGGACGCATATGACGATCAGGTGGGGCTTCAGAATGCCGCCTATGTCTTTGAATCCGATCTACGCTGAGTGGGTCTGGGATTGGTATGTGTTGAACGAGTGCTACGATAGCGTCATAAGGCCAGACCCCTACACTTCGACGGATACGCGGTGGCTTGCCGCAAGCTGGAACGTCAGCACTTGGAACTCGCCGGATTACGGTGCTTGCACGAAGGTCACCTTCAACCTGCGCCATGATGTGCTCTGGTCTGACGGCATACCTCTCACTTCGAGTGACGTAAAATTCAGTTGGGGTAGCCCGACGGTGACGGGTTCCTTGTCGAACCTGTTGCAGTTAAAGGGACTCCCGCCGGCTTACTGGAGCTCGCAAGTCGCACACGTTCTCTCAATTGCCACGCCGGACCCGTGGACTGCGATATGCTACTTCGACGTGTTAGCTTACTTTGGTTTATACAGCATGAGCGGCTTCAACATAGTCCTACCAGAACACGTTTGGAAGTCGATAATCATGACGGGTGATCCGCTACAGCCTTGGAACCAGCTGTGCGTTGTCACGGGCGGCTACATAATCGACAGCACCGCAGACCCCGCCCCAGTCGGCTACGTAAACCTCCACAAGAACCTACTGCACTTCCACGTTCAGACAGGTGACCCACATAACAGAGACAAACCAGTAGACGTCTGGTGTAATCAGATTTCCAACGCTACAGCAGGATCAGGCAATGTGCACTGGATATATCCAAAACAAGGGCAGACTGGCATAGAAGTCAACGTCACAATTAACATGCAGAATACATACAGTTACGAAGTGGGTCCAAACGATACGGAAGTCTACCCGTTCACTAGATTTATTCTGACAGTAAATGCGAGTCTATACATTTGGAACGGTACTGGAAACCCGTGTCAAGAAATCAACTACGTGGAGAATGAGTCACTAATCCTGAATCAGGAAGTGGTCTCGCCTCGCGATCAATGTCTGCAATTACCAATCAATCAGCTGAGAATCAAACCGTGGTGGTACTTCATCAAGATTGATTTTGCAGTCATTGGCTTGGAATTCTCAGCAGACAACTCTACTTGGCTACCCGTAGCCTCATCGCAGAATCCTTATTTCGAGATGAAAACATCTTACAAGGAATACGTGATCGTCACAAGCAGGTACGATATTCTAGGCGCTTATTGGAAGCCAAGCCCGCCGGCAAAACCGAAATACCAACCGATTCCCGACATGAGAACAAACGTGAAAGATCAATATGCTTGTGGTCAGGCTTTCGGTAGCAGGCCGAACTATCCAAACTGGAACAGCGTGTGTGATGTCAACAGCGACTTCAAGATTGACGTTAAGGATTACTATGCCATTGCCCAGAATGGTGGATGGATTGCACTTATCCCATGAGCATACTTTCAGCCTTTCAGCACCGAATCAAGGAACATCCGTGCAGAAGGCATACGTACTCGTATGATCAAGAACACGCGTTAGAGGGAGAACAATGCGAGAAAAAACTTCAATAACGTTCGCACTAGTTGTGACGCTAGTTTTTCTAGTCGGAGACGTAAACCTCATCCACGTAATGAGTGTCAAGGCAACGGGCCCCCGAATTTATCTATCCCCCAGTTCAAACACGTTCAATGTGCCTCAGACAAGCATTGGCTATTGTTTTAACTTCACATGTTGGGTTGAGAACGCAGTCAACGTCGCGGCATGGGAAATCTATCTCGAGTTCAACGACACTGTCATAAAACCAACCAAATGGACCGAACCTACAAGTGATCCGCAATACATTTTCTACGGAAAAACAACAAGTGCTGTCCCGGCCCCTCCTGACCCAGGTTATGTACACCTTGCCCAAGGAAAAGGAAGGATACTCGTGTACTCGAATCTCTTTCCAACACCTCCTTCTCAGAGTCCAAGTAGCGGCTCTGGAAAACTGTGTATCCTTGAATTCAACATAACCGCGGCTCCCACAAGCCCGGGCACCAGTCTGACAAGCATTCTTCAGGTAGACTCTATGGATACGCTTCTGCTTGACCAATACGGAGAAGAAGTAGATTATGTAACGAAAGAGAATGGATATTATTCGCTTAGTTACGTAGGAAATCCGGATCTGGCGATAGTAGGGGTTTCTCCTTCGAGAGGTACTGCAGATCCTGGTGATGCAGTGAACATTCGTGTCGGCGTTTCTAATCTTGGGAACACACTTGAAAGCTGTAATGTGACGGTTTGCGCTGACATGAACGTGACCATCGTAGGCGATGAGGTAGTCGTCGGCAGATCAGTTGTGGAGTTGACTGCTGGGGCTTCCTCATCACTAGATTTCACGTGGGACACGACAGGTTTGGCTTCTGGGAATTACACGACAAGCGCTCAAGCTGCCATCGTGCCATACGAAACAAACACTGCGAACAATATGCTAATTAATGGCACGGTCAGGATTCTACCGGTTTCTCATGACGTGGCCGTTCTGAGCGTATATGCGTCAGGAAGCCCTGCAATCCCAGGTGACATTGTGAACATTTGGGCTGACGTTTCAAACCTTGGCAGCAACCAAGAGAATTTCAACGTAACAGTATACGCCGACTTGGACATTGCCATCATAGGCGATGAATTGACTATAGGAGTTCAAACGCCCACTTTGCCCAGGAAAAGCTCAACTACCTTGCACTTCAGTTGGAGTATACCATCAAATCTGGGAAACCATACGATAAGCGCCAAAGCAGGGGTCGTACCAGGTGAAACAAACACGACCAACAACCTGTTCGTCGACGGGGTAATCAGAATCGTGCCCGCGGTCCATGACGTTGCGGTTTCGAATGTACTCGTTTCAGACACTCTGGCGGTTCCGGGCGACATGGTGGCGATTCAGGTTGACGTGTCAAACCTTGGTAACGTTGGAGAGACGTTCAACGTGACAGCGTATGCAGACACGGAACCGGGAGTCATAGGCGATGAAATAACAGTTGGAGTGCAAGGCGTGAACCGGGGGAAAGGCGGTTCAACGAGACTGACGTTCTATTGGAATACGACATCGGTGTCCCCGGGTAACTACACGATCAGTGCAGAAGCTGAAGCTTTGCCTGAAGAAACAAACACGATAAACAACCTTTTCATTGACGGTGTAGTTCAGGTTAAGCTTTTGCAGGACGTTGCAGTGGACTTGGAAGTCTCTTCTCCGGACATCTCTTTCTCGGAGGCTAATCCCTCGGCCGGACAGACTATCACGTTTTCCGCAGAGATTCACAATCTCGGTGATAGGAACCTGCAAAACATAACTGTCCGGTTCTTTGACGGCAACCAATCAATAGGCGATCAGTGCATCTCTCTAATACCGCGTCATTCAGCTAGAACCGCTTCAATATCTTGGACTGCAGACCGTGAGGGCTTTCACCTGATGAAAGTTGTCGTAGACTCTGACAACGCTATAGTTGAAACAGACGAGGAAAACAATGAAGCGACAAGGTCATTGCTAGTCGGACAATTCCAATGTTTCGGGGGAATCATAGTAAGCGGATCAGCTACTCCGAACGACACTGAGGTTGGTTGTCAAGTCGTCGTTCGAGGAAGCGCAGTGTACAATACAACTTACAGTTCTGGCGAAGCGGTTGCGGGGGCAACAGTAACAGTCACAATAGCTGGGCAACAGTGGATAACCCACACCATCAGGGATGGAACCTATTCCGTGTGCGTGATCGCCCCGTACGCTCCGGGGAACTACACTATCGTCGTTGGAGTCACTGACGGCACTTTCTGGGAAAGCATCGGAATCTATTTGAATGTTAACTCGTTGTCGTCAGGCGCGGATCTAACACTCTCCAGCAACGGCATTACGTTTTCGCCTACCAACCCATCAGAGAACGACAACGTCAACATCACAGCGACAATTCACAACATAGGAGCGGTAAACGTGACTAACGTCTTAATAGCATTCTATGCAGATGGCAAAGTAATCGGCAATGGAACAATAGACTGGATTCCAGTAGGAGAAAGCCGGGAGCTGACCATATCTTGGACTGCTGACGCACGTGGATGGCGAACGATTGAAGTTGTGATTGACCTGGAAAACGAGATAATTGAAATGAACGAGAACAACAACAGAGCCTCTAGGAACTTATACGTATATCCTCCGCTTCCAGACTTGACACCCACAAGCATCGGTTTCTCGGATACTGAACCACTGGTTGGCCAAGGCATCACCATCTCCACAACCGTCTACAACATAGGCGGAAGAGATGCTGACGACGTGCTTGTCGGTTTCTATAACGATCCAGTGCATAAATGGAAAAGGCACTTTTGCAGTTGCTTCAATACTCTACAGTTTCTCATCAGACGGCTTCCACCTGATATGTATATACGTTGACCCTGCCGACAGCATATTCGAATCGGACGAGAACAACAACCAGATATGTACAGGCATTCGGGTTCACGGCCCTCTTCCAGACCTCACTCTGTCCTCTCCAGACATAACATTTTCAAACAGCACGCCAACGGTCGGAGACACCGTTGGCATCTACGCGACAATACACAATGTGGGCGAAGTCGACGCGTTTGATGTCTCAGTTGAGTTCTTCGCCGACGATACACGAATTGCGACAATTGTGATTCCCGAGATTGGCTCAGTCGGACAGATTATAGTAAATGCCTCTTGGGGCGACTTACCCGAGGGATGGCACCGAGCTAAGTTTGTTATCGATGGAAACAACACAATTCAGGAGTCGGACGAGACGAACAACATCGCAACTAGGTGGCTCTACGTGTCTCCAATAGCGGGATCTGACATATACTTGTTGGAAGAAGACATAGTGTTTTCCAACACTAATCCTTTCCCAGGCGAGGAGGTCACGATTTACGCAACCGTTCACAACGCTGGAGAAGCGACGGCGGAAGGCGCCACAGTCTGGTTCTATGTTGACACTAACGGTTCTTGGCTTCAACTAGGTTCGCCAGTGCTAATATCGTCCATTCCGGCGGGAGACAGCGCTATCGTTTCCGCAACATGGGTCGCTTCTGGCGCAGGGTCCCACATCATCAAAATTGTTGTGGATGCACCAAACGAGACGAACAAGAACAATAATGTTGCTACTAGGGCAATAATCGTTGCCAAACATGATGTGGCCGCGGTCGCTCTAGTTGCTGGAAAGAGCATAATAAGCCAAGGGTTCTGCGCGAACTTGACCGTGACCGTAGAGAACAAAGGTGACATCTCTGAAGTCTTCACCGTCGTTGTTTACGTTAATGCGCAACCTATAGGGTTGGAGGTAATCACTCTGCAAAGCAAAGAGCGTGCAGACATCTGCTTCACATGGAACACTTCAGACTATGAAAAAGGAAACTACACGATAAGTGCATACGCAGAACCTGTTCTGGGAGAAACAGAGACAACAGACAACACCTACAACGACGGAAACGTAACCATTGCGATGATAGGAGACATCAACGGCGACGGAAAAGTGGATGAAAAAGACGTCTACGCCGTCGCTCGATCGTATGGCACCTTAATAGCTGGACCAAATCCAGAGGGCCGAATCTATTATCCAGAACGCGACATAAACGACGATGGCAAGATCGACGAGAAAGACTATTTCATCGTCTGCAAACACTACGGCGAAACAGACCCATAAACTTGCCCTCTGCTTTGTTTGAATTTGGGTAACACCGCTCAAACTAGCTTTTGGCTATAGCTTGCACTACGCGAAAACTGCGCCGCATTGTAAGCATTTGTATTCTGTTGAGGCATAAGTGTAGGATTTGACCTCAATGACGTCTGGACTACCGCACTTTGGGCATCTTGGCATAACAGCACTTGTGTCAGGATGCAGAATAATGGTTTTCGACCAAAATGACACTGAACGGAGACGTCTCCCGAAAACCCGCTTAACGCTAACATCCATCTTTAGGTGACTCAGCGTCTTGGGTTGTCAGGGTGGATTTCAGTTCTCTCAGACTCGCTTTGGCCGATGTTATCACTGGTTTGAACCCGAGTTTCTTCCAAAATGCTTCAGCCTCCCTGTTGCCAATTACGTATCTCAGAGTTACATCCTCGACTCCCTCGGAATTGAAGAACACACAGAGCTCCTCAATTAACCGCGCACCAACGCCTCTTCTTCTGAACTCTCTGGCAACATAGGCAGTTAAGATGGAACCAACACTCCTGGGCAGATAATCGGTCCTATGTATAACCTCGCCATGAACAAACCCGATGATTTTCCCACCCATCTCAGCGACCAGAACAAGACCACCGCTGCCCGCAAGGTCATCCACCACCTTCTGCTTGAGAAGCCTTTTTCCTTCTTCTGTGATACGCCAGATTGAACGGCTTGACTCTTCAGCATGCTGCTGCAACAACAACCTCAGCTCAACAAGCCGCTCAACATCAGAACCAACCGCTCTCCGTATCAATATCTCTTCCATACTATTCCAACCACAAGCAATCTCCCTATTCTATCTCTGTGGCACACAGCATATCAATATTACTTGCTTCAGTTCTGTTACCTGTTCAATTGGTTGGGTTGCAATGTGAAGGCGTTACCTTTCCGTTACTAAGCTGTCCAAAATCAGGATCATCACGGCAGGCTTCAACGCGCGCCAGCCCGTTGCTAATTCGATTTGTTTATGTTAATTTCAGTTTATCTTGCTAGCATTGTGATTGATCTGGCTTTTTCCAGCCTATTTAGCCTCAACGCCGTTAACGCACAGAGCAGCATAGCGATTATGCAGGGCAAAGCGTGGGCCATCACACGTTCAAGGCCCCGCGCGCGCTGCGAATATAATTTTGTTAGTTACAAAAAGTAATCCTTCTTTGGATATTAGAACTGCAGCTGTGTGATCTGTATTAGATTGCCACAGGTGTCATCCAACATTGCGATGGTCGAACCCGTTACCCTTGTTGGCTCCATGGTAAACTTCACGCCAAGCTTTTTCAATCGTTCATACTCTTTCTGTACATCATCCACAAAGAATGATGTTGCGCGAATACCCTGCTTGAAAAGAGCTTCCTGGTATGCCTTTGCAGCTGGATTTTCGTTTGGCTCAAGAACCAACTGAGTACCATCCGGGTCTTCAGGCGAAACAACAGTCAACCACCTGTATTTCCCGGCTGTTATATCTGCCTTTTTTACAAAACCAAGGGTCTCAGTGTAAAACTTGAGTGCTTTGCCCTGATCATTAACGTACACGCTAGTGTACTTAATCCTCATAAAATCACCAGTTACGATTAATGATTCTAAAATTAATAAATCCTTGCGCTAAGTTATTGGGAAGTCAAGTTTAGCGCGCATGCCTGTTCCTAAATTCGTCTTTTGATTGTAATAGGTGAGTCGCGTATCTCTCTCTTGAGGTGAGTCATGAGGAGATACGAGACTCTTGAGACCTTGTTCGGCAAGGTCGACTTATCCTTTGCTGAGAAAGTGCTTAATGAGTCTTACCATGCGAAGGATTCTGTTGGCAGGCCGCCTAGGAGCCCTCTTGGCGTCTTCAAGGCACACTTGTTAAGAAGACTGAGACACGTTCCAAGCGACAGGATGCTGGTTAGGCAGATGTGGAAGGACCCGAGGTTGAGGCGAATCTGCGACATAGAAGAGAATGAACCTCCATACGGCATAGCGGTCCTGTCTCGATTCAGGAAGAAGGTGGGTCCTGAAAGGCTGATGCGAATCGTTGACCGTGCCATCGAGACGCTCGTAGAGAAAAGAAGAATCAAGGGAGAAACCTTGGCCATGGATTCAACGTTCATCAAGGCCCACAGCCGCAGAAGCCTCGATAATCGCACGGGCTACAGCGACCCTGAATCGAGGGTTGGAAGAGCAGTCAAGACGAGAGACCTGGGCTACAGGCTTCATCTGGCGGTGGACGCTAGAAGCGAGATGCCCATAGCCATGACCGTGGCTCCTGCGAACGAGAACGAGAAGAAACACTCCATCAATCTGTTTGAGAAGGCTTCAATCCACTTGAAGCCTAAGAGGCTGGTGGCTGATCCACAGTACAGTTCCCAGAGCCTGCGAGACGCAGCACTCAAGCAAGGAGCGGTGCCCGTCATTCCGTACCCGAGAAACCAGAAGAAAGGCGTCAAATGCATCCTCAGAATCGACAGGAAATTCAAGAGTCACGGCCCTCAACAGCTCAGAAGAGCCTACAGGAAACGCGTCGCGGTCGAGCGAGTCTTCAGCCGACTCAAGAACTTGGCAGGCTTAACCCAGCACAACCTGAGAGGACTGGCCAAAATAACGTTCCACGCCCAGCTCTGCCTGCTCATCATGCTCTTCACTGCCCAAGCCGCCATCAACACGCACAAACCAAGCAAAGCAAGAAGCATAAGATACTTCGCAAACTAATTTAGGAACACGCATGCGCGCTAGGTTTGAGATTTCCGCCGAAGTAGCACTATCTAAGGTGACTTCCAATACAATGAATATCTTCTGAAGCTTAACAAGTCAGTATGTAACTATCTTCCATTCATTTTTGATGTGCGTTTTCTTTTGTAGACTATGACCGCTAGTAGCGCTGCTATCATGAATAATGGTAGAACAAGGAATGATGGGAACTCTGGGACGACTTTGTATACGCTGTAGGGTTGTGTTCCGTCGAGCGTCGCATTGTTTCCTGCGTGGTCGTAGGCGACTATTTTGAATCTTACTGTTGCGCCTGCTTCTTGTCCAGGAATTGTGGCTTCATAGAAGTCTGACACGGTATGGGTCATTGGCAAGTCAGTCCATGTTTCGCCATCATTTATTGTGTAGGATAGTGTGACGTTTTTAACTTGGCTGGT
>Ga0315281_10006546_pt1 | contig 16548 bp, 11 predicted proteins | sample YL17G07_0_MG_FD_204540 | JGI IMG/M metagenome (GOLD analysis project Ga0315281, IMG submission 204540) | Sediment microbial communities from Yellowstone Lake, YNP, Wyoming, USA - YL17G07_0 | ecosystem: Environmental > Aquatic > Freshwater > Lake > Sediment | place: USA: Wyoming | collected... | reverse complement strand
GCAACCAGAAGATCGTCTCCGCCTTCCAGAAGGAGCTCAGGAAGGCAAGGCTCGAGAACAACATGTACAAGATCAAGAAGCTCACCGAGGTCCAGGGGGAGATAATGCAGAAGTCGATGTCCGGCATGAATTCACAGATGAAGCTGATGCCGGTGACGATGGCCGTGATCATCCCGGTTTTCGCCTGGCTCTACATCTTTGTCTCCTTTGATGTCCCGACGACTATGATCTCGGTTCCATGGCATTGGAACACCGACCTCAATGCCTCGAGCATGCTTCCCAATTGGATCCTGCTTTACTCTCTGGTCACATTGCCGTTCGGTCAGGTCTTGGCGCGCGTTCTGAAATATTTCAGCTTCCGAAAGCGCCTCCTGGGGCTTGAAGTGGGAAAGGGTGCCGCATATGAGGGTGACCATTAGCGGTCCTCCTGGTAGCGGAAAGACCACTGTCGCCAGGGTGGTCGCAAAAACGCTCGGTCTGAAACTCATTCTCACCGGACAGGTTTTCAGGGAACAGGCCAAGCAGGCGAAGATGGACGTACATAAGTACAACAATCTCGCCGAGAAGGATCGATCGATTGACGAGAAGCTTGACGACGAGATAATCCACCTTGCGATGAAATCAGACAATGTCCTGGTGGAGGGTCGATTGGCCGGACATCTCTTCAAGAGAAGGAACATCCCTGCCTTCAGGGTATGCGTGACTGCCCCGGCGAGGATCCGCGCGGAGAGGATCGCGAATCGCGAGAAAACGACAGCAGAGCGTGAAATGGAGAAGATAATCAAACGCGAGCTCTCGGAGAAGAGCAGATACCTGTCGTTCTACGATATCGATATCGAGGACATGTCAATCTACGACCTGGTGGTTGACAGCAGCGATATCTCCGCGAATGATGCGGCCGAGATAGTCGCGGCCGAGATCAGGAAGATGCAAAGATGACCCCCCCTCTGCTCCGAAGAGTCAGGACGACGACCGATTCCCGGTTCGGAAAAAAACCTGAGGATAGGACAATCGAGGAGTTTCTGAAGAACGGCATAGTCGTGGTCGATAAGCCAATGGGCCCGACCTCCCATCAGCTGGCTGCATGGGTGAGAGACATGCTCGGGGTGGAGAAGACCGGCCATGGCGGGACACTGGACCCAAGAGCAACGGGAGTGCTGCCCGTCGGCATTGGCAATTCCGTAAGGGCGATGGACTTCATCCACGAAGCCGGAAAGAGGTACGTGGGGGTCATGAGGCTGCACGGCGAAGTCGACGATGCCTCCCTTCAGAAGACGGCCCTGGAGTTCACCGGCGAGCTGTTCCAGACACCCCCCGTCAGGTCCGCGGTAAAGAGAGTCCTCCGGATCAGGAGCGTCTATGTGTTGAATATTCTGGAAAAATCTGGTAGAGACGTCCTGATCGATGTCACATGCCAGGGCGGGACGTACATCCGATCCCTTTGCGTCGATATCGGCGACGCGCTGGGAATCGGCGCGCATCTGCAAGACCTCCGAAGGATCGAAGCGGGTCCGTTCAAAGAATCGGACGCGATCGGCATGCACACGTTGAAGGACGCCATTGAGTTCCATCGCTCCGGCGACCCCAAGGAGCTCAGGCGGGTTCTCTTTCCAATGGAGCGAGTGTTCGACGACTGGAAGAGGATAATCGCCAAGGATTCTGCCGTTGACGCACTCTGCCACGGGGCGCCTCTCGCAGTGCCAGGCGTCGTGGAGCTCACCAGGGACATCTCCCAGAACGAACGGGTCGCCATCTATACTTCCAAGGGGGAGGTCGTCGCCGTCGGGAGATCGTCTATGACGGCCGATGAAATGATCGCATCAAAAGACGGGGTCGCAGCCAAGCTGGAGCGGGTCTTCATGGAGCCTGGAACATATCCCCGGAGCTGGCTCTCGAAATCGACGAAATAATCTCAGCTGATCGTCCGAACACTGCGAGCTATCCGTTCGACCAAAATTCCAGATTTATCTACCTGATTCTCTCAAGGGAGAACGCGCCGATAACCAATCCTGCGCTCGTGTGCTTGAATTCGACCCAATCTCTCGTCTGAGCCTCCCCGATCCCGAGGACGGACATGTAGGTCTTCTGCTTGTCCAGCTTAATCATAAATGCTCCGTCCATCAGGTGCTGGATAGATTCGATCTGCTGCTCGGTGTGCATACCCCTCTCGAGGGCGAACATTGCCGAAGACGCGAGATCCCTGATGACGCGCGCGATCGCCTGAATGAACTTGGTAGATTCCATCTCGTCGGTGTGTGAGATGCTGGTCGAGAGCGATAGATAGCCGAGCTTGAAATATGGATAATGCCCCTGTCTGATGTCCTGCGTCAGCTTCTCGATTGCTTCAATCATCCCTGGGAAATCATCCGGTCCATCTACCTTGATGTAATTCTTCCGCTGCTGGACCGCGCCTCCTTTTGTTTGCTCTCCCGCCGTCGCATCTATCCACCTGACAAGGCCGAGCCGTTCCACTTCAAGCAGCGTCGGTAATATCGGCGCGAAATCCTTGACGAGGTCGTTGGGAGTTTTCGAGGTGGTTATGACCACGGCTGGAATCCCCTTCTTTAATCCATCCGCAAGGAAGGTTAGAATCCCGATCTCCTTCCCTGAGTAAGGCGGACCGACAAAAAGGACACTCGATCCATGCGGCATCCCTCCGTATAGCAAGTCGTCGAGCCTCTTCGTCCCCGTACTAATCCTCTCTGTTTTCGGGGCGACTTCGCCTTCCGCGTCTTCCTCCTCGGATTCTCCTGGCTTTGCCGTTGCAAAGGCTCTCTTGCGAGTATCCCTTTCCTTGTCCGCGAGAGTCCTTTCCCTCAGATTGAGGGCCTGTTCCCTCTGCCTCAATTCCTCCAGCAACTCCACCGAAGTCTCGGTCATCGGCGTCTCAGATCTGAGCATCGTCTCTATGCCCTTCTGCCGCTCCCTGACCTCGACCTCCTTCATCTGGAGCTGGTTGCTTCTAAGGGTGACATTCTTCTCTAGTTCGAGAAGGGATCGCCTCTGCGATTCCATTTCGCTCTTCTCTTTCTCAAGCCGCTCGAGGGACGCCTTTGTCGCCCTCTCTCTCGTTTCCATCGTGGTCGAACCGGTCTGGATGAGCTCCTCTCGTTTCGCGATATCGCTTGTCCGTTTGCCTATGCGCTCGAGCATCAGGTCATATCTCTGCTTCTTCGATTGAGCCTCCTGCTTCAGCGCGTCGATCTCAATCATCTTCTGCTGCAGATCATCCCTGCTAGATGAGATCTCCTCCTCGTACCTGGAGACCTTGCCTTCTCTCTCAAGCAGCTCCTTCTCCTTGGATTCGATGCCCTTGAGTCTCTCATCGGCACTTGCCACCTTAAGCGCGGTCTCTCTCATGAGCTGCTCCGGCTCTCTCAGCCTGTCCGCAAGTTCCGATTCCAAATTAGCGAGTCTCTCCTCCTTGTTGAGGAGCTTCTCCTCCCACTGCTTCAGCCTCCCGACCTCATCGCTGGAAACGGATTTCGAGCTCTCCGTGCTTCTGAGGCGCATGTCGAGTGAGCTCTCCTTGAGCTGCAGCTCCTTTGTTTTTTGTGATAGCTGTTTCTGCTCGGCGAGTATGGATTCTCTGTTGACCTTGAGGGTCGCAAGCTCCTCCCTGATCAACTCCTGCCTCTCCTTGAACTGCTTCTCTTCGACCTTCAGGTTGGTCTGTTCCTGCTGCAGTCTGTCCGCATCGCTCTTGAGGTGCTCCTCCTTCGACTGGAGGGCGAGGGTAATCGCCTCAAGCTCCCTGTCTCTGGAACTCACCTCGATATCCTTCTGCTGCAGTTTTCCCTCCCTGGCGCCTATGGCGAGGATCGCCGCCGCCGCCTTCTCCCGTTCCTCGCGCAAATTCATGCTCCTCGAGGCAAGGTCGGCTTCAATCATCTCGATCTGACTCTTCCTCTGATCGAGGTCGGCCTTCAGGTCGCCGAGCGCCTTTTCATATGTTTCGAATGAAATTTCTCTCTCGAGAAGAGCCTTCTCCTTGTAATCCAGTTCTTCCTGCCTCTTCTCCGCATCCTCCTTGATGGCGATAATCTTTGCATCGCTCGCCTTTAGAATTTCTCTTTCCTGGACGGATGTGGATGTCGACATTACATGCATCATGGAGCCTGAGAGCTGTATGCAAACGGCGCTCCCGAGATAGATCATGGGCAGAATATCCAGAATTCCCGTGTCGCTTGAGAAGAAGGTGGTCGACATGATGACAAGTGGCACTAGTGCCGCTATTATCGCAATCATCTTCCTCCTGCTCATCCCGTCCCATATCATTGCGATGGAGACCAGCGATAGGGAGATGCCTATGAACGAGATTGGAAATATCAAGCTCCCGGATCCGACCTCGATGTAGCCAGTACTGTCAAGGACGATGATGACGATCATAAGCAATGGGACAACCATCGCGATGATCGACGCGATGAAATGCTTCGAGTTTCTGTCGGTCATGAACGGATCCCATTTCAAGTAGACCACGACTATCGACATGAACGCCCCGGCGATCAGCGGGATGAACCATTTTGTCGACTCCAGCCAAGATTGGGGGTTGCTTATCAGGTAGTCCCATTTTGTAATCATAAACGCGACGATTGCAGCGAGGGCGAGGAGGACTGCTGCCAGAGTGCTTAGGAAGTGCGCAGCTCTGCCGAACTTCAGCTGTATGAGGGCAGACCTTCTGCCCCTACTCGAAATCCGCTCCTCATCCTCCCGAGAAATCGGTGCCCTTTTGGCTCCCGCCGAAGAATTGGATTTCTTTGGTGACATGTACAAGCACATCCCTGGCTTATGCCAGCTATCCCTTCATTGCGCTTATCTGCTGGTGGATACTTAAACATTGACTCGATGTCCGGAAAATCAGCCAAAGCGCATATTTCAAAACGGAGAGCTGGTCGGTGAAACCTTTTATATTGAAATCCACGATTGACATCCGACCGACGAACCCGCTGGGAAGTGCAATCGAATGATCACCATCGCGATGTTGACGGAACTCGAATCCTTTTCGAAATACATCCCCTTCCAGAACCCGGGCGGGATGGGTACGATCGTCCCGCTATGGATCCGCGAGCTCGAGAAGCTCGGATGCAAAGTCAATCTCGATGACACAGAATCAGATTTCGACATCCTTCATCTCCACAACCCATTCCCAAGATCCATCGGAGCCGCCTTGAAGGCGAGGATCATAGGGAAGCCCGTCGTTGTTCACGGGCACCATCTTCCCGAGCTAGTGAAAGGCGGGTTCAAGGGAGGAGCCATAATCTATCCATTGAACAAGCTGTATAGCAGATTCTTTTTCAGCCTGGGGGATGTGGTCATCGCACCAAGCCCGTTCGCCGCTACTTCGCTTCAATCCCTCGGCATCAAGAGGCCTTTCAAGGTCATATTCAACGGCGTGGACCGCAGCAGGTTCAAGAAGGATCTCCTGGTTGGAAAGGCATTCAGGGAGAAGTTCGGCATCTCTGACGACACTTTCATCGTTCTCAGCGTCGGCCTGAGGATTCCCCGGAAAGGGGTCGATACTTTCATCGAGACGGCCGCTGAGTATCGCAAGCAGCACCCATCATCAAATGTGAAATTCGTCTGGGTCGGCGGAACTGAGACACTCCTTCTTGACGCCATGCCCGGCGGCAATCTCCCCTACAACGTCCTGTTCACTGGATATGTGCCCCTCGAGCTTCTGTTGAGCAGCTATTCCGCCGCGAACATTTTCTTTTTACCGACCCGTGCGGAAAGCTACGGCAATGTGATCCTCGAGGCTGCAAGCATGGGCCTGCCGATTGTCCTGAGAGACATACCTGCTTTTGATGGATGGCTCTCGAACGGGAAGGATTGCATCAAGGGGCGGAACGCCGGAGATTTCGCCAAAGCGATCGAATCTATTTGGAAGGACGATGCTCTGCGCTCAACGCTCCGGACCGGATCTGAAAAGTTGGCCCAGGCTCATGATATCGTCAACACGGCCAAGAAACTCTACGAAGTATACTCCGCGCTGATGGAAGGCGTGAGATAGTCCCATACTCCTTCTCAGAGCAGATCCCTGAATTCCTTGACGAGGTCGGGGTACTTCTTCTCAACCGCCTGCAGGATTGCGAGCGACGAGACCTTCTCCACCCCCACTTCCGCGAGAGCCGCGATTATCTTGTCGAAGGTGTCGTCGGAGAGCTTGATCAATCTCTCCTTTGCCATCCAGTTGCGATACAGCCGGTTCTCCATCTCGTCGCGCCAGCCCTTCTCGTACTTCTGTAGCGTCTTTTCCGAGAAATCCTTCTTCCTATGAGCTTCAGCGAGGGTCTCCCCAGCGATCCTTCCGGCGATGCAGCCGTTGGATATGCCACCTCCCGTGATCGGATCGATCATCCTCGCGGCATCTCCGACCAGCAGCAGGTTGTCCATCACCGTCTTTTCGATTGGCGCTGAGATAGAGACCGCACCGCTGACCATTTCCAGCGGCTTGCCGTCCTTCAGCCTCTTGTCAGCTGCGATGAACTTGTCGAGTGTCCTTTTGATCTGCCCCGGGGTCTTCAGCTGGGCGAGCTGTATCCCCATCCCGACGTTCGCGGTGTCTTCGTCTTTCGGGAATATCCAGATGTATCCACCGGGGGCTCTGCTCCCCAGGTAGAACTCGCAGTAATTCGCGTCGTAGTCTATTCCGGTGAGCCTGTACTGGAAGCATGAAGTGATGTCCTTTGGCGACAGCTTTGTATCGATCCCCGCCCAGCGGCCCACTTGCGATTCGAACCCGTCTGCTCCGACGACGCACTTCGCCTTGATCGTCAAGTCGCCTTCTATGCTCGTCGCTCTCACACCCGCGATCCTGCCGTTCTCCTTGATCAGCTCCGTCGCAGCGGTCTTCAGCCTGACGTCGACACCCTCGTCTATTGCCAGCTTTGCGACGTGCTTGTCGAAGAAGATCCGGTCCAAGACAACTCCGACCTCGTCGCCGGCCTGCTCCTCGGACAGCGTGAGGCAGTGCCCGGCCGGAGAGAAGATCTTCGCGCCTGTTATGTTCCTGGCGACACATTTCGGTGGTAAAGTCAGATCGACCTTCTTGAGAAGGCTCTTCGAGATCCCCTCAGCGCACCTCACCGGGGCGCCTATCTCCTGCCTCTTCTCGATCATCATGACCTCTGCGCCGCCCTTCGCCGCGAACCTCGCAGTCATCGAACCTGCCGGTCCAGCGCCGACGACGAGTATCTCGGTCTCGAGAGTCCTCATGCCTTCGCCCCCTTCGCATGTAGCTCGATTGCGCCCACTGGGCACACCTTGATGCAGAGTCTGCATCCGTTGCAGTTCTTATCGGCCGCCACCGACAGGTCGTGAAGGAACATCGCATTCTGCGGACACGTGCCGACGCACGCGCCGCAGTGCATGCAGATCTCCTGGTCTATCGCGATCTTGCTGAAAACGTTCTTCATGTGCGTCAAGTGAACTCCTCCCCCTTCTGCTTGCGCCATTGGTCCAGCGGCACGGAGAACTTCTTCTCGATCTCAGTTCTATAGACAGGCCCGGAGTTGTAGGCGCAGAACGGGATTATCTTGCCGTCCGGCGTCGTGTAGTGGATGCCGCATCTCATGACCCTGTCGACGTCGTAGTTGTACGAGTCCTGGAAATGCATCGCGCCCATGTAGAGCATGTCCCAGGAGAACTTGGCAAGTCCTTTCTTCGTATTATCCTTCAGAAGTGCCCTCAGCATCTTCAGCAGGTTGGACTTGTTCATCCCCTCGGGGGTCTTGGTCTCATCCATGTGCTTGTCGATTAGCTTCAGCGCCGTCAGGGCGGATAGCTTCTTGAAGGTCCTTTTCTCAGTCTTTGAAACGAGCTTTTCTAAGTCGACGAATAAGGACTCGACATCGATGAACCTCGGCAACGGCGTGATCTTCTTCGTCTTCTTGTCGATGAACATGTAAGTCGCCATTCCGCAGTTCGGGTGCGTCGTGAATGTTACCTTGGGACTCTTGAGGATCGCTCCGATGAGGTCGCTGAAAACCGCTACGGCCGGCGGCGGGTACCAGTCGGACTTCCTGATCTGTCCCTCCGACTGCTTCTCGAGATCCGCCATCAGATCCGATATCGTGTACCTTTCCTGCAGCCGCTTCTTCTGGTCGATCCTTCCTGAGAACGCGACCGGTTGGAAGTTGATGCCCCTGATGACATCCAGGTTGTCGAGTGCGTATTGGACCATCGGCCAGATCTGGTCGTCGTTGATCGTCTTTACGAGCGTAGGGACGAGCACAATCGAAGGACGATTCTCAATCTTCCTGAGGTTCTCAGCGACCTTCAGCTTCGTCTTGAGAAGGGCCTTTCCCCGTGCTGCGATGTAATCCGACTCCCTCATCCCGTCGAACTGAAGGTAGATAGTGTTCAGCCCCGCTTTTGCAGCAGCCTGAAGCAGCTCCGGCTCATTCGCGAACCTAATCCCGTTTGTTGCGACCTGTACCTGCGAGAATTTGAGATCGTGAGCGGCTTGAATTATTTCTATGAACCTTGGATGAATCGTCGGCTCTCCCCCTGAGAATTGAACTGCCGGGGTCGGAACTGGTCTCTGCGCCCTGAGCATCTTAAGCATCTTCACAACAGTCTCGTAATCCGGTTCGTAGACATACCCCGCGGAATTCGCATTCGCGAAACAGATCGGGCACTTAAGATTGCACCTGTTCGTCAGATCCACGTTCGCGAGGGCTGTATGGCTCAGGTGAAGGTCGCACAACCCGCATTCGAACGGGCAGTTCTTGGCGCCCTTTATCGCAGGGTTCTCAACGCCGATGCCGTCCTTCGCCCACTTCTCTGCTCTCAAGTACTGCTCACTGTCCGACCAGACAATGTCGGTGAAGTCGCCATGCTGCTGGCATCTTTTCTCCATTATCACTTTACCATCGACATCCTTGAGCAGCGCTGGTATCAGCTTTCCGCAATCCGGGCACAAAGATGTGACTTTCTTAGGCAGTCCCTTCGGAATAGACGATGGTTTGGTAAGCATTGAAACTCCCATCCTGACGGGGTTAGATGTCCGGGAGAAGATTTATACATTTTGTCGCTTATTACGCTACAAAATGCCCGAAAAATCTCTATCTTCAATTGGAACAGTCAGTCTTTCCGCCCTCCTGGACAGCTTCGAAGGCCTATCCGTCGAGCTGGAGAAGGTAGGGTTGACAAACTACGAGGCCAGATGCTACCTCGGCGCCGTCGCGCTGGGGAGCGGGAGAGCCGAGGAGATCGCAGAGCTCGCTAGAGTGCCGAGGACATCCGCATACAAAGCTCTCGATTCCCTCGCGGCCAGAGGTTTCATGGAGCGGAGCGAGGACCGGCCCAGGCGGTTCATCCCGGCGGACCCATTATCCCTTCTCGGCAGGCTGAGAGGGGATCTTGATACGACTTTCGAACGTATTGTGGGCATCCAGGAAGCGTTCGGAACCCGCGGCGTTCCGCAGGTCGTCTATACCCTCAACGGCAAAGACCGTGTGCTCATGAAGATCGGAGAGATGATCGAGCGCGCGAAGAAGCGCATAATAATCTCATCTCCCAACATCAGTGTAATCAGGAAGCATCACGGGAAATCCTTCGAGAGAGCGCTCGAGCGGGGGGTAGAAGTGCTCGTCATCGCCCCTCCCTTCGTCAAGCTCCCGAAGTGCACCCAGGCGGTCAGGAGGAACCTCCAGATAGCGACGGACCTCGTCATGGACGGTGAAGAGGCATTGATTGCCTCCGCCGATCTGACGGCCTGCGGCTTTACGGACAACGCTCTGCTCGCAATCCACGTCGAAGGATTCCTCGAGATCGTGATGAGCGAGAACTGGGAAAGGGCAGAGTGACGGCCGGTCCTCAACCAAACTCCAGGGCAGCGTAAGACATCACGCCGGGTCCGAATGGCTTGACGTCCAGCTTCGTCCTGACGAACCTCTGAACCGGATACTGGGGGTTCAGTCCGGACTCTGTGATGATTCGCAGGGCAGTCTTGTTCTCATTTGGCACTTCGATGTAAGTCTTCCTGTTTCCAAGCTTATTCATCGCGGCCGTGAACAGTGCAGTGGCGTCATTCCTATTGGATTTCTCCATTATCCAGGGGCCGATTTCAGCAGAATTTCCGCTCATTCTTCCGAGCGCGAATCCTACAAGTCTGCTCCCTTCGAAGAGACCGACGCTATGTCCAAGATTCGGAAGCATCAGTTTCTCAATGATGTTCCCTCTTTCGAATCCGGCGATCTTCCGATCAAGGCCTTTGACGCTTTCTAAGTCCTGTGCTGTTAAGTCGCCGATCTCTGCCATTGACGGAGTCGTGGCAATCGGCGTCCTAATCGATCCAACGAATATCATGAGGTCGCCTATCTTGCGGAAGCCGAGCTGTCTATAGAATTCCACAGCGTGAGGGACCGAATACAGCTCGATGATCGCAATCCCCTTTGCTTCGAGCTTCTCGATCACCCTGATCATCATGTCCTTTCCGATGCCCTTTTTGCGCCAACAGTGTTTGACCACGACGTGACCCAGGATTCCTCGCCCTTCATGACAGGCGACGGTGATACCTCCGACTATCTCTCTTCCAGAGACAGCCGTCACGGAATCCTCAGGATCTATCTCCAGGATGCGCTCGACATCGACAAGGTCGTAATCCCATCCCTCCGCGTTGATTAAGTCAAGGACAAGAGGCAGATCCTCCTTTCGCATCTTCCTGATCGTGACTTTCATGTTGTTCTGACTCATTTTCCCGGAGACCATAGTGTCGGAAGGGTACCATGTTAGTTTTGGAGAAAGGATAATTACTGGGTCTTGCAAAGATGTAGCCTAACTGCACGGTTCAAGCTCAAGTGCATCGAAGGCGAATCTCTCGAACGGGAAGCAATCGGTGATGTCCATGCACTCGAAGAGACTGTGCAGTGATTCGAAAGCGAATGCCTCTTTTGCATTTGCAGCCGTTTTCATCCTGCTATCCGTAACGGGATCGAGCGTCATCATCGCTCAGAGTGAGAAATCCAGTGGGGAATTTTTCGCGGCGAATCTTGAAGCCGAAACCGTCCGGCTGCTGCCTGCGATGATCTCTTCGGAATCTGAGACCGTCATCCAATCGGCGGCAATGAAGGCGCTTGCTTCTTCGACTCAACCCATCAACCTTCCGGACTTTCAAGAGAACATCTCGAAGACGATCCGAGAACATTTCTCCAGCAGCTATCCGGTCTCAATCGGATCTTTCTTAGTGGATGCAGCGGTCGCCAACATCTCTACCTCGTTCTCCTCTGTCCGAGATACGCTGAACGCGGAGTCTCCGAAGCCTGGAGGGATCATCGTCTCCTTGCAGGTCGGAGTCAAGGCAAAATCGGAGAGCGCCAGTCTCGAAACGACCGTTGATATCTCAAAAGAAGTGCAGACATCCGTCCCTTATCTGACGAATCAATTGGAACACGTCAATGGTTGCGCGAAGACGGACGGCGAGCTCGAACGCATTGTAAACTCCATCCTCTCCCAGCTTGTGCAGCTCAGGGTCATACAAGGATTCGGGGCTCCTGGTCATCGTCAAGGACTCGGGCTGTCAAGCATCTTGACCAGCAACGATGTTGAGTTCGCGATCAACCTCGCTTTCCTCCTGCTCGAGAAATCAGAATTCGGAGATGTCGATCCTCTGTCATGGGAGGCGCTGTTGAGGAACTCCGGCAAAGTCGGGCAGAGAATCAATCTGACCAGCGACTGGTTTTCGAAGAGCGTAGACCCCTTCAAGACCTTCCTTCTCCTCAAAGGAAGTTCCGTCGATACCGGCGTTAATCTGCGCGATTTCGCCCTGCAGGTCCTCTACTCCCTGGTGGACCAGGTTGTCGTTCAATATTTGGAATACTCGCATATGATCGATATCGCTAACTGCATGATTGAAACAAGGGCACTGCTCGACGATGGATGGCATTCCTTCTTATTCGCACTTACTGGCATAGATTCTAGACTTGACGAGGCACTTGATTGGGCCTCGGCGAAACTCTCAAACGCCGGCGTTCCCGATTGCGCGTGGCGGGATATTTTCGGTGGACCCGATGACATCGGCTTCAAGGCGAACTCATCGACAGTCCAGATATTCGATAGGCAGGGGAAGCTTTCAACCATCGTAATAGGAAGCATCCCCTTTTCAATCGACCTCCCATCAATGTCGATTCTGCGGAGCGAGACATGGAAGGAATTCGTGCCTGAACTATCTGCAGAAACAATATCCACTGGCGAGGTCGTGGAGAGAATAGTAACTGCTTTCTGCAGCGACCTTGCGAGGACGATACCTGCCGAATATATCGCTCCAACCCTTTCCAATCCTGAATCAGTGATCAATGAAGTTCTCGATCGGATCCAAACGGGATTGAAATCCATGCGCCCAGCTGATTTCCAAATCAGCGAAGCGACATCCTCCATCTCACCATATGACGAAGGAACACTGTCCCTGCGCGATTTCATAAATCGTTCATGGAGCTCGCTCTTCCCCTTCAGGGATGCAGTCACCGCTGGAAAGGTTGCCATCGCGCAGAAGCTTTCCGATACTGCAGTCTCAAACAATCCCGCCTCATTGCCGGATGACTGGAAGGAAGAGGTTAAGGCATTAGTGCTCAGGGGGATGAACAGCAGTTCTCAGAATGAATGGGTCAAATGCCTAAACAATTCAATTCTGGATATCTCGATGGCAATGAAACAGGCTATGATCATGCTGCTCGACGACGCCCTCACCGAAGTTCCGTCAGCTCCATCGAACTCTCTCTCAGGGACTATTGTCAAATGGATCGCGGACGGCATTCCCAACTCGGTCATGATGGCAGGTCTGAATCGGCAGACCGAGATGATCTCCCTCCAGATTTCAAACTTGACGAGGGAATTGTCCATAGGTGAAAAGATCGGCGCCAATCGTCCAGCCGACACTATCCTGGTTCGAGAGATGTTCAAGGGAAACGCTAGAAACGATTCGGGGAGAATGACTGTAATCCCCCGTCTATCAAACACACCCGCCTATCTACAGAAGTTCGAAGTGGCGCCTTCCTCACACTATTCCATCGAAAACGCCGATCCCGCCGGCAGGCTCTGCATATCAATAATCTCACCGACTTATGAGGGCAAGGAAAGACCGAAATCCGTGCATTACACGAGCTCAGATCTCGCAACCAGCTTCCCTTATGAGACCAATTGGATTGTTGAAGCGCGCGGCATTGTCAAGGTGACGGCGGGCGATAGGCTATCCCCGGGTCCACGCTGTCAAGACGAGGTCCTAATCGATCTGGAGATTCCCATAACAGCTGTCTCCGGATGGCCGATAGATGATGTGAATTATGACCGGAGCAACACTTTGCTCGGGGATGCGGGAGAGCTCCTCAACGAAGTGAAGAACCGCATCTGGCCGTTCATCTCTCCCCTCTTCGAGACCTTCCAGAAAGCAATCGATTTCCTGACCGATTCACTCTCAGAATTATCCAGGTACGTCTCCGCCTTTGTCGAAAGAGTGACCAAGGTTCTGTCAGATTTCGGCAACTGGCTCGTGTCAAAATGCAAGGAGATCGTCGACAAGATTCGCTCCTCCCCGATATGGAAATTCATCGAGCTCCATCTCGATATTTTCGGAAAAGCCGAGGCACGCTTCAAATATGGGCCTGTTACGGTAATCATAAGCTGCTCTCTTCCAGATCTCCTTTTCCGCAAGGCCAAGGACCTCGTGCGCGTGATCGTCGTAACGGATCTAAGGGCAATCAGGGTTTCAATGGGTTTCAGAATCGCGAAGCTGAGCGACGGGGGCATAGACATTGTCGCCAATTCGACCGTCGTCTGCAACGACCTGACCATCTCCCTGAGGGTCGATCCTCTAATGGCCGTCCGCGATCATCTCTTCGAAATAGAGGGATACTGGAAAGGCATGCATTTGGAGGCGTGGGGCCCGGAGGTGAACGACTATCAGGAGGCATCTGCCTGTCTGTCAGACATCCCAGGGATAGGTGCGATACTTTCCAATATCCCAATTCCTGAGCTCGGGATCTCAATCTCGATCGATGCCGGATTCGTTCTCAAATACCACCCCCCTATCACTGACCGTCTCTCGATCAACGAGGTCGAGCTCAACCCGCATGGTAGTGATTCCGGTCATGAATGGGTGGAACTCTACAACCCGCTCGACCGTGAGATATCAGTGGATGGATACTCACTCGAGACGACTCACGGGGAGATCGCATTCATCGAGTTGTCCGGAACAGTCCCTGCGAACGGCTACAGGGTGTTCACTTTCTCACAGGTATCGCTCGATAACGGCGATCCACAGGACTCTTTCGCAAAAGGGGACGCCATCTTGCTCAGAGCCCCGTCCGGCCGGGCGCTCGATGTGACGCCTCTCATTTCGGATACGGTCAACGATCAGAAGACATGGCACAGGAGATGGGACGGGGGGCCGAAATGGGTCTTCGGCGACAATTCAAAAGGAAAATCCAACGGCAATCCGCTGATCCACGCATACCCCGACCTGCTCACCAAGATATGTTTCGACTCCCTCTTGCTCGCTTTCGAGGACGAGAAGGACAACGTCTCCGCCTCCATCGAGTTCATCAAGAATCTCATGGCGTCGTTCCTCCGGGAGCTGATCGGTCAGGTGGCGGATTTTGCCGCCAGCCTCGTGACGGACGCCGACCTGTTCATCGACATAGGGATAAACGATGTCTCAGGGTCCGCTGGCGGAGGATTCAAGTTCAGGGTGCATATCGACGGGGACCTCATCAGGCAGATGATCATCTGGTTCGCCGAGCAGCTCGTGAAGATATTCGGGAGGGTCCTCTGGGACAAGGAGGTCTCGCTCGCCATGACGGGTAAGCTGCATCCCGCAGAATCAATCTACGTCGGATTCGACACCTACGTCAGGATCGGAACACCTGAATGGCTTTCGTGCATCTTAGATACCGCCGGAGTCATGGGAGAGATAAGGCTGACCTGTTCGTTCTTGATGAACCTCGCGACCTTCGGATCGCTCTTCGGTAGGGACCTTGGCTCATACTGCATAGTCTTCGGTCTTCATCTCGACGGTCTGCCGGGCGAGGATCTCCTTGAACCATTGACAATTCACAGCGATAAGGTGGATGTCTGGCTGTTGAAAGGCAGGTTGGTCCCGGCGTGATCGGATGGAACGGCTAGCCGGCTATCAATGCCAAGAATGCTCTTCCGAATGCGATGGCCTCATCCGTCTTTCCAAGCGACAGTTCCTGCAAGAAAGCTCTACCTATCAAGAGAACGAATTCACTGTCGCACTTGCCGGTGGCCTGGATTAGCCTATCTCCATTCATTATGTCGGGAATGCCACATGCCTATGATTATTAAAGGAAAATGAGACGATTATCACGTCGCGGAATATCTGTCAAGATACCCAGATGGCGGACGATCGGTCATCACTCGATTCTCTCTTTCCCGCCGAGATACGGATGGAGGACCGAAGGTATCTCGATGCTTCCGTCCCTCATCTGAAAATTCTCGAGCACGGATATCATAGTCCTTGGGAGGGCAATCCCCGATCCGTTGAGCGTGTGGACGAACTCGCTCTTGAGATGCTCCTCGCGCCTGAACTTGATTCTCGCCCTGCGCGCCTGGAAATCCGTGAAATTGCTACAGGATGAGCACTCAAGCCATTGGTCCATTCCGGGGGAGTGCGCATCGATGTCATAGGTCTTCGAGGACGCGAATCCGAGGTTGCCAGTGCATAGCAGTTTTATCCGGTAGGGCAATCCCAGATGCTGGACGACCTCCTCTGCATTGCTCAGCAAAGACTCGAGCTCCTGCTCGGATGTCTCCGGCATCACGAACTTCACGAGCTCGACCTTGTTGAATTCGTGTACCCTTGCAATCCCCTTCGTCTCGATGTGCTTCCCAGCCTCGCGTCTGAATGACGGGAGATAGGCGTCGTAGTAGATCGGCAACTGTTCTTTCGTCAGGATCTCGTCCATATGGAGGTTGGTGACCGGTACTTCCGCTGTCGGGTTCAGCCAGAGGCCGTCAGATTCGATATGATACATGTCTTCCCTCATCTTCGGAAGCTGACCGGTTCCGTAGCAGGCCTTGTCGTTTATGACCACAGTGGGGAAAATCTCCTTGTACCCCTGTCTGATGTGCAGGTCCAGCATGAAATTGATCAGCGCCCGCTCCAATCTCGCACCCATGCCTTTCAGCACGTAGAATCCTGTGCCAGCGATTTTTGTTCCGCGCTCGAAATCGATGATGTCCAATCGCTCGCCGATCTCCCAGTGCGTCTGCGGCTTGAAATCGAACTTGCGCTGCTGACCGCCCGACCTCACGATCACATCGTCGTTGTCGGAACTTCCGACCGGAACACTCGGATGCGGGACATTCGGTAAGTTCAGGACGATGTCGTCCCTCTCCTTCTCGATCCCCGCCTGCTCCATCTCCCTCTGCTGGACCTTATCGCTTATTGCCCGCATCTCGACAATCTTCTTCTGCTTCTCCTCTTTCGGGAGCTTGGGAATCTCAAGGGAACATTTGTTCTTCTCGGCCTTGAGACGGTTACTCTCATCGATCAGGGTTCTCCACCGGTTGTCAAGCTCGATGAACCTCTCA
>Ga0315281_10006544_pt1 | contig 16549 bp, 12 predicted proteins | sample YL17G07_0_MG_FD_204540 | JGI IMG/M metagenome (GOLD analysis project Ga0315281, IMG submission 204540) | Sediment microbial communities from Yellowstone Lake, YNP, Wyoming, USA - YL17G07_0 | ecosystem: Environmental > Aquatic > Freshwater > Lake > Sediment | place: USA: Wyoming | collected... | reverse complement strand
GAAACCGGCCCTCGATCCGCGCCGTTTTGGGATCGTCAAGGCGCGGGCCAAGGACGCGATCCTGAGGGATCAGGAAGATCCCATCAAGCTCGCCGTCCGCGAATTTTCGCCGTTCGTTTACGGGCCGGGGAGTCCCTGGGGGCGCCACGCGACGCCCGCGACGATCGACAACATCAGTTTGGACGACGTGAAGTCGTTTCTTCAGAAGGCCATCGTGCCCGAGAGAATCTTGGTCGCCGCCGCGGGAGATTTTTCAGCCGAAGAGATAACTCAAAAGATCGCGTCGCGCGTCCAAGACTGGAAGGCTTCGGGGGAAAAGCTCGCGGAGATACCGCCTCTAGAAGAAAAGTTCGAAAAAGGCGCCATCGTTCTCTCGCGTCCGGAACTCACACAGTCCTCGATCTTGGTGGGGCACTTGGGGGGAAAACGCGAAAATCAGGACAAGTTTCCGTTGTTGGTTATGAACTTTATCTTGGGCGGTAGCGGGGCGCTGACCTCCCGCATGGGCGAGGAGATCCGCTCTTCTTCCGGTAAGGCGTATTCGGTTTGGAGCGATTTCGGATTCGGCCGCGACTATGGGCTTTTTCGGGCCGTGGCCCAGACGGCCTTGGAGAACACCGATTGGGTGGCCAAGAAAATGGCATTGATGATCCGCGACACCCACGATCAGGCCGCTTTTAGCGATGCGGAGGTGGCCAGCGCGGAACGGGCGATCTTGAGATCGCTCATATTCGATTTTGAGACGCGATTCGCCCAGGTCAGGGAACAGGCCCTTTTCCATCTTTGGGGCTATCCCGCCGATTATATCGAGACCTTTCAGAAAAAAATCGGCGACGTGACCCCCGGCGACGTCGGACGGGCCGCCAAGAAATACCTGCATCCGGACGGTCTCAAGGTGCTCATTGTTACAGACGAGAAAAAGGCCGCCGAGGTTCAGGCGGCGATCAAGGAGTTGGGCTATCAGGGACAAGTGGAGAGCAAGAGATATTAAAATGAAAGATCGGCTGCGGAAAATTTTGGAAGAGAGCGTTTCGGCGAAACCTTTGCCGAAGTTCGAGATCGAACGCCCGAAGGTGAAGGCCCACGGCGAACTTTCGACCAACCTCGCCATGGTTTTGGCGAAAACCTTGAAAAAGAATCCTCAGGAAGTCGCCAAGGAGATCGTCGGTGGCCTCGAAGGAATCCTCAAAGACCCGGAAGGTCTGATCGAGAGCGCGACGGTCGCCGGCGGTTTTGTCAATTTTGTATTTAAGAAAAAGGTTTGGCGGGAATCGTTGCGGTCCTTGGTGGCCCAGGGCGGACGATTCGGCGAGTCTCCGGTCGTCGGGGAAAAATCGGCGGTGATTGAGTTCGTCAGCGCCAATCCCACAGGCCCTCTTCACATCGGCAACGCCCGCGGCGGGCCTCTGGGCGACGTGATCGCCTCGCTTCTGGAAAAGATCGGTTACAAGGTCACGCGCGAATATTACGTGAACGACGTCGGCGGCCAGATCGACAAGCTGGGCGAAAGCGTTCTCCATTGGATCCGGTACGACTTTCAAGAAAACGCGCCCGCCGCCGAGGGGTATCAAGGCGAATACGTCAAGGAGTTGGGGCGCCACTCCTTGGCGGTTCTCGGGGAGAAGATTCCGAAGGACGAAATTCAGGCCGTTCACGTTCTCGGAAAGTTCGGCATCGATTTCATGATGCGCGAGATCCAGAAGGACTGCGAAGACATGGGCATCCGATTCGACTCTTGGGTCCATGAAAAGACGCTTTTAGTCGACGGCGAGACCGAGAGGGTGCTTGAAGATTTAAAGAAAAAGGGCGTGACGCTGGAAAAGGATGGCGCCCTTTGGCTCGCGGCCAATGACGAATTTCTCAAAGACCGCGAATGCGTCCTGGTGAGGACGGACGGTCGTCCGACGTATTTTGCGAACGACATCTCCTACCATGTCCGCAAGTACCGGCGGGGTTTCGATCGGATCATCAACGTCTGGGGCTCGAACCACCACGGCCACGTTCCAAGGGTCCAGGCGGCGGTGAAAAGTCTCGGGTACGATCCCCAGAAAATCGAGACGGTTCTCTATCAATACGTTCGCGTGAAGCGTGGGAAGGACGCCGTCAAGATGTCCAAGCGCGCCGGAAATTTCGTCACCGCCCGCGAAGTCCTGGACGAAGTCGGGCGTGATGCGTTTCGATTTTTTCTCCTGATGCGCGCCCCCGAGTCTCATCTGGATTTTGATCTCTCGCTGGCCAAGGAGAAATCGACGGAGAATCCTGTTTACTACGTCCAATACGCCCACGCCCGGTTGGCTTCCATCGAACGCAAGGCGGGAGAGCAGGGCATACCCCTGCCGCCTCAGGACGTGTGTCTGGACACCCTCGATCTCCCCGAAGAGATCGAGATGATCCGTATGATCCACGAATTTCCGGAAGAAGTGAGGCTGGCCGCCCTCCGGCTCGAGCCGCACCGGATTCCCTTTTATTTGATCGAACTTGTGAAGGTCTTTCAGGCCTATTACACCAAGGCCAGGGAAGATCCCCGTTACCGCGTCTTGGGGGTCCTTGGTGGAGGCGGATCGGCCGGCGCTGTTGACACTTCTCAGGCGAAATTGTATCTTTGCCGCGCTCTCAAACTAACGATTTCCCAAGGATTAAAACTACTTGGAGTCTCAGCGCCTGAAGTCATGGTGCAAGAGGCATAAGAGATGGAAGATTTTAAAAAAGAAATCGACGACTATTTTTGCCGGTTCACCTTCGGACAATTCGTCACGCTGATTCTCCTCGAGATCGTCACTCTGTTTTTCGTTTTTTATCTCGGAGCGCGCTACGGATCGGATCTGTTGGGAACGGGCAACGCCGCCAAGAGGGACGAATCCGTTCTGCCGAGGGAAGGGCCGAAGAGCGTCGACGATATCGTTGGGAAGAAGGCGATGGATTATACCTATCCGGAGGTCCTGACGAGCCCGGATGGACAGAAGGCGATTCGGATCAAGCCCTCGGGCGTCACCGCCGACGAGTATGAGAGGCAGAGGATCGAGGATCCGGTGGAAAAGCCCGTTTCCGCCAAGCCCCCGGTGGCGCGGGAAGAACCGGCGCCGCCGCAGCAGCCCGAAGAGGCGCGCACGGAAGAGCCGGTTGAGGAAAAGCCGGCCGTCGTCATCAAGGCCGAGTCGAAGCCGGACGCCAAACCGAAGGGCAAGTTTGCGATCCAAGTCGGGTCCTATCAATCGTCGGACGAAGCCCAGCAGATGGCGGGACACTGGAAGAAAAAGGGCTACCAGTCCTTCATGGCCACGGGGACCGTCCCGGGCAAGGGAGTCTGGTATCGCGTCCGCATCGGCGGATTCGGTACGCGGGATGAGGCCGCGAAATATCTCGAGAAGTTCAAGCAAAAGGAAAAGGCTTCGGCGATCGTCGTTCCATCCAACGGTTAAGGATCGGTGGCACCTTGAGAAAGAAAGTAACGACCACCATCTATATCACCCCGGAACAGAGCGAGCAGTTGAAGACCCTTCACGAACGCACCAAGGTCCCCATCGCCGAATATATCCGGCAGGGCATCGATCTCATCTTGGAAAAGAACCAAGCCAATCTTCCTCAACAGCTTTCTTTCTTGGACATTGTTGCCCATAAAACCTCCGCCGGACCCCTCATCGATGATTGACCAAATTAGAAACTTTTGCATCGTGGCGCACATTGATCACGGCAAGTCGACGCTTGCCGACCGGATCTTGGAGGTGACGGGGGCGCTTTCCGCGCGTGAAAAGAAGGAACAGTTTCTGGACAAGATGGACATCGAGCGCGAGCGCGGGATCACCATCAAGGCCCAATCGGTTCGCCTCAAGTACAAATCCAGGAATGGGAAGGAATACCTGTTCAACTTGATCGATACGCCCGGGCATGTCGACTTCGGTTACGAAGTCTCGCGAAGTCTCGCGGCCTGCGAAGGCGCGATTCTCGTGGTTGACGCGGTCCAGGGCGTCGAGGCCCAGACGGTGGCCAACGCCTATCTCGCGATCGACAACAATCTCGAGATCGTTCCCATCATCAACAAGATGGACCTGCCCGCCGCCGATCCGGACCGCGTGAAGAAGGAAATCGAAGACATGATCGGCGTCGATGCGCATGACGCGGTCTTGACTTCCGCCAAGAGCGGTCTGGGGATTGCGGACGTCTTGGAGCGCGTGATCGAGCGCATTCCGCCTCCTAAGGGCGATGATCGGGCCCCCCTCAAGGCCCTTATCTTCGACAGTTGGTTCGACATCTATGCGGGCGTCGTCGTCTTGATCCGGGTCTTCGAGGGCCGCCTCCAAAAGGGCATGAAGGTCCGCTTCGTGGCGACGGCCACGGACTATGAGATCTTGAAGATCGGCGCCTTCACGCCGCATGCGGTGGAATTGGAGTCCTTGGGGCCCGGAGAGGTGGGCTTCCTCACGGCGGCGATCAAGAGCGTCCATGAGACGAAGATCGGCGACACGGTCACGGAGACCGATCGTCCCACGCCGAATCCGCTGCCGGGGTTCAAAGAAGTCAAGCCGATGGTCTTCGCGGGATTCTACCCCGTGGACTCATCGCAGTATGAAAATCTCAAAGCCGCTTTGGAAAAACTTCGTCTGAACGATGCCTCGTTTTCGTACGAACCGGAGACGTCGACGGCCCTGGGTTTCGGTTTTCGATGCGGCTTCTTGGGACTTTTGCACTCCGAGGTCATTCACGAGCGCCTCGAGCGGGAGTTTAATCTCGAGCTCGTGACCACGGCGCCGACGGTGGCTTTCAAGGTGAAGACGACGTCGGGGGAGTGGGTGGTGGTCGACAATCCTCAAAAGTTGCCGCCGGAACAAAATATCAAGGAGATCCAAGAGCCCTACATCAAGGCGCAGATTCACTTGCCCACGCAGTACGTAGGCTCCGTGATGCAACTCTGCTCGGGACGCCGGGGCATTCAGACCAAAATGGAATATTTGGCTCTGGATCGAGTTCTCTTGGTCTACGAGGTCCCGTTCAATGAAATCATGTTCGATTTTTTCGATAAATTGAAGTCTATCAGTCAAGGTTTTGCCTCTTTTGATTACGATTTTTTGGATTGGCGGGAATCGGACCTCATCCGCCTCAATATCCTGGTGAATGGAGATCCGGTGGATGCCCTGTCCGTCATCACTCATAGGGAAAAATCCTACGAGCGCGCGCGGGAGATCGCTTCAAAGCTCCGGCAAGTGATTCCGCGTCAACAATACGAGGTGGCGATTCAGGCGGCCATCGGTGGTAAGATCATCGCCCGCGAGACGGTGAAGGCCTTGAGGAAGAACGTGACCGCAAAGTGCTATGGAGGAGACATCACGCGCAAGCGGAAGCTCCTGGAGAAACAGAAGGAAGGGAAGAAAAGGATGAAGCAGGTGGGATCGGTTGAGATCCCTCAAGAGGCCTTCTTGGCCGTCTTGAAAATCGATTGAGAAAAGAAAGAGAGCGAAGCATTCATGGACCCCAAAGACAAAGTCGAGATCGTGACCCTGAAAAAAAAAGGAACGGTGCGCGAATACGCCGAGGCGCTGTTTACGGCCTTGCTCGTGGCCTTTTTCATCCGTTCGTTCGTGGTCGAGGCCTTCAAGATTCCGTCCGGGTCGATGATCCCGACGCTCATGATCGGCGACCACATCTTCGTGAACAAATTCACCTTCGGCCTCCGGATTCCCTTCACCAAAACGAAGATCGTGACCTTCGGGATGCCGCAGAGGGGACAGCCCATCGTGTTCATGTATCCGTTGGACGAATCGAAAGACTTCATCAAGCGCGTGGTGGGACTGCCGGGCGACCGCATTCAGACCAAGGGGGACGAGGTAGACGTCAATGGAACGCCTCTCGAGCGACAGGCGATCCAGGTCGAGCCGGAGATGAATTCGGCGGGCCACCTCTTGAAGATTATTCCAGAAGCCGTCGCCGATCAGGCCGGAGTTCAGACGGTTCCGGCCTTTCGGGGCTGGCAGGAGTACAGCTACTATTTTGAAAAACTTGGGGACGTGACCCATTTGGTTCAGTTCGACAGCCGACCATCCTACGCGGATGCGGAGTTCGATGTGCCGCCGGGGCATCTTTTCGTGATGGGGGACAATCGGGATAATTCGGCGGATTCGCGCGAGTGGGGCTTCGTGCCTTTGGAGAACGTAAAAGGCAGCGCGATGTTCGTCTGGCTTTCGCTCGACTACGATCAGATGTCGCAGGGTCCCGCGCACATCGCGAATTGGGTGCGATGGGATCGTTTTGGAAAGTGGATTCGGTAACGTCATGGGCAATGTCGTTGAATTAAGGCGAAACTAAATATTTACGCTCAAGGAGGCGCGGGAGTTGATGCCCGTCGTCCGCAAGATCACCCAAGAGGCGGTGGAGCACATGGATCTCCTAAAGGCGAAGATCGAGCACCTCGATCCCGATCCCGTGCATCGCGGACCTTATGAAGAACAACTCGCGGCCATTGTGAACCGTTGGTCGTTGAAGATCGCCAAGTTGGGCTGTGAGCCCAAGGGGTTGTGGCTGGTCGATTTCGACAACGGGGAGGGGTATTTCTGCTGGCGTCATCCCGAGCCGGAGCTGAATTACTTTCATTCGTATGAGGGGGCGTATCAGGGACGGACCCCGATTCTCTAATGCAGGGTTGCATTCATCGCCGCGAAGGCGCAAATTACATGTGGAAAAAGGAAATTGAAGGTTGACACCCATGAGCGACTTTATTAGAAAAACCGCCCAACAATGACTCTTAAAAAGACCGCCAGATTGAAACAGAAAAACCCTCTCCGCCGCGGCGGAGGGGGTTTTTTTTTGGGTGAATTCCCAAAAGACCTTCTTGGAATCAAGGCCCTCAACGTCTCACAACTCCAAACCCTGCTCGACGAGGCCGCCCGCTTCAAAGGCCTGAGCGAAATTCCGGGCAAGAAGGGCGAGGAGCTCAAGGGCAAGACCGTCATCAACCTCTTTTTTGAGCCTTCCACGCGGACCCGAACCTCTTTTGAAATCGCCGCGCGGCGCTTATCCGCGGATCTCCTGACCATGACGCCTCAGGCGACCAGCCTCGCCAAGGGGGAAAGCCTGAAGGACATGATGGAGAACCTGGAGGCGATGAGGCCCGACGTGATTGTTGTACGGCACGGGGCGAGCGGAATCCCCGGATTGCTGTCGAAATACACGGAGGCCGCCGTCATCAGCGCGGGCGACGGCTCTCACGAGCATCCGACGCAGGCCCTCTTGGACCTTTTTACCGTTCAGGAAATTTTAGGAGCGGACGCCCTGGAAGGATTGCATCTGGTGATCGTGGGGGATCTGGCGTACAGCCGGGTGGCCCGCTCCAACATCTATGCGTTTAAGAAAATGGGCGCTCGCGTGACGTGCGTGGGACCGGCGACGCTCCTGCCGCCGGGGCTCGAATCCTTCGGCGTTCATGTGAGCACGGATCTGGATAGGGAATTGCCCGATGCGGACGTGGTCATGCTTTTGAGGATCCAAAAAGAACGCCAAGAAAAGATGAATTTCCCGTCGCTTGCCGAATACACTCGTTTTTTCGGTCTGACGAAGGAGCGTTTTTCGCGCATGAAGAAGGAGGCCTTGATCATGCATCCGGGGCCGATCAATCGGGGCGTTGAGATCGATCCGGACGTGGCGGATGGTTTGATGGGGAGCGGTCCCAAGATTGTGATTTTAGATCAGGTGAAAAACGGGATTCCTGTGCGGATGGCGGTGCTGTCTTTGTGGGGCTGCGCGCGGAGAGGCGGAGTATGACGGCTCTGTTGATCAAGAACGGTCGACTCGTGGATCCTTCCGAGAGGAAGGACGGGATTTTCGACATCCTGTGCGTGGATGGAAAGATCGAGCGGGTCGCGAAGGGCTTGTCGCATTCGAGCGTGGATCAGATCATCGAGGCGAAGGGTTGGGTGGTTGCGCCGGGCTTCGTCGATCTCCACACGCATCTGAGAGAACCCGGATTCGAATATAAGGAAGACATCCGCTCGGGCACAGAAGCCGCGGCGGCCGGGGGGTTCACGTCCATCCTATGCATGGCGAACACCCACCCGGTCAACGACAACGCCGTCATCACCGAATATATCGTAAAGAAAGCGAAGGAAACGGGCGTCGTGAACGTTTTTCCCGTGGGAGCGGTGACGCGCGGTCTCGAGGGGAAGAGTCTGGCCGATATCGGCCAGATGGCGAAGGCGGGCATCTTGGCGATTTCGGACGACGGACGTTGCGTGATGGACAGCGCCGTGATGCGCAAAGGCATGCAGTATGCGCGGGGTTTCGGTCTCCTGGTCATTTCACACGCCGAAGACGAGTGCCTCTCGGGCCAGGGATCGATGAATGAGGGGCTCGTGGCGACGGAGCTCGGGCTGCCGGGCTCGCCGAACGCCGCGGAAGAGATTATCGTCGCCCGGGATATCGCCCTCGCGGAACTGACCAAGGCGCGGCTGCATATCGCCCATCTTTCAACCCGCGTGAGTCTCGAACTGGTGCGGGCCGCCAAGAAGAGAGGCGTTCACGTGACCTGCGAGGTGACGCCCCACCATCTGACGATCACCGATGAGGCGGTGCGCGGTTACAACACCTTCGCGTCGGTGCGTCCGCCGCTTCGTTCCGAGGAAGATGTCAAGGCTCTGCGACGGGGTTTGAAGGAAGGCGTGATAGACGCCATCGCCACGGACCATGCCCCGCACGCGATCTTTGAAAAAGAAGTCGAATTCATCCAGGCGGCGCACGGCCTGGTGGGATTGGAGACGGCGCTGCCGCTGTGCCTTAAATTCGTCGACGACAAAACCATCCGTCTTGCGGATTTGGTGCGTCTCCTGTCCGCCAATCCCGCGAAGATCGCCGGTCTGAAGGGGAAGGGGACGTTGAAACCGGGCTCGGACGCCGATATCGTGATGTTCGATCCGTCGGAAAAGGTGACGATCACATCGGAGAAATTCCGCTCCAAGGCCCGAAATACGCCGTTTGAAGGGTGGCATCTCAAGGGACGCGTGACGGGCACGATTGTAGGAGGAAAGGTTGTCTACCATGAAGGCGATATTATTTCTTGAGGACGGAACGAAGTTCGAGGGAGTTTCATTTGGATGCGGCGGAGAAGCCGTGGGGGAGGTCGTATTCAACACGAGCCTTTCCGGCTACCAAGAAATCCTGACGGACCCGTCCTACAAAGGGCAGATCGTGGTGATGACCTATCCCGAGATCGGCAACTACGGCGTCAATCCGGATGACGTCGAGTCGTGGAGGCCCTTCGCCGAAGGTTTCGTGGTCCGGAGTTACAACCCGATGCCGTCGAATTTCCGTTCCAAACAGAATTTGGGCGATTATCTGAAGAAGAACAAGATCCCCGGTATCGAAGGGATCGACACGCGCGCGTTGACGCGGCATTTGAGGGATCACGGCTCCAAGATGGGCGTCATCTCGACGCGGGACTTCAATCCGAAAACCTTGCTGAAAAAGATCAAGGTGGTGCCGCCGATGGTCGGTTGCGATTTGGTCAAAGAGGTGACGTGCAAGAAGCCGTATGAATGGAAAGAGGGGACATGGAGATTGGGAGGCAAGGGACGTGTAAGGGCGACCGGCCGGTCGCCCCTACGAGTCATTGCCTACGATTTTGGAATCAAACGTAATATTCTGAGGAATCTGGTGGATGCGGGTTGCAATGTGACGGTCGTACCGGCGGCGACTCCTGCGGCGGATGTCTTGTCCCGGAGACCGGACGGTGTTTTTCTGTCCAACGGACCGGGCGATCCGGAGCCGGTGACCTATGCGATTGAAAACATTAAAAAGCTCGTGGGCCGGGTGCCGATCTTCGGCATCTGTCTCGGCCATCAGCTTCTCAGCCTTGCGCTTGGGGGGCAAACCTACAAGCTCAAGTTCGGTCACCATGGAGGCAACCAACCCGTGATGGACTTGGAGACGAAAAAGGTGGAGATCACGGCCCAGAACCACGGATTTGCGGTGGATACGGACTCGCTCAAGGGCAAGGCGGTCTTGACGCATATCAACTTGAACGACAAGACGGTCGAAGGATTGCGGCTGACGAAGGCGCCTGTCTTTTCGGTGCAGTATCATCCGGAGGCTTCGCCGGGACCGCATGATGCGAATTATCTTTTTGAGAGGTTTGTAAACATGATGAGAGCGTAGCCCGACGAATAAATTCGTGGGCTAAGAACTGCGAAAATTCCTACGGAATTCCGGAAGGAATTATCCTTTGACGTAGTTGTTAGCCACTGAATTTATTCAGTGGAGAGAAAATGCCAAAGAGAACCGACATCCAAAAGATCATGATCATCGGCTCCGGCCCCATCGTGATAGGCCAGGGCTGCGAGTTCGATTACTCGGGCACCCAGGCCTGCCGGGCCCTCAAAGAGGAGGGCTACACGGTCATTCTCGTGAATTCGAATCCGGCCACCATCATGACCGATCCCGAATTCGCGGACCGGACCTACGTCGAGCCTATTCTCCCGGAAATCGTGGCCAAGATCATCGAGAAAGAGCGTCCCGACGCCCTTCTTCCGACGCTCGGCGGCCAGACGGGTCTCAATACGGCGGTCGCGTTGGCCGAGTCCGGAGTCTTGGAAAAATTCGGCGTCGAATTGATCGGGGCCAAATTGCCAGCGATCAAGAAAGCCGAAGACCGGAAGCTTTTCAAGGCCGCCATGTTGAAAATCGGCCTCGAACTTCCCAAGAGCGGATTTGCGACATCGCTCAAAGAGGCGATGAAAATTCTGGCTCAGGTCGGCTATCCCGCGATCATCCGGCCCTCGTTCACTCTGGGCGGGACCGGCGGCGGCATCGCCCGGACCAAGAAGGAATTCGTAGATATGGTGACTCAGGGCATGGATGCGAGCCCGATCCATCAGATATTGATCGAGGAGTCCGTTCTCGGATGGAAGGAATACGAGCTCGAGGTGATGCGGGACGTCAAGGACAACGTCGTCATCGTGTGCTCCATCGAAAACCTGGACCCCATGGGGATCCATACGGGAGATTCGATCACGGTCGCCCCGCAGCAGACACTCTCCGACAAGGAATACCAGATCATGCGCGACGCCTCGCTGAAGGTGATCCGGGAGATCGGCGTCGACACCGGGGGCTCGAATATTCAGTTCGCGGTCAATCCGAAGAACGGACGGATGGTCGTCGTGGAGATGAATCCCCGCGTGTCTCGCAGTTCGGCCCTGGCCTCCAAGGCGACGGGCTTTCCGATCGCGAAGATCGCGACCAAGCTCGCGGTCGGTTATACCTTGGACGAGATCATCAACGACATCACGAAATCGACGCCGGCATGCTTCGAGCCGAGCATCGATTACGTCGTCACAAAGATTCCGCGATTTACCTTTGAAAAGTTCCGCCAGGCGGACCCGGTCTTGACCACCCAGATGAAGTCCGTGGGCGAGGCCATGGCGATCGGGCGTACCTTCCGGGAGTCTCTCCAGAAGGCGATCCGCTCCCTCGAGACGGGGAGGCACGGACTCAAGGCGGAGGACGAAAAACTCAAAGGGGAGGCCTTGAAGAAGTCCCTTCGAGGGCGTCTCAAGAGGCCGAATCCGGATCGGATCTTCGCCGTCGCCGAGGCCTTCCGCCGCAAATTCACAATGAAGGAAATCGCAAAGTTGAGCGGCATCGATCCGTGGTTTCTCTTCCACATCCGCGAGATTGTTTTATTCGAAGGGGTTTTGAAACGCAAAAAGCTCGCTGTCATCCGGGAGGCGAAACGGTACGGTTTTTCGGACAAGAGGATCGCCGAGATCCTGAATGTGACGGAGGAAAAGGTGAGGGCTGCCCGGAAAAGGAAAGGCGTCAAACCGGTCTACAAGATCGTGGATACCTGCGCGGCGGAATTTCAGGCCCATACGCCGTATCTTTATTCGACCTACGAGTCGGAAGACGAATCGAACGTGACCAACCGCAAGAAGATCATGATCCTGGGCGGGGGGCCTAACCGCATCGGACAGGGCATCGAGTTCGATTACTGTTGCGTGCACGCAAGCTTCGCCCTGCAGGAAGACGGTTACGAGACCATCATGGTCAACTGCAATCCCGAGACGGTCTCGACCGACTACGACGTTTCCAACCGTCTGTATTTCGAGCCGCTGACCTACGAAGACGTCTTGAACATCGTGGAAAATGAAAAACCGACAGGCGTCATCGTTCAATTCGGAGGACAGACGCCTTTGAAACTCGCGTTGTCTTTGAAGAAGGCGGGGGTGCCGATCATCGGGACGTCGCCGGAGTCGATCGACCGCGCCGAAGACCGAAGGCTCTTTGCCGACATGATGAGGAAGCTCAAGTTGAGGCAGCCGCGCAACGGGATCGCGGACTCGATGGAGGAGGCCGTGACCATCGCCGAAGAGATTGGTTACCCCGTTCTCATTAGGCCGTCCTATGTTTTGGGCGGTCGCGCGATGGAGATCGTCTATGACACGGCGGGCCTACGAGACTATATGGAGCGCGAGAAGGCCTCCTTGCCGGTTCTCGTGGATCAGTTCTTGGACGGGGCCTTGGAGGTGGACGTCGACGCGCTGTCGGACGGCGAAGACGTCTTTATCGCGGGTATCATGGAGCATATCGAAGAAGCCGGGATTCATTCGGGGGACAGCGCGATGAGCCTTCCGCCGAGGTCCTTATCGCCGGAAATTTTGGAAGAGATTCAGGAATGGTCGGTTCGGATGGCCAAGGAGCTGAAGGTGATCGGGTTGATGAACGTGCAATACGCAATCAAGTCAGGCCAGTTGTACGTGTTGGAGGTCAATCCGCGCGCCTCGCGGACCGTGCCGTTCGTCTCTAAGGCGACGGGGTCTCCGCTGGCCAAGATCGCGTCTTTGCTGATGGTGGGACACAAGCTTCGCGAGTTCAAGCTGGTGTCGCCGTTGACGTTGACGCATGTGGCCATCAAGGAGTCCGTGTTTCCATTCACAAAATTTGCCGGCGTGGATACGATCCTGGGACCGGAGATGAAATCCACGGGCGAGGTCATGGGGATCGGGGATCATTTTGGAGAGGCCTTCGCCAAGTCCCAACTGGCCGCCGGGACAAGTTTGCCGATGAAAGGACGCGCGTTCTTCAGCGTCCGGGACGAAGACAAACTGGCGGTGTTGCCCGCGGCGCGGAAGCTGGCGTCGCTCGGATTTGAATTGGTCGCGACCGGAGGAACGGCCCTCTATCTTCAAAAGAACGGCGTCAACGTCCATAAAGTGAACAAAGTTTTGGAAGGAAGTCCGAACATCGTGGACGCGATCCATCGCGGAGAGATCGCCTTGGTCATCAACACGCCGGAAGGACGGATGTCGGCGATCGATTCGTATTCGATCCGACGGACCGCGTTGATGAGGAATGTGCCGTATTTCACGACGGCGGCCGCAGCGGTTGCCGCCGTCGACGGGATTGAGACGATGCGGTCGGCCCAGATGACGGTTAAAGCTATGCAGGATTACCATCAGGTGGTAAAAGAAACAGCGAGCGAAGGAAGGTTTCCTTCCGCAGCGAACGGTGCAGTAAAATAATAAACAGATGGGGTTTCAGGTAAAGGAGAAATCATGTCGGATAAGCCAGAGGGTTACTGTGTGAAGTGCAAGGCGAAGCAAGAAATGTCAGATGCCAAGGAAGTTGAGATGAAGAACGGCCGGAAGGCCATGCAGGGCAAGTGCGCTAAGTGTGGGACGGGGATGTATAAGATTCTGGGCGGTAAGAAGTAAGCCGGGAAGTAAAAAAGGGGCACGCGATATCTAGTTTACATAATATATCTTATACGACACTTTGTGATGGCTTCTCACTAGCCCCGAGGACCTTCGGCAACAGGCTCTAAAATTGCCCGTCCGACAGATACGTATAGTCGGTCAGTGCCTTGCGGTATTCGTCTAACATCTTCATGCCGAGGGTCGGCTTAATACGGTCTTCCTTGATCGCCGCGTCGATGGATCCCTTAAACCTTCTGACAAGGTCGTTGGGATCGTATTGGGTGTTTTGCAGAACCTGCTCGACGGTCGAACCGGGGATCACTTCTTCTACGTAGAACCCCTTTTCCTCGTCTGGATCCAGGAACACGTGGACTTCGTTGGTGCGGCCGAAAAGGTTGTGCTGATCGCCCATAATATCCTGGTAGGCCCCGGTCAAAAAGAATCCCAAATAATAAGGACCCTGGCCGAACGAATGCAGAGGCAGGGTTTCCTGGACGTCATGAAGATCGATGAACTCGTCTATCTTACCCTCGGAGTCGCAGGTAATATCCACCAGAGTGGCGCGGTTGTCCGGGGCTTCGTTCAACCGGTGGATCGGAGTAATCGGAAAGAGCTGACCGATGGCCCAATTGTCCAGAAGAGACTGAAAGATCGAAAAATTACAGATGTATTGGTCGCTTAAGGTATTCGCCAGCGCTTCGATTTCTTCCGGCATATGTCCGCTCTGTTGAAACTTGGCCACGATCAGCTCGGAGATCTGCCAATAGAGGTTCTCCACCTTGGCCTTGGTGACCAGGTCCAAGAGTCCGACGTCAAAGAGACGCGTCGCCTCTTCCTTGACCTGTTGGAGGGCGTGATAAACTTCCAACGTATTCTTCTTGTGCGGCAGTTTGCGTTTTAATGAGAGAATGTCCCGGATGATCTTGTGCTCTTTGTCGTCCGCGTTGATGCTCATGAGTTTGGATTCGCGCGTCTTCTGGACGTTCGCGAAGGCCTCCACCACCAGCACCGTATGATGGGCTACCGTGGCGCGGCCGGATTCCGTTACGATCGTGGGATGCGGCACCTTTTCTTCGTCGCAGACGTCGCGGATGTTGTAGACGACGGTGCCGGCATACTCTTCCAACGAATAGTTCATCGAGGAATGGAAGGTCGTTCCGCTGCCGTCATAGTCGATGGCAAGCCCGCCGCCGACGTCGATGTAATCCAGTTTGGCGCCGAGTTGGTGGAATTTTGCGTAGTATCGCGTCGCCTCCCGTACCGCCTGCTTGATGTACATGACGTCGGGTACTTGGGAGCCGATATGGAAATGAACCATCTTCAAGCAGTGCCCTAGCCCATTCTCCTGAAGGACTTCCCAGGCCTCAAGGGCTTCCGCGGAGCTCAAACCGAATTTTGCGTTCTCCCCGCTCGATTCGGCCCACTTGCCGGATCCTTTGCTCGCCAATCGTATGCGGATACCGATCGTCGGTTCGACTTCCATCTCGCGGGCGACTTGGATCACCCTCTCCAACTCGTCCACTTTTTCCATGACCAATATAATTTTCCGGCCGATCTTCTGGCCGAGCAAGGCCATGCGGATGAAATTATTGTCTTTGTAGCCGTTGCAAACGATCAAGCTATCGGTATTGTCGTTTACCGCCAGAGCCGCTATGAGTTCGGGTTTGCTCCCGACCTCGAGCCCGTGATTGAACTCGCGTCCCGCATCCAGAATCTCTTCGACGACTTCACGGAGCTGATTCACCTTGATGGGGAATACGCCCTTATAGGCGCTTTGATACTTGTGCTCTTCGATCGCGTTACGGAACGCCATATTCATGGTTCGAACGCGATGCCTGAGAAGATCCTGAAACCGGATCTGAAGCGGAAATGTCAGGCCCATAGCCTTGGCGGTCTTGACGACCTCCATGATCGAAATGCTTCCGCCCTCTTGCTGTACGGGATGACAGAGGATCTCACCGGCCTCGCTGACGGAAAAATAAGAGGAACCCCAGTTGTCGATGTTGTAAAGCCGGACCGAGTCCTCAACCTTCCAGTTTTTCGGGGACTTGGAACTCAGTATTTCTACTGAATTATGGGAATGTCCGTTTTGCTGAGGAGGTTCTTTAGGACTTGGTTGACCCATCGATGTAGTAATTTGCTTTTCTCTCTTTCAGAACTAAAATTTATACGTGCTGAAATAGTCCGTCAAATCATTTCTCTGAATGAGTGAAAATATCTCGAGCAGTTGACAAAGAGAAGACAACTCGACTATCACTCACACTCGCTCGGCAAGCCCGAGCGAACTGATCGCGGGGTGGAGCAGCCCGGTAGCTCGCCGGGCTCATAACCCGGAGGTCGCAGGTTCAAATCCTGCCCCCGCTACCTTCCAACTAGGCGGTTCTCAAAGATAATTTCAAATCTTTGGGAGCCGCCTTTTTGTTTCCAGAAAAAATGTCTCCAAAAAGTTGCCATCTTAAACCGACCTGGCCGTCAACTTCGACTCGTCCTTATCCCTGTAAATCGCATAATGTTTGAAAACCGTTGCCGGATTGTCCCCCATCATCTTCGCTATCCATAACGGGTCTTCCCCGCGCTTCATCATCATCGACGCGAACGTGTGCCGCGTGTGATAGAGATCCCGGTAAGCCAGCCCGATCTTCCGAAGCGTCCGTGACCACACCCGGTTCCGGATGTTGTTTCTCTCCAGAGGTTTTCCGGTGTCCGAGCAAAACAGATGGGGACCTTTTAAATGCCGCCAATCAATCAGGAATGGCCGGAGTTCCGCGACGATGTCCACTTCCCTCCCCTCGCCTGTCTTTGGCGTCGTGAGCGTTCCACGACTGAATGAACGCTGGACGAAAATCTTGTGCCGGCGCATGTCGAAATCTTCGAACTTG
>Ga0315281_10006542_pt1 | contig 16550 bp, 14 predicted proteins | sample YL17G07_0_MG_FD_204540 | JGI IMG/M metagenome (GOLD analysis project Ga0315281, IMG submission 204540) | Sediment microbial communities from Yellowstone Lake, YNP, Wyoming, USA - YL17G07_0 | ecosystem: Environmental > Aquatic > Freshwater > Lake > Sediment | place: USA: Wyoming | collected... | reverse complement strand
GCACGAGCTGGTGGGGGTGGCCGATCGCGTCGAGCCGGAAGTTCGGGAAATTCTCGGCCGTGCGCGTGCGCGCATCCGCACCGAGCTTCGCGGCGACCAGCAGACGAAGTTCGACCGGGAAGTGGAGAAGAGGCTCGATCGAATCGAGTACATCCGGAAACAGCTTCGTCAGGATGGATGATGGGGCTCTTCATGCGGAGGCGCCGGGAAGATTCGAAATGCTACGAGCCTTGATTTGGCCGCCGCTCGGAGCCGAAGTCATGGCTTCGGGCGAATCGCCGGCCGGCCGTTCACTCTGGAGGTGGACCGGTGTGACGATCGTGATCCCGTTGACGGCGATCTTTCATCACGCGATCTTCTTTTTCCCACGCTGCATCTGGAAACCGTTCGCCCCCGATTTCGAGATTTCTCTCATCGCGGTCGGCCGCTGGCTCCTGGCCGACCCTTCGCTGGCCTGGGCCATCGCCGCAGCGCTTGCCATTCATCGGGCGGGCTCCCATCGACCCCGTCTGCGCGCCTGGGTTGCGCCGATCTTTCCGTCGTTTCTTCCTCTCTCGGTCTGGATCTGGGATCTGTTTCCGTGGCCCCGTTTCTTCTGCGAAATCGGTCACGACGGGAAAACTGCTTCATGGATCGGTTTCGCGGTGAGAAGCCGGAGTCTTTACATCTTCGGAGCCGGAATGTTCGTGCTTCTCCTGGTGCTCGGCCGCCGCCGGAGCGAACAAGAAGTCTAGTCCTCAGGTTTGTACGGGGGCCCTTCCGTGAGCTCATTTTCGCCCGGAGGGTATAGAATTCCGGCTTTGGAGGGTCTGAAATGCTTCTCGATTTTCGTGGTGCTGGTATCTCCCGGTTCGTCATCGCGGTTCTCCTGCTCGCGTCTTTGGCCGTCTCCCCTTGTCTCTCAGCCGGAGTCGACCCATCACGCTCGCTTCCTCCTCGCGATTCGGACGACCTCTCGCCGATGTCTCCGGCGGATCGCCTTCTCATTCGGGCGATGATTCCTGACCTGCCCACCTCGGGTCCGTACCAGTATCCGAACTGGGCCCCTCGCTACGTCGAGTGGCTGAAACACGGCGTTCAAGCCGGAACGGGGGATGCCGGCGCCGATTTTGTCGTCACGAGCAACGTCAACGTCTCCAACGATCCCGTCGTGCAGAGCGAGACCTACATCGCGGCGGACTTTTACGACCCGCGCTTCGTGATTGCGGCCTCGAACGATTTTTCGGGGGCGCAGCGAACCTATTCGTCGAGTGATGCGGGGAAGAGCTGGACGACGATCAAGATGCCGACGGGCGGATTCAATTTCCAGTCCGATCCTGGCGTCGCGTTCGACTCGCTCGGAAACGCCTATACCTGCACCCTCGGAATCAATCCCGGCGTGAGGCTGATCGTTTCCAAGTCGACGGATCGCGGCCGGACCTGGGGAGTTCCGGTGGAGGTCCCCGGGGGCGCCAACAACGACAAGGAATTGATGTCGATCGACTCGCAGGCGACCAGTCCCTGCCGGGACAACATCTATCTGGGGTGGGACGTTCCCGGTCAGGCGATGAAATTTTCGCGTTCGACGGACGGGGGAGCGACGTATTCAAACCCGGTCTCGATCGATAAAGCGCAGGGGATCGGCGCCTCTCTCTCGAGCGGGCCGGGTGGCGAGGTCTATGTCGCCTGGAATGCTCTCGACAAGACGATCAAGGGGGCGCGCTCCCTCGATTGCGGAGCGACGTTCGAACCCGCCTTCGTGATCGGCCCGACGAATCAGCCCTACGACATCGGAATTCCCGGCATGTGCAACCGCCGTGCCCTCGTCTATCCCGCACTCGACGTCGATCGTTCTTTCGGATGCAGAAGCGGCTGGGTCTATGTCGCGTGGGTCGACTCGGTTGCGCCGGGAAACTGCAAAGTGGCCTCGTGTCCCGCTACGCAGACCTGCTCCACCGACATTTTCTTCAGCCGGTCTTCCGACCGGGGTGCCACCTGGACCGCGCCGAAGCGGGCCAATCAGGACGTTCCTCTCACCGACCAGTTCAACCCCTGGCTCGCGACCGACCCGGCCGACGGATCGGTCTGGATCGCGTGGGACGACAGCCGGAACGACCCGAACCGCCAGTCGTGCGACATTTACATCACCCGCTCCGTCGACGGAGGAGAAACGTTCGCCGCCGACACGCGCGTGACCACGGAACCGACCAACGAAAGCGGCGCCGGAGCGGAGATTTTCAATCAATGGGGTGATTACAACGGTCTCGCCGCTTCTTCAGGAAAGATCTATGCGATCTGGACCGACCGCCGCGCAGGGGGAACCAATGGAGGCAAGGAAGAGGCTTACGTCGGCACGATCGAGGCGCAAGCGGACGGTTGCCCTGTTGGAAATCTGGACGGCGGCTACCCCATCGGATTGAACTGAGCGAAACGATTCAACTGAGGAATTTCGAGCGATGTCGTCGCGGGGAGATGGAACAGTGAAAGAGGGAAGAGTTTTTCGTGTTGTTGGGCGCGCGATTCTGGCGGTGGCCTTTGCCGCCTCGGCGGGCGGGCTTTTCGCCGCCTCGGCAGGGGACGCCCGAAACCAGCTGCCGCCGGGCGATTCCGAAGATCATTCGCGGCTCACGACGGAAGAGCGGATCTGGTTTCGGCAGATGGATCCTTCGATTCGGGAATCGGGGCCTTATCAATACCCACTTTTCGCCGAACGCTATGTGAGGTGGTTGAAGCACGAGCTTCCCGTGGTGACGTCGCTCGCACCGATGGCTCTTTCCGGCGTGGTCGTCGAAGGGGAAGTCGACGCGACGAACAACCCGATTCCGGAGAGTGAAGTCACGATCTCCATCAACCCGAGAAATCCGAATCAAATTGTCGGCGCCTCGAACACCATCGCGAACAACGCCGGCCAGACGCTGTTTTCGTCGACGGACGGAGGGCGCACCTGGTTGCGGCAGTTTTTCGCGGACGTGCCGGGGTACAGCTTTCAGTCGGATCCGACGGTGGCCTGGGATTCGATCGGGAACGCCTATTCGATAACGCTCGCGGTGAATCTGCCCGTCATCAAACCCTACATCACCAAGTCGACCGACGCCGGGGTCTCCTGGTCCACTCCCCGGGAAATTCCGACGAGCTCCGGTTCGAACGACAAGGAAATGATGTGGGTCGACTCGCGTCCGGCGAGTCCCTGCCGGGATTTCGTTTATCTGGCCTGGGACAACTACAGTTCCGGGAAGATGTTGTTTTCGCGCTCGACGGACGGCGGCGCGACCTTTACTGCCAAGCCGATCGTTGTCGACACGAACCAGGCGGGATTGATCGGAGCCAACGTCACCGCGGGCCCCGACGGCGAGGTCTACGTGGCCTATCAATCGGTGGGACACAAAATGCGTTTCGTGCGATCGCTGGATTGCGGGTCGACCTTCGAACCGGCCATCGATGCTGCGAGCTTGAAACAGTCGTTTCAGTTCAACGTTCCGGCGCAATGCAGCCGCGGAGCACTCGTCTATCCGTCGATCGATTCCGACCGGAGCTACGGTTGCCGGAACGGGTGGATCTACATGACCTGGGCCGATTCCCTCTCGGGAGGGCGCTGCACCGACAATCAGTGCCCTTCGACTCAAGCCTGCACGACCGACATCTACTTCTCCCGTTCCACCGACGCCGGGGTCACCTGGTCGTCTCCCCGGATTGTCAACGATGCGCAGGACGACCAGTCGGCCAAAGTCGATCAGTTTTTCCCCTGGCTCGCGGCCGACGACTCGGATGGCTCGGTCTGGATCGGTTTCTACGACACGCGCAACGATCCGAATCGGATCAAGACCGACTACTACCTCACGCGTTCGACCGACGGAGGGGAAACCTGGATGCCGAATGTCCGGGTTTCCGCCGATTCATCCGACGAAACCGCGGCGGGGGCCGAGCGGGGAAATCAGCGCGGGGATTACTCGGGGCTGGCCGCATCGAACGGGCACGTCTACGGGATTTGGGCCGATCGCCGTCCAGGCGGAACGAGCGAAAATTCGGAAGACGCCTACGTGGGAATCGTCTCGGCCGATCCGGCGGGATGCGTGGTGGGAAATCTCGACGGCGGCACTCCGATCGGATTGAACTAAAGCCCGGATTATTCATCAGAGACCGTCGAAGATCCTCGAAAATGCAAGACTGGTATTCGAAGCCGCACGTTTGCGGCGCCCCGATGAAATTGAGAGACCGTCAGAGCGATTTCGTTCGCTGGCAAGGCCGCACGACCGAGCGAGCCGAGGCGTACTCACGGTACGCCGCAGGCGAGCGCGGGTGGAGAACGCCGCCAGCGGGCGAAAGCGCCCGACGGCGACGGTTTGCCTCATGAATAATTCGGGCTAGAGGAGGCCGCATTTGAATTCGACCTTCCGCCGTGTTCTCGCCGCTGGTCTGGGTTCTCTCGCCGTCACGGAAAAAGCCGTGCGCCAGCTGGTCGACGATTTGATCAAGAAAGGGGATCTTTCCCGTTCGCAGGGGGAAAAGCTCCTCGACGAAGCCCGGAAGAAATTCAAGGACGGACGGGGAACCGCCGAAAAATCGCTCGAGGAGACGATTACCAGAACACTCGACCGCATCGGGCTCGCGCGCAAATCGGACCTCCTCGCCCTCGAGCATCGGCTCCAGAGGCTCGAAGGAGGGCGCTCCCGGTCACGGGCTTCCGCGGTGCGTGTTCAAAGGGCGCCGCGAAGGAAAAGAGGAGCGCCCGCCTCCGGAGATGACGAGCCGGGGAAGTAGGCCCGGAGCCGCCCCCTCTCAGCGCCCGCAGAACTCGAAATTCGCGAGGAACGTCCGGATCGCCGCTTCGTCTGCGGGCGTTCCCGTGAAGTCGGTCTCCGCAACCGCCTTGTCGGGCGACGGATCGGGTCCGAACCAGAACGCCATCCGCCTTTTTTGATCGCTCGTGCAGTCGATGAGAATCATGGTGGTGATGCCGTCGATCGGTTCCTTGTTGAACGTGATCTTCCCGCGCTGGGCGATGTAGAGAACCTTGTGGCCGTCCTGCTCGAAGGATCCCCGTTTGATGGTCTCGTGGACGTCGAGGTGAATGTTGCTGCGGCGGAGGGCTTCGTCGTCCTGCGTTTTCCCGTCGAAATAGTCTCGAAGGCTCTGCTGGTCCGCCTCGGATCCGAAAACCTTCACATAGATGAACCCGCGCTCGTCGAACGCGCGCTGTTTTTTTTCGCCCGGAACCAGGTCGCGGTCGGACAGGATCGCCAGGTCCATCAGATGGGGAATCGACATGCTGAGGGTGGCGTAATACCCCGCGGGGATCTGCTTGGCGCCGAGGACTTCCTTCGCTTTGGCGATCCGCACACCGGGGTCTTTCATGTCGGCTTCGAATTGCTTTATTTTTTTCGACGCGATGAAGGCCGCTGCGACGAGGCCGATCACCAGGAGCACCGCCACGACCGCGCAACCGATCCCGACGAAGACCCACGGGGAAGTTTCTTTTTTGGGAGGGTCGAACGGGGTTTGCATGTGATTCTCGTCTTCCTGTCTCAGGACGCCGGGCTGGCGGGAGGCGGGCTGTCACCCGGGCCCGGAAGCGGAACCGCGGCGGGTGCTCCTTCGAGGCAATTCTTGACCGCGGCCCGCAGTTGATCCTGAATGGCCTTGATCGACCGCCTCGCGTCGAGGACGTTGAATCCGAATTCCCCGGCGATAGCGTCGTACTCTTTGAGCAGCCGCGACTGGTACCGGCGGAACGAGTCGTACATGTCGAGGCCGGGATTGATGTCCATTCCCGCTTCCCAGTAGTCCATTCCGCCCGTCTCGAGCGCGCGGCGAGTCAGAGTGGTGACGTCGATCTTGAGGTAAACGACGAGGTCGGGCGCCAGGGCGAATCCGAAGGCGTTACGAAGCCACGCTTCGTCCAGCCCGCGGGCGCGGCCCCGGGCGATGGCGGTGTAGATGTAACGATCGGCGAGGACGATGTATCCGGCTCGAAGGGCCGGCAGGACCTGGTTTTCGAGCCGGTCGGCGAAGTCGCAGGCGTAGAGGAGCGTGAAGGTCCAGCGATTGAGGCTGTGTCCTTCTTTCGCTTCAGCGATCGTTTCTCCCATCAACTGGGAGCGGGTCCAACCCGTTTCGAGAACCGCGTAGCCCTGAATCTCGAGCCATTCGCGGAGTAAACGTATCTGGCTGGACCGTCCGACCCGGTCGGTTCCCTCGACTGTGATCAGGCGGCCGGGCAGATCGTCGTAGCGAAGATAGGGGAGTCCGCGGCCGAACCATTTCGGGGGCCTCACTTGACCTCCTCGGAGACGGGAGCTTTCTCGATGGCGAAAAGGCGGTCGATGACCTGCCTTGTTTCACGTTGCTGGTCGGGAATCGGGCGCGTTGCGTCCACGACCTGGAATCCGAATTCCGTGACCATCCGGTCGTACTCGGCGACGACACGGCTCTGGAAAATTCGAAACGATTCTTCGATCGAGGTCGAGAGCCCGAGATCCATTCCCGCCTCGTAGTACTTCAATTTCGCGCGCCCCACGAGAAGACGAGTCAGGGACACGTCGATCGGAACGCGGTAGTAAAAAGTCAGGTCGGGCCGGACGGCGAAACTGTAAAGCCGGCGCACCCATTCGGGGTCGACTCCGCGGGCGACGTCTCTGGCGAACGCGGTGAATGCATAGCGGTCGGCGAGTACGACCATCCCGGCCTTGAGCGGCGGGATGATCTTCGTCACCAGACGGTCGGCGAAATCGGTGGCGTGAAGAAGGGAAAAGGTCGTGGGCGTGAGGCTTTGGGTTTTCTTTCCCCTCTTGGTGGACTGCTTGACCAGCTCCGAGCTGTTCCACTCGGTGAGGAACACCTTCTGTCCGAGATTCTGCAGATACTTTGCGAGAAGCTGGAGTTGGGTCGACTTGCCCGAGCCGTCGATTCCCTCGACCACGACGAGTCGGCCGGGATAAGGGTGGGCATCGGCGAGGGGAGCCGGAAGAGCGTCTTCGAGAAGGGAGAGAACGGTCATCGGAGTTCAAGAAAGGGTTCGTTCAGGAACCCTGCCGGCATTCTATCGAATGACGGCAAAAGGGGGTGAATCAGCTGGGAGAAGGTTTCTCCAGCCGGATACGGACTTCACGCCGGAACAGCTCTTCGAACAAGTCGGCTTTCTGCGTGGCCGCCCAGATCTCGAGATCGGCGCCGGCGGCAGCGGCGATGAGGAATCGAATTCGGGCGGTGCCGAGGCGGACCTGGACCGACCGGACGATGCCGCGATGGCGGCGATCGAGGCCGTCGGCGATCCGAAGCAGGGCCGAGAGTTTCGTCACGACCGTGCGGTGATGCGCTTCGAGTGCCCTGAAATTGGCATGTTTCTCGGACGGGGCGGACTTGCGGTGATACCGCGCGACGTTCGCGACGACCTCCAGCTCCTCGTCTTCGAACCCGGGGAGCGCGCTGTGACGGATCAGGTAATAGCTGTGCTTATGATGTTTTTCGTAAGCGATGTGGTAACCGCCGTCGTGAAGAAGGGCCGCAGTCTCGAGCCATTCCCGTTCTGCCGACCCGAGGCCGTGAAGCGCATGGGTCTGGTCGAAAATCGACAGAACGAGCGAAGTGACTTTCTCGGCGTGAAGGCGTTCGACTCCCAGTCGCGTCATGAGCTGCTCGACCGACTTGCGGCGTTCCGGACCGGTCGAATGGGCGTGATGGCCGATCAGGCGATCGACGAGAATTCCTTCCCGGAGGCTCTCGCCCGATGGCCTGAAGGACGGCAGACCGAGTTTCTTGAAAAGAGTGTCGACCACGAGAGCGCCTGCGACGATGGTTTCCGAGCGGTCGGGGTCGAGGCCGAGGTCCCGGACGAGCGCCGCCCGGCTCGTGCCGGCGAGTTGATCGGCGATCTGCTCGAGATGATCGGCAGGGACCGGGGGCGGGCCGAGAGGCCGGCCGATGGACGCCGCCGGTTCCCGTTTCTTTTCGAGCGGCCCCTTTTTCCGGGAGGCCAGGGCGGCCAGCGCTGCAAAGGTTCCGCTCGTTCCATAAGTCGAACCTGCGGCGGGGAGCCCGATTTTCTTCTTGAGCCCTTTGGTTTCTCTTTTCACGAAAGCACGAAGCGCCGCGACTTCGCGGCGGCGCGGCGGATCGTGGCGGAGAAACCGCTCGGTGAGGCGGCGCACTCCGATCGGAATGCTCTCCACCCGAAGGATTTCCCCCTCCGGTGAAACCACCGCGAGCTCGAGGCTCCCTCCCCCCAGGTCCAGCACGAGAATCGGAGCGGTCCTTGGAGGCAGGACCCGGTGCACGGCGAGCGCGATCAGGCGGGCTTCTTCTTCTCCACTGACGACTTCGATCGAGACACCCGCACGTGTTTTTGCGGCATCGAGGAAGACTTCGGCATTGGCGGATTCACGAACGGCGGAGGTGGCGAGGGCCGCGATGTCGAAGACCCTCGAGGCCTCGGCGATTTTTCGGAAACGCTCGAGAGTCAAAACAGCCGCGTCGATCGTTTCAGCGCGGAGCCGGTTTCGCCTCATGGCGCCGGCGCCGAGTGATACCGCCGCTTTTTCGCGATCCAGAATCTCGAGAGCCCCTCCCTCGCGGATACGTCCGATCGCAAGGTGGATCGAATTGGTACCGATGTCGATCGCTGCGAGGCTGCCGGCCAGCGGCTCGATTCGAGGTGCCGTCATGAAGCCGATGATATCGCGGGTGATCGGGTGGAGATCGAAAGCCTGAGGCTCGGGGCTCGGCAGATCAAATGTCCGGGAGGGAAAAGGGGGAACGGGAAATCGCCGCAGCTTCTTCAGCCCGGATTCGTCGATTTTCCGGATTCGGTGTCGTCACTGCCGCCGAGCGCAACGCACTGTTCGCACATCTCCTCCACCACAACTTTCTTGAAGGTGTAGCTGAAAGTGTTGGCGTTGGTCAGGGAGATTCCGCAATACGTAGCTTCGCTTTGCGCTTCGGTGGGGCTCTTCGGGACGTGCCATTCCACCTGTCCGTGAAACCGGACTTTCATCGCCATGGCGGGGCTCCTGTCAGGAAACACTCCGGCGGGTGCCGAGAAGATTCCGGCAACCGGGGCGAGTGTCTTCGCCTTCCGGGTTTTTGGGGCTGATTTCGGCGGTACTGGAAGAGAGCTCGATTCCGCAGAGGGTTCGCCAACTCAGCTGAGTGAGCGAGGAGAACCCGGCCGCCCTGTCGACTCCGGCGGGTACGTGCCATTTCTTTTCGCCTGGTCCGAGGACGATGATCACGAGTCTGTGTCGAGCCTCTCTCGTCGATTTCGATGACGAGACTCTAACAGAAACGGAGCTGAGCAGTCCGGGCCCCGGAGTTGAATGGCGAGGCCGCTCGGAGTGAGGAAGCGTTCCCATGGTGTGGAGCCCCCGCTTTCGATTCCAGGCGCCCGGATCAGTTCTCCGGTTTCGGCTCTCCGATCCCTTCGACGAGAAGGGGGGCGGGTCCAAGCTCCAGGTCGGCCCATCCGTCTTTCGCGGCGATTCGGCGGATGGCTTCTCCCGGCGAGTGAACCTCGACTTCGCTGCGAGTTGCCGGAAAGCTGACCGTGATCGCCGATTCCGCCCAGACCACGGCCGTCCTCTTCTGAGGGGTGTCGAGTTGGTAGGCCGTTACGGGCACGGGAGCGCCCGCGACGTTCCAGCGGCTGATACCCTGGATATCCTTCAATCTCTCCGCGAGATCCTGGAAGGCGAGGCCGGCTGCTGTCGTCTCTCCTTTGGAATCGATGAGAGCGTAGGCCCGCATGGTTTCGTTGTCCGGCATCTGCCGGGCGTCGGCGGGCCAGGCGAATCGCCTCGCTCCGCCGTAAAGGCTTCCCAAAGCCATTTGCACCATGGCCCCGGCGATCTTCGAAGAGTTTGCGGCACCGGCCGGTGCGGCGTTGTAGAGGCTCCAGAGAACTTTTCGCTTCAGCCCTTTTCCCCGGAGCCAGGAGTCGAGAAAGAAAAGACGGTCGGCGATCGCGCTCCCGGATTCGAAATGGTGAACGTCGACGACGGAGTAGAACTCTTTCCCGTCCAGGAGGAGCTTGCCAAGGCGGTCCGCGCGTTCCCTGGCGGGAGCCGTTTTTTCGAGCTGATCCCGGTCGAATCGAATGCCTCCGATCCGAATCTCATCGGTACCTTTTTCCGCCAGCCGGAGGAGGTCGAGGTCCTGGTCGCGAATGGAACCGAGCACGAATGAAACGTCCTTGCGGGCGGCGATTCCCGCGGTGGCGGTCGTTCTCATGAATTCGATGTAATCCTCGACTCTCGCAGACCAGGTGTCGAGGATGTCGGGAGTGTATTGGTAAAAGCGGATTGAGACTCCGGGAATGGGTGCATCGTGATCGCCATCGCCGTCGTAACGTTCGATCACGGCGGAAACGAATCGCCCCCAGGCCGCCGGATCCGCGGGCGGGGTGACGGCCATGAGCCCCGAGATCGGATTGTTCCATCCCTCGGGGACGGCGCTCGCACCCCAGCTCGATCGTGGGACGAGCACGGGAATTGGTTCGAGACCGAGTTTCACTTCGGCTGCGATCGAGCGGTCCAGGTTCGACCAATCGAATTTTCCGGGTTCTTTTTCGATTTCGCCCCAGACGATTTCGGGCCCACGGCACCAGCCGGCGCCGAGTTGTGCGACCCGGGGGTCGCTCGACGGGAAGGCGAGACCGAGGGGCGATGGGGGTTTTACCAATTGGGATTTCTTGATGAGGGAATGGCTGGACGAGGCCGCGGGAGGAAAAGCGGCAGTCATCGGCGCGAGCGGACGCTGCGGCACCGGTGAGGACGAGCCGGTGAGCGAGAAGAAGAGTGCGGAAGACAGAAGAGAAAGAATCATGGGCGGACGATCAGGTGGCTTTCGGTTTCGAGCCCGATTTTCTGGGAGATTTCGGTGATTTCTTCGGTGGGGGCGGTGGTTCGGGCGGCGTGGTTCCGGGTTGGAACACGTGAGTGAGGTAAACCGGGCTCGGTCCGATTTCGATGGTGACCTTTCCGTCCGTGGGAGTGATTGTTTTCGTTTCGCCCGTCACGGCGTCGACGATTTCCACCGGAAGGGCCGCCGGAAAGGTGGCTTTCGCTTTTTTCGGTTTCTCGTTCCACACGACCACGAACGGCGCGATGGTGGCCGTCTCCACGGAGACCACCATTGCGTCGGGGGCGTCGGAGGGCGCGCTCCAGATGTTCATCTTGTCGAGACCGCGCAAGCGCCTGGCCAATTCGGCAAAAGTCGCCTGGACGGGCTGGGCTTTTCCTTCCCGGTCGACGAGCGGATAAGGAGCCAGGACGTTGTTGGGCGGGAGCATGGCGCCCTCGGCGGGCCAGGCAAAACGGCGGCATCCCCCCAGAATGGATCCGAACGCCGCGCGAACCATTTCCGATCCGACCGATGCCTCGTCGGGCATGGCTTCGGGCATCGAAGGAACGGCGTTGTAAAGGCTCCAGACCGGTTTCTTGCCGATCGAGTTCTTGGCGAGGTGAGCCTCGATGAACCGCATGCGTTCGAGCGCCGAACCGCTCGAGACGAGGTGGTGAATATCGATGATCGCGTAGAAGTTTTTTCCTTCTTTGAGAATGTCGTTGATGAAAGTGACTCGCGACAGGAGCGAGTCGATGCCGCGGATGACCCCGTGGGTGACTCTCTGCCGCCCGACGTAGACGACGGGAATGATTCCGGCGTCCACGGCAACGAGGTCGACGTCGGCGTCGGTGAGAGAGCCCAGAATCGTCAGGGCGCGCGGGTCGGCGGAAAGAATCGCCTCCGATGTCGCCTGAAGATAGTCGAGCGTCGACTGTCGATCGGAGACCCACGTACCTGCCAGGTCGGGCATCAGCTGCCAGCTGTGAACCGGGTGCACCAGCCCCGGCATGTCGTCCTCGCCGTCGCCGTCATAGCGCTCGACGACTTTCGTGACGAACTCCTTCCAGGCGGCGAGATCGGCGGGCGTGGTCAGGGTCTCGGCGCCGGATGCCCGATGGACCGAGTCGGGAATCGGCGAGGCTCCCCAGCTCGAACGGCAAACCAGGATCGGAATCGCGGCCGTGCCGGCGGTGTCGATCCGGGCGATCTTCGCGTCGAAAGCGCTCCAGTCGATTTTTCCCTTTTCCGGCTCCGCGGCGCGCCAGTCGAATTCGACGCCGGCGATCCAGTTGATCGAGTAATCCGCGGGGGTCAGAGCTCCGGCGAACGCCGTCAGGCCCAGCAGCGAGGGAGCCGGCGCCGAAGGGCGAGCCGGAGAAGCGGGAGCTGCGGACGAGGACGAGGGCGTCGTCTTGGCATCGGGGGGCGTCGTTTTCGCCCCTGCTGCCTTGCCCGAAGCGGCAAGACTGCCGAGGAAGAAAGCGACGAGAATCGGTCGAAAAGCCTTCACGGAAAAGCTCCTTTCAGCTGCGTGGGGGGGAGGATACGGCGGAAGCGACCCGAATGCGGGCGTCGACAATGCAGGTGTTTGCACGCTCCGTGCCGAGAATGAGCGGGTTGATATCGATTTCGACGATCGAGGCATTTCGGACGGCCAGTTCCGAGAGCCGAAGGAGCAGCTCTTCGGCGGTCTCGAGCGAGGCGGGACTCTCACCGCGAACCCCCGCGAGAATGGGAAATCCTTTCAGCTCACGGATCATCGATTCGGCCTCGGAAGGAGTGATCGGAGGGATCCGGAATTTCACGTCTCCCCAGACTTCGACGTATTTCCCTCCGAGCCCGACCATGAGAAGAGGGCCGATCTGCGGATCGGTGGCGATGCCCAGAATCATTTCCCTCCCGGCGGCCGCCTGTTCCTGAATGAGAAAACTCTCGGCGACGATACCGTGAAAGCGCAGGCGCGAGCTCATTTGATCCCATGCCTGCCGAAGGGCCGGCTCGTCGTCGAGCGAAACGGCGACGCCTCCCACGTCCGATTTGTGGAGAAGCGCTGCTCCTGTGGCTTTCAGGACGACGGGATAACCGATTCGAGAAGCTGCGGCCGCGGCTTTTTCGCAGGTTGAGGCGATTTCCCAGCGGGCCACCGGAAATCCGTTCATCTCCAGCCAGCCGAAAGTTTCGGCAGGAGAAAGCCAGCCCCCGCCCCGCGCTGAAACCGCCGCCAGCAATTCCTCCGCACGCGCGGTGGCGCCTTCGCCGGCGAACGAGGGGATCTTTTCTTCGGGGCGCGATTTCCAGGCCCCGTAACGAAAGAGCTGCGCGAGCGCCTTTGCGGCCGATTCCGGGAAGCGGTAGATCGGAGGGTGGTCCTCGACTCTTCGAACCTCGGAGTAAAACTCCTCTTTCGCCATCATCACCGCGAGAACCGGTTTTCCGGAACGAAGCGAGATCGGAGTGGCGGCCTCGATCACGTCGATCGGGTTGTAGAGAATTGGCGTGACGCTGATCAGGATGACCGCGTCGACGGAAGGATCGGCCAGCACAGTTTCGAGGCAGTGAGCGTAATGAGGCGCATCGGCGGACGCGATCATGTCGACCGGATTGGCGACCGAGGCTTCCGGAGGCAGGGCGCTCCGAAGTTTTCGTTTTGTCTCTTCCGAAAGCTCGGCGAGGGGCAGGCCGAGGTTCACGCAGGCGTCGGTGGCCATGATTCCGGGCCCCCCGGCGTTGGTCACGATGGCGACCCGCCCCTGCGAGCCGCCGGGTGGAACCGGGCAGCGGGCGAGGGCCATCAGCAGATGAAACATGTCGTCGAGGGTGTCGACGCGAAGGACGCCCATCTGTTCCAGAAGCGCCGACACCGCCCGATCCGCACCCGCCAGAGCGCCCGTGTGAGAGCTCGCCGCGGCCGCGCCCGCGATCGTCCGGCCGCTTTTCACGACGACGATCGGTTTTTTCTTCGACACCCGGCGGACGATCTCGGCGAATCGGCGCGGGTTCCCGAAGCTCTCGAGGTACATGGCGATGACGCGCGAGCTCTCGTCGTTCTCCCAGTATTCGAGCAGGTCGTTTCCCGAGACGTCGGCTTTGTTTCCCATCGAGACGAACTGGGTGAATCCGATTCCGAGCTCGGCTGCTGCGTTGAGGATTGCGACGCCGAGCGCTCCCGATTGGGACGCGAAAGCGACGCCTCCGAAGAGGGCTGGAATCGGCGCAAACGTGGCGTCGAGGGAAATCTCCGGGTCGGCATTGATGATGCCCATGCAGTTGGGTCCGATCATTCTCATGCCGCTCGTTCTCACCAGCTCACGCAGGGATTTCTCGCGGGCGATCCCTTCGCCCCCCACTTCCTTGAAACCTGCCGAAATCACGACGAGGCCGCGGACCCCTTTGGCAGCGCACTGTTTCACCGCGTCCAAAACGTGTTCTTTGGGGATGATGATGATTGCCAGGTCGACCGGGCCGGGGACGTCGAGGATCGAGGCGTACGCCATGATCGAGTGAACGGCATCGGCCCTCGGATTCACGGGAAACACTTTTCCGGTGAACGATTCGGTCAGTATTTTGTGAAGCACGTGCCAGCCGAGCGTGTCCTTTCGGGTGGAGGCGCCGATGACGGCGACCGAGCGCGGACGGAAAAGGGCATCGAGAGCTCGAGTCATGCGGGGCGCCTCCCCCGGGCGAAGGGCGAGCTCATTTTCGGCTCACTTCCACGAGACCACGCGCGGCAGCCACCTGTCCCGCCGCCCGCATTCCGAGGTGCCACTGATCGAATTCCGCGGGCGGGACGGCCCGGTCGAAGGTTTTTTCTTTTTCGGTCACGAACGAGATCGTATAGGACTCGCCCCGACTTCCTTCTCTTTCGCCGTCGGCGAGAGCCGGATCGGGCCAGTGAGGAGACTCTTCCCCTCGTCCCGTTTCTTTGGCGGTGCGGGCCGGGTGCCATCGGTCGACGTCGTAAGTGAATTTCTTTTTGTAGACGGGGTGATCCTCGTAAATGGCTTCGGTTTCGGTGACCGATCGGGTCCGAGTCTCGTAAACGGGGCTTGTCTCATAGACGTCTTCAAAGTAGCCGTTTCCGAGATTCTTCGTGCCGGTTTTGACGCGACGGGTTCCGGTCTGAACACGCTCTGTGACCTGACGAGTCACGGGGCGGGTTCCGACCTGAACGTGGTCGGTGTGGTGGAGAAGCCGCTGGCTCGAAACAACCCGGGCTGCGGAGGGGACCTCTCCTTCCCACGCGCTCTCTCGAACGGCGCCGAACGATTCGACGTCGATCGACCGGATCCAGCTTCGATCCTTCACCACGAGCGAAACGTCGCGAGACGCGAACAGAAACGCGAACAAGCCGGCTGCGACGAGAATCGCACCGGCCGCCCAACGGATTCGGCGAGAAGAAAAAGCGGCCGGGGTTTCCGCCGGGGGAGAGCTCAGCGAACCGGTCGCGCGCGAGTGCCCTTCCGACCTCGATTGTCCACACTGCGCGCACGTGGCGGCCGTCACCACATTGGTGGTTCCGCAGGACGGACAGGCCCAGTCGGCGCCGGCTCGTGCCCGCGCCGCTTCGGCCGCATCCGAGATCTCCGGCGCATTCTCGTCGATGCGGAAAGGGACGTCCTCGGCGCGAACGGCGGCGCATCCGCCGCAGGCCAGGGTGCGTCCGCGATTCCTGCCTCCGCAAAACGGGCAAATCCAGAATCCTTCGCGAATCACTCCTGCGGGTTCGGTCATCGAACCGCAATTCTCCCGCGTGGAGGCGGGTGCGTCCAGCCCGATTGCCGGGTGGCGGGCCGGAGGATCATTTCCTTGAGTCGCCGTTCCTTCGGTTGCTAGAATCGCGTCCGGTCGAAGCATCTACGGAAATCGATTTTTTTTAGCGAGAGGATGGATGAGCGCATGTTCGAACGGCTCTGGAAATGGCTGACGACGTCGCCGCTCGTTCCGTGGTTGATTTTCCTGATGTCGCTCGTCGCCGGCTGCATTCTCGTCGGCGCGATCGCGATTCGAACCCTCAAGCCTTAGAAATACTGTCGAGTCGGAATCCCTGGCCGACCGAGCGCGCCGAGCGGCTCACTTCGGCGGGTCGACGGTATCCGCTAGTCGAAGATCCCTTTCGACATGTAGCGATCGGCGGAATCGGGAAGCACCGTGATCACGGTTTTCCCGGGTCCGAGCCTGCGCGCGATCCGTCTTGCGGCTGCCGCATTGCATCCTGATGAGCCGCCCACCAGCAAACCCTCGAGCCTGGCCAGTTCTTTGACCGCATCGAAGGCTTCGGGATCGTGAATCGTCACGACTTCGTCGACGAGAGTGCGGTCGAGAGTTTCGGGCCAGAAGCTGTTTCCGATCCCTTCGACGCGGTGATCGCCCGGCTCGCCGCCGCCGAAAATCGAACCCTGGGGTTCCACGAGGACTGCGCGGCAGGCAGGGTTCGTTTTCCGAAAGTGACGAACCACGCCGGTGAAAGTGCCCCCCGTTCCCGCGCCGATGACGATGGCGTCGACTGATCGCCCCGCGAGCTGTTCTCCGATTTCGCGCCCGGTCTCCGCCTCGTGGGCCGCTGGGTTCGATGGATTGGCAAATTGCTGGGGACAGTAGGCTCCCGGAATCTCGGAAGCGAGTTTTTTCGCGTGCGCGATCGCGCCTTTCATCCCCTCGGAATGCGGCGTCAGGATCAGCTCGCCTCCGAGGGCGCGCATGACTTTCTGTTTTTCGATCGAATACCTCTCCGGCACCAC